>Ga0306921_10000636_pt1 | contig 32049 bp, 29 predicted proteins | sample sta12Cox44000080_FD_203760 | JGI IMG/M metagenome (GOLD analysis project Ga0306921, IMG submission 203760) | Lab enrichment of tropical soil microbial communities from Luquillo Experimental Forest, Puerto Rico - statoxic.12C.oxic.44.000.080 (v2)... | ecosystem: Environmental > Terrestrial >... | reverse complement strand
CGCAGCTCTCCGGTGCGGGTAGCGGCTGCGGGACGTGCCACCCGGAGCTGCTCGAGATCATCGCGGACGTCCTGGGCGCACCCGTGCTCGAGGCGACCCGCAGGGCGAACCGCGCCCGCTGCGTCTCCGAGACGATGCGCCGGGTCGAGGCCGCGCTCTTCGGCGCGATTGCCGCGCGCCTTCCCGCGGACGTCGAGGTCGAGCTGGTGTCGGTGGAGGGCCTGCGGGTCGAGCTGCACCTCGCGCGTGGCGACCGGCCCGAGATTCGCGCACTCGTCGCGGAGCGGCTGTGCAAGCTGGTGTGCACCGAGCTGCAAGTCGTGTTCGGCTGATCGGTTAGACTCGGGCCATGCCCGACTCCTCCCCCCGCGTCGAGCGCATTCCGACGCTGCGCGACAACTACACCTACCTGATCATCGATCCCGAGAGCTCCGAAGCCGCGGTGGTGGATGCGCCGGAGGCCGGACCGGTGGTCGCGCGCGTCGAGAGGCTCGGTGTGCGCGTGACCAAGGTGCTCTCCACCCACCACCACCCAGACCACAGTGCGGCGAATCCCGAGCTGGCGAAGCGCTGGGGCGTCCCCGTGCTGGGCCACGCCTCGGACGCGGCGCGCCTGCCCGGCTTCACCCAGGGTCTAGAAGAGGGAGACCGGGTCGCGATCGGCCGGTTGGAAGCACAGGTGCTGTTCATCCCCGCCCACACGCGCGGCCACATCGCCTATGTGCTGCCCGGCGCGGTCTTCTGCGGCGACACCTTGTTCGCCGGCGGCTGCGGACGGCTGTTCGAGGGCACCCCCGCGATGATGCACGAGGCGCTGAACGTGAAGCTCGCGAGGCTTTCGGACGCGACGCGCGTCTATTGCGGTCATGAGTACACGGAGAACAACCTGCGCTTCGCGCTCACCCTGGAGCCGGGGAACGCCGCGCTTTGGGAGCGCATGGAGCGGGTGCGGGCGACGCGGGCGACGGTGGCGCGCGACTGGCACGCCGCCGCCGAGGCCGAGATGACCGTCCCGTCGACCCTGGCCGAGGAGCGCGCCACGAACCCGTTCATGCGCGCGCACTCTCCCGAGCTGATGGCGAACGTGCGCGCGCAGCTGCCGAACGCGCCGACCGACCCCGTCGGGGTCCTCGGCGCGGTGCGCGCCCTCAAGGACAAGTTCTGAACGCTTTCCGCGTCCTCACAGCCACGGTCCTGTTCGCCGCCGTTCTCGCCACGGGAAGCGCGCGGGCCGACCTGCCGTTCCGGCCCGAGGACCGCGTCGACCTGCTCCAGGTCGACCGGCACCTCATCGCAGTGGTCGGCGTCGGCTTCGCCGCGGTCGAGACCGACCTCGAGCTCGGCGAGTACGTGATCGCGATGGACAGCCAGGGCTTCGTCGGGGTGATCGCCACCAACTTCCGGCTGCTGGGGATCCACTCGGGCGCGACCTTCTTCGCCGAGCTGCGCTACCGCATCGCCGAGAAGCCCGTCGATCCCAACGGCATCCATGTGGGCTCGCGGATCGCGCTGGTCGAGCTGCACACGCGCGCGGTCGGCTTCGCGGCCGAGCTGGGGCGGTGGGTCGAGACGGGACTCGGGCCGGGCGAGTACCCGCGCAGCTTCGAGGTCGAGGAGAACATGGGCCTCGTCATCACGCCGCGCCGCGCGATCGGCTTCTCGGCCCGCTCTGCGGGCTTCGTCGACTTCGTGCTGACGCCGCAGGAGGTGGTCGAGCGCGCGTCGTTCGGCGACGCGTCGATCACGCTGATCCTGCCCCACAAAATCTTGATCTTTCGCCTGGGCGACAAGACCTGGTCGAGCCTGATCCGCTGACCGTTCGGCAGCCGACGGAGAGTTGACGAATAGCGTCACCGCGCTGACGCGAACCGTCCGCGAACGGCGGGCCGATTCCTGCGGCCGGGGCGGTCGGTTTCGCGAATTCGCGCAGTTGGGCCGCGCCGTTGCCCGTACCGCTCTTTGGCACGGCCAATGCTTTGGAAGTCGCGCGTACCGAGACGCTCCGGCAAGTGAGCGGTTGCAAGGGGAGAGCATGACGCAGGTTGCACACACGCTGGCCCAGCTGCAGAGCCTGGAAGCCGCTCACCCCGAGACACTCACGCTGCTCGACCTCGTTGCCGCGGTCGCCGACGCGGCGCGCAGCGAGGAAGAGGTCGTCGCCGCGGTGCAGCACCTGATCGAGAGCGGGCGCGTGACCCTGGTGGGGAACTTCCGCTGCGGCGACGTCGGCCGCTCGCGCTAGCGCGCGGGCCGGAGCGCTTCGCCCAGCGCCGTGACCACGTGATAGACGCTGGTGGCATTCTGCGCCTCGGAGACGACGCTGCCGTCGCGCGCGAGCTGCTCGTGCCAGCCCCCGCCTGAGTCGACGTAGCGCTCTCCACAGCGCGCAAGCGCTGCGTCGAGCCGCGCTTCGTCGCCCTGCACGGCGAGCGCCTTGATCCGCTCCAGCTGTGGCCACAGCCGCTTGCCGGTCGCGACGGGGCGCCCCGCGCGGTCCACCTGGTCGAAGACTCCGCCGTCCGCGTCCACGCCGTGGCGCTCGGCGAAGTCGAACAGCCGCCGGGCCAGCGGCAGCGCAGTCCGATCGTCCGCGAGCGCCGCGAAGGCGTGGAGCAGCGCGAACCACTCGAAGCCGTGTCCGGGCTCGACCGCCTCACCTGGAGCGCCGGGCGCCGGCTGCCAGCTCGCGCCGAACAGCTCGCCCAGCGCACCGTGGCCGTCGCTGAAGCGGGTCTCGGCGAGCTGCGCCAGGGCGCGGGCCTCGGCGAGCGCGCCGTCCCCGGGCGCCACGCGGTGGAGCGCGAGCAGCGCCTCGAACAGGTGCATGTGGGGGTTCTGCCGGCGCGGGCCCGGGAGCGGCTGCCAATCCTCGCTTGCCTGCTCGAAGAAGCCGCCGGACTTCGGGTCGAGCAGCCGCTCGCGCACGAGCGCCCAGGTCTCGCGCGCCAGGCGCAGCGGCTCGGAGCCCCCGGCGATCCGGTGGTGCTCCGCGAGGGCGAAGATGGCGAACGCGTGGCCGTACAGGTCCTTGCCGCGGTCGAGCGGCCGTCCGTCGAGTGAGGTGGTCGAGAACCAGCCGCCATGCCGCGGGTCCCGGAAGCGGGACACCAGGAACTCGAGCGCTGCGCCCGCCGCCTCGCTGGCCCAGGAACCGGCGCCGAGCTCAACTCCCCGAGAGAACGCGTACAGCTGGCGGGTATGCACCAGCAGCCGCTTGTGGTCGTCGGGAACGGGCGTCCGGTCCGCACGGAGCCGGTTCCAGAGGCCCCCGCGGTCGCGGTCGAGCCCATGGCGCGCCCAGAGCGGCAGGAGCTCGTCCACGAGGTGAGTGCGGAGCCCCGCGCGCGTGAGGCGCATCGGGCGTGAGCTTAGCAGCGGCGGGTCAGGTCGCCGCGGGAGCTGCGGCGAGCTCGATGGTCACCGCGGGCTCGGCCGGGTCCGGCGCTGCCTCGGCCAGGATCTCGCGGATCGAGGGGCGGCAGCCGCCGCACGAAGACCCCGCTCCACAGGCCCGGGCGACCTGGCGCGGGCTGGTGGCGCCCTCGCGAACCAGGCGGCGGATCTCGCGGTCGCTCACGGCGTGGCAGCTGCAGACGATCAAAGCGGCCGGGATCGTACCCACTTTGAGAATGACTTTCAATTGCAGGTTGCCGGCGGGTTGCCGGCTTCCCCGGAGCGCGTCCGCTCGGGTACGCTGGCACGCGATGAAAACTGGAAAACAATCGCGTGCTTGGGCAGTCGCCCTGCTGCTCGCCCTGTCGGCCTGCGGCTACAACAGCATCCAGTCGTCGGACGAGTCGGTGAAGGCCGCCTGGGCGGAGGTCCAGAACCAGTACCAGCGGCGGATGGACCTCATCCCCAACCTGGTGAACACGGTGAAGGGCGCCGCGAACTTCGAGAAGGAGACGCTCGAGGCGGTGATCCAGGCCCGCGCCAACGCCACCAGCGTGAAGATGGACGCGAGCGTGCTCGACGACCCGAACGCGTTCAAGAAGCTGCAGGAGACGCAGGGCCAGCTGCAGAGCGCGCTGGGGCGGCTGCTGGTCGTCTCCGAGCGCTACCCGGAGCTCACCGCCACCGCGGGCTACCGCGACCTGCAGGCGCAGCTCGAAGGAACGGAGAACCGCATCGCGGTCGCGCGCAAGCGCTATGTCGACAGCGTCGCGGACTACAACCGGCTGGTGCGCTCGTTCCCGACCAACCTCACCGCGAGATACCTGCTCCACGCCGAAGTGCGCCCGAGCTTCGAAGCCACGGCCGGCGCCGAGAAGCCGCCCGAGGTGAAGTTCTGAGCCGAAGCCGCGCGCTCGCGGCGCTCGCCGCGGTCTGCCTCGCGCTCGCCGGTCCCGCGCTCGCGCTCGAGATCCCCGCGCTCGGCGCGCACGTGATGGACCGCGCGAACCTGCTGTCGCCCGGCATCCGCGACTCGCTTGAGCGCTCGCTCGCCGACTACGAGCGCACCACCGGCCACCAGATCGTGGTCCACACCACGCCCTCGCTCGAGGGTCTCGAGGTCGAGGACTACTCGATCCAGGTCGCGCAGGCCTGGAAGGTGGGCCAGAAGGGCCTCGACAACGGGGTGATCCTCACCGTCGCCCCGAACGAGCACAAGGTGCGCATCGAGGTCGGGTACGGGCTCGAGGGCATCCTGCCCGACGCGATCGCCTCGCGCATCATCCGCGAGCAGATCACCCCGCGCTTCCGTTCGGGTCAGATGGACGCCGGGATCGTCGCGGGCGTGCGCGCGATCGAGCAGGTGATCGCGGGCGAGAAGCTGCCAGTGCCGACGCGGCCGACGGCGCCCAAGATCGACTGGGTGCAGCTGATCTGGATCCTGTTCCTGGTGCTGTTCGTGCTGGGCCGCAGCCCGCTCCTGTTCTGGCTGTTCGGTACGCGCGCACTCTCGGCGCGGCGGGGCCCGTGGGGCGGCTCGGGCTGGGGCGGCCCCGGCGGGGTCGGCGGCTTCGGGCGCGGCGGCTTCGGCGGATTCGGCTCGGGCGGTGGTGGCTTCTCGGGCGGCGGCGGCGGGTTCGGCGGCGGCGGCGCCTCGGGGAGCTGGTGATGCGGATCGAGGAGCTGCTCGCGCCGGAGGCGCTGGCGTCGATCGAAGCCGCCGTCGGCCGCGCCGAGCGCACCACCTCGAGCGAGATCGTGCCGATGCTGGTCGAGCGCAGCGACTCGTACGCCGACGTGCGCGCCGGCGTGGCGGCGCTGCTCGCGTTCGCGGCGGGCGCGGTCTGGCTGGCGCTGTGGCCGCGGCTGGCGCGCTGGACCGTGCCGACACAGATCTGCGTATTCGCGGCGCTGGTCTGGCTGCTGCACTGGCGGCCGCTGCTGCGGGCGCTCCTGCCGGCGCGGCTGCGCCGCGAGCGGGTGCAGCGCGCGGCGGCGCTCGCCTTCCACCACGGCGGGATCCACTCCACGCGCGAGCGCACCGGCATCCTGCTCTACGTGTCGCTGCTCGAGCACCAGGTCGTGGTGCTGGCGGACGAGGGCATCCACGCCCGCGTCGGAGAAGGCACCTGGGACGACGTGGTCACGCGGGTGCTCGACGGCATCCGCAACGGGCGCGCCGACGACGGCCTGGTCGAGGCGATCCGGCTGTGCGGCGAGCACCTGGCGGCGCACTTCCCGCGCCGCGACGACGACGAGAACGAGCTAGCGGACCGACCGCGCGGAGCCTAGCTCCTTCTTCTGGCACTTCGCGCAGAGCCCGTAGAGGATGTGCCGGTGCTGAGTGAGTCGGTAGCCGTGCTCGGCGGCGACCTTCTCCTGCTCTTCCTCGATCAGCGCGCGCTCGAACTCGACGATGGCGCCGCAGCCGGTGCAGATCAGGTGGTCGTGGTGGTGGCCCTCGCGCTCGTACAGAGTCACTCCGTCGCGGAAGTGGTGCGCGCGGGCCACGCCGGCGTCGCAGAACAGCTTGAGCGCCCGGTACACCGTCGCGGCGCCGACCTCGGGGTGGCGCGCGCGCACGACCTCGTACAGCTCTTCGCTGGACACGTGGCCTTTCGCCGCCGCGAACGCCTCGAAGATCGCCTCGCGCTGGCGGGTCTGCTTCAGCCCGTGACGCGCCAGGTGCTCCTCGAGGAGCTTGTGCATGCGCCGGTCGGACTCACCGCTGTGGGCCATCGCGCAGCCACGCTATCGAGGGGTCCCGGAGCTGTCAACGCGGCTCGAGCGGCCCGCGCATGGCGTCGCCGATCTCCGCATCGTCGAGCATGCCGAGCGCCGCGTAGGTCTCCGCGAGTCTCTCGCGGACGTCGGCGGCGCGCGCGGCGAGCGCCACCTCGCGCGCACACAGCTCGAGCGCCGACGCATCCATCCTGCGCACGACCTGCCGCATCAACGGCACCGAGAACGGCGCCATCGAGAGCTCCTCGATGCCCATCCCGACGAGCAGCGGCGCGACCACGGGATTGCCGCCGAGCTCGCCGCAGACGGCGCAGGGAATGCCGGCCACGCGGGCGCTGGCCGCACTGTGCGCGATCGCCGCCAGCACCGCCGGGTGGAACGGGTCGTAGGCGGCCGCGACGCGCTCGTTCTCGCGGTCGGTGGCGAGCGTGTACTGCATCAGGTCGTTGGTGCCGATCGAGAAGAAGTCGCAGTGGCGGGCCAGATGCTCCGCGATCGTCACCGCCGCCGGCGTCTCGATCATCACACCCAGCGGCGGCGCAGGGCGCGCGAGCTCCGCACAGACCTCGGCGAGCAGCGCGCGCGAGGCCAGCAGCTCGTCGAGCGAGGCGATCATCGGCAGCATCACCCGCACGTTGCCCAGCGCATTGGCGCGCACGATCGCGCGCAGCTGCTCGCGGAACAGCTGCGGCCGGTCGAGCAGGATGCGGATCGCGCGCCAGCCCAGCTGCGGGTTCGCCTCGGACAGCGCCTCGTTGGGCAGCGCCTTGTCGCCGCCCAGGTCGAAGCAGCGCACCGTGACCGGGTCGGGCGCGATCTGCTCGGCGATCCGCGCGTAGCCGCGGAGCTGCTCGTCCTCGGGCGGCAGGCCGCGCGAGGAGAGCGCGAGGATCTCGGTGCGCAGGAGGCCGACGCCTTCGGCGCCGGAGCGCTTCACCAGCTCGAGGTCGTAGAGCCCGCCGATGTTCGCGGAGAGCCGGATGCGCCGGCCGTCGCGCGTCTCGCTCGGGAGATCGCGCAGCTCGTCGAGCCTGCCGCGCAGCTTGCCATGCCGCGCCGCCAGCTCGGCGTACTGCGCGCGCTGCTCGAGGCGCGGGTTCGCGATCACCACGCCGCCCAGGCCGTCGACGATCACCTCGTCGCCTGGGGCGAGCGCCGCCGCCACGCGCCGCAGACCCGAGACGGCGGGGATCTCGAGCGAGCGCGCGAAGATCGCCGCGTGGCTGGTCGGGCCGCCGTGCTCGGTGATCAGGCCCGCCACCTTCTCGAGCTCGAGCAGCGCGAACTCGCTTGGGGTGATGCGCTCCGCGACCACGATCGCGCCCTTCTGCAGTGCCGTGTCGCCGGTGCGCACGCCCACGAGCTGACCGAGCGCGCGCTGCAGCACGTCCTCGAGGTCGGCGGCGCGCTCGCGCAGCGTCGGATCCTGGGCGGATGCCAGGATCTGCGCGTAGCTCTCCAGCGTCTCGACCAGCGCGCGCGCGCCGTTGCCGTGCACCTCGAGCTGGCGCTGCAGGCGGCTGCGGAAGCCCTGGTCCTCGAGGATCATGATGTGCGTCGTGAACACCTCGGCGAGCCTCTCGCCGAAGCGCTCGCCAACCTGCTCGCGCAGCTCGTTCAGCTGGCGCACCGTCTCGCGCAGCGCGCGCTGCAGCGCGCGCCACTCGGCGGCGCGGGTGCGGGCGGGCCGGTAGTCGATCGAGCCGAGCTCGAGCGGCGCCGCCAGGAAGTGCACCGGCCCGCGCGCGATGCCCGGCGAGGTGGCGATGCCGCGCAGCACGGATCCGGGTTGGGTCGGCTCGTGCGCCGCGGCGCCGCGCCCGCGGGCCCCGCCCGAGCGCAGCGCCCGGTCCAGCAGCCGCGCCGACAGCACGATCGAGCCCACCTGCGCCGCGATCATCTCCAGGAGCTCGAGCTGCGCCGGCGGGAACACCCGCACGCGCGCGGTGCGCGCGGTGAGCACGCCCACCGGCTCGTCGCGCACGAGCAGCGGCACCGCCACGAGCGAGCGGAAGCGCTGCTCGCCCGAGTACGGGAAGGCGTGGACGCGCGGGTCCTTGCGCACGTCGGGCACGGCGATGGTGCTGCGCTCGGCCAGCGCCCGGCCGGCGATCCCCTGCCCGACGCGAATGCGCATGCGCCCGACCGACTGCGGGTTCAGGCCGCGCGTCGCGCGCAGCACCAGCCGCTCGCCGTCGTCCTCGAGCAGGTAGATCGAGCAGGCGGACGCGTGCATCCAGCGCGCGACCAGGCGCACCACGTTCTCGAGCGTCTCCTCGAGGTCATGGCTGCGGGTGAGCAGCCGCCCGAGGTCGCGCAAGAGGTTCGCGGACGGGCGGGGCATGGAGTGGAGTCTAGCGACTCACTCCGTCCGGCCGAAAAAGAGAAGCACGGCAGGACGCGAGTCGTGCCGTGCCTCGGGCAACAGGAGCGCCCGTAGAATCAATCCAGAAAGACTTGGTCCTTGTCCTCGAAGCGCATCCCGAGGGCCAGGAGGATCTTGCGCTTGGTGTCCATCCGGCAGTTCATGCCCTTCTCCACGGAGTGGATGGTGCGGAGCGCAACCTTGGCCTTCTTGGCCAGCTGCGCCTGGGTCATGAGCTTGTTCTCGCGCAGCTCCCGCACCCGGTTCCGCTTGCGGGGCTTGCTGTCGTCCATGTGCTGTTCGAAGCTCGTGTGCTCCATTCCGTGGAGCTCCTCCAGGTCAGTCCGGGGGCCCCCCTCACAGAGGCCTCCGATTGGCGATGTCGCTCCATCCGATCGGGACCGCGAATCCGGTTCTTTAGCGGGGGCCGGCGCTTAGCGGCTCCGGCCGCAGGGTGGGCGCGCGGCCCCGACGGGCCCCGGCGCCGGTGATTTGCGAAGGTGTTGCGGGTGACTCTGCGCGCCCGATGCCGGCGCGAGAGTGCGAGCTTTGGAGCGCTGCCTCTGGCCGAATACAAACGCCCGGAACCCCAGCCCGAGAGGCGCAGCCGCGGAGCGCAGATCGCGCGGCGCCTGATCGCCGCCGCGCTGCTGCTCGCACTGGCCTCGGCGGCGATCCTGTTCGCCGTCGTCTACAGCGCCGACTCCGCCTTCATCGCGGGTGCGCTCTCTTCCATGGTGGGGCGGCGGGTCGAGATCGGCCGGGTCGCCTTCCACTTCGGCCGGCGGCTCGAGGTCGAGCTCGAGCACGTCCGGGTCGAGGACCCCGCGCGGCCCGAGGGGCCGCCGGTGCTCGAGATCGAGCACGCGCTGGGGGTGCAGGCGTGGCCGCGGCTGCTCGCCGGGCAGTATCTGCCGCTCGACTGGAAGCTGCAGGGGCCGGTGCTGCGGCTGCGCAGCGGCCCCCGACCGGCCGCGCCCAACCTCGCCGGCCTGCCGCGGCTGGGTCTCAGCGTCCGGGAGGGGAGGGTCGAGCTCGCCACCGCCAACGAGACCTGGTCACTGCGGAACCTGGAGCTCGACGCCCAGCGCACCGCCTTCGGCACCCGCGTCGAGGGCGACGGCAGCGGGCGGGTGTTCCGCGGTGACTCGCAGATCTCGGAGGTCGCCCTGCACTTCGCGCTGCACCGCGACCGCCAGGAGCTGCGCGGCACGTGGGCCGGCCTCGACCTCGCCGCGCTCCCGCGAGGAGCGATCTCACCCCACGGGCGCGCCTCGGGTGACTTCGATCTCGTCCTGCGCGACGGCGGGGTGCACGGCAGCGCGCGCGTGGAGGTCGCGCGCTTCGTGCTGCGCGTGCCCAAGCTCACGGGGCCGATCACGCCCGCGGTCGCGCGCGTGTCGGCCGACGTCGACTGGCACGGCGACCAGCTCTCGCTCGACCTGCATCCGCTCGCCCTCGACGACCTGGTGGCGAGCGGGACGGTGCGCATCGGCACCGGCAGCGCAGGCCGGCTCGCGCTCGACCTGCGGCTCGCCCCGTTCGAGCCGGCGCACCGCGAGCGCGTCTCGGGCCTGACCTTCCTGGCGCTGCGCTTCGACAGCTGGGCGCACGTGCAGTCGCGCATCGAGGCGGGGATCGTCGAGGACATCCACCTCGTGATCGACGTGCCGCGCGCGACCGCCGCGGAGAGCCTGGGCTTCGACACTCCGATGCCCGAGAGCGCCTTCTCGCTGCAGCTGCGCGCGCACGACGGCACCTACCGGCCCAAGCCCGGCGAGCCCGCGCTGGAGAAGCTGTCGGGCGAGCTCGACATCCGCGGCAACGTGATGGACGTGCGCCACATCCGCATGACCCACAAGGGCGCGTCGCTGCCGGAGATCAACGTGCACCTCGAAGGCATGCACCGGCTGGTGCACCTGCCGGACGCGGAGGACCACGTGGTGGGCGGTCCCGGGGTCGATCTGGCGGGGCTCGCGCCGATGGCGGACGCGCTGCGCGCGGGCGACGCCGACGCCACCGTGCCCACGGTGCTCCATTTCGACGAGCTCGACCTGCGGCTGCCCTCGTTCATGCTGCCGCTGCGCGCGGCCTCGGGCAGCCTCCGCTTCCCCGACGGCGGCGTGCTGGCCGACCCGGTGCAGGGGATCCTCGGGGGCGCGCCCGCGTCGATGCGCGTGCGCTGGGACCCCGCGGTGGACCGGGTCGACGTCGCCGTCCACTACAACGAGGGCGCGGCGCCGGGGGGCCCGATCACCGGCCCGCTGTGGCTGCGCGCGAACGTCGACTTCGAGCAGCTCGCGATCCCCGAATGGCCGATCGAGAGCCTGCGCGCGTCGCTCTCCGGCGAGCGGGCGCTGGTCACGCTGCACACCATCGACGGGCGGATCGCCGGAGGGAACCTCGCGGGCAGCGGCTCGCTCGATCTGTCCGAGCCCACGCGCGCGCCGTTCAAGCTGGACTTCTCGGTCGCGAGCTTCGAGCCCAGGCAGATGTGCGCCACCTTCGGCCTGCCGCCCGAGAGCGTGTCCGGCCGCGGCAACGCAAAAGTGCGTATGGCGGGCGGGCTGCGCCCGGGCGGCAGCTTCGCCGGCGAAGGCCAGCTCGACGCGAAGCTCGAGCTCCGCGACGGCACGGTGGACCGGCTGCCGGCGCTGGTGGCGATCGCGCGCCTCCCCTCGCTGGCGGGCGTGACCGGGCTGCTGGGCCGGCCGCTCCCGTACAAGACCGCCAGCGTCGACCTGTCGCTCGCCGACGGGCGGCTGGCCTTCGCCGACGGGAAGCTCCTGGGCCCGCAGCTGCGCATCCTCGCGAGCGGCGAGATGAACGCCGCGAGCCCCGACCGCCCGCTGGACCTGGTGGTCGCCCTGCTCTTCCTGCAGACGCTCGACCGCCTGCTCGAGGAGGTTCCGGTCGTGCGCAACGTGGTGCTCGGCGACGACGAGAACCTGATCGCGGTCTACCTGCGCGTGAAGGGCCCGCGCGCGAACCCGAGCGTGACGCTGCTCCCACCGCAGAGCGTGAAGAGCGTGATGGGCTTCGCCTCGAAGGCGGTGATCGCTGGCGTGAAGCGCCTGGGGCAGCTGATTCCGCTCGGCCACGGCAAGCCGGCCACCGACCACTCCGCTCCCAGCCCGCAGAACCCGTGAGGTAGACTGCCGGCGCTGTGAGCGACGCGGTCGAACGGATTCGCAAGGAGATGGCGCGGGTCCTGGTCGGCCAGCGCGAGCTCGTGGACGGCCTGTTGGTCGCGCTCCTCTGTCAGGGGCACGTGCTGGTCGAAGGCGTCCCGGGCCTGGCCAAGACGACCGCGGTGCGCACCTTCGCCCGCGTGCTCGACCTGTCGTTCCGGCGCATCCAGTTCACGCCGGACCTCCTGCCCGCGGACCTGCTCGGGACGCAGGTGTACGAGCCCGCGCACTCCACCTTCCGGCTGCACCGCGGGCCGCTGTTCCACCAGGTGATCCTCGCCGACGAGATCAACCGCGCGCCGGCGAAGGTACAGAGCGCGCTGCTCGAGGCGATGGAGGAGCGCCAGGTGACGCTCGCCGGCGAGACGCTGCGCCTGCCTGAGCCGTTCCTGGTGATGGCGACCCAGAATCCGGTCGAGCAGGAGGGCGTCTATCCGCTGCCCGAGGCGCAGGTCGACCGCTTCATGCTGAAGCTGCGGGTCGACTACCCGACGCGCGAGGAGGAGATCGAGATCGTGCGCAGCCGCACCGCGGGCGAGCTCGAGCACCCCGCCCCCGCGCTGTCGGCGAGCGACGTGCTGTCGGTGCGCGAGACGGTGCGGCGCGTGCACGTGGAGCCGTCGCTGTTCGAGTACGCGGTCGCGCTGGTCACGCGCAGCCGCTCGCTGTCGGCGGTGGAGCTGGGCGGCTCGCCGCGCGCCTCGATCTACCTGGTCGAAGCGGCGCGCGCCCGCGCCTACCTCGAGGAGCGCGACTACGTGCTGCCCGAGGACGTGAAGCGCGTCGCGCCCTCGGTGCTGCGCCACCGGCTGCTGCTGACCTACGAGGCCGCTGCGGAAGGCCAGACCCCCGACGGGGTCGTGCGCGAGCTGCTCGCGGCCGTCCCGACGCCGTGAAGGCTCAGCTCGCCCCGATCGCCCGCAGCCTGCGGATCCGCGCGCGCCGCGACGTCACCACCTCGCTCACCGGCGCCTACCGCAGCGCGTTCCGCGGGCAGGGGCTCACCTTCGAGGAGCTGCGCGACTACGCGCCCGGCGACGACGTGCGCTGGATCGAGTGGAACGCCACCGCGAGGCTGGGTCGGCCGATCGCCAAGCGCATGCGCGAGGAGCGCGACCTGGTGCTCGCGCTGCTGATCGACGTGTCGCGCTCGCTCGAAGCCGAGGCCGGCCTCGACGGGAAGCGCGAAGCGGTGCAGCGCGCGACGGCGGCGCTCGCCGCGGCGGCGCTCGCGTCCCAGGACCGCGTGGCGCTGGCGCTGTTCGACGAGCGATTGCGCCGCGTGCTCGCGCCCGGCACCGGCCCGCTGCAGCTGGAGCGCGTGCAGCACGCGCTCGATCAGGCGCCGCATGGCGTGCGGACCGACGCCGGACCCGCGCTCGACTGGGCGGCGGAGAAGCTGCCGCGCCATTCGGTGGTGGTGTTGATCTCGGACCTGCTCCTGGCCGACCCCGGCGCACCGCTGCGGCGCTGCGCGAGCAAGCACGACCTGGTGGCGCTGCGCGTGCGCGCGGCGGCGGACCTGCCGCCGGCCGGGCTGCCGCCGGTGCGCGTGCGCGGCGCCGAAGACCGCCGCGCGCGGCTCTGGCGCCGGCGCTCCGACGCGGAGCACGCGCAGACGGCGCCGCTGGCCGAGGCGACGCTGCGCGCGCTGGGCGCGGACTACGGCGAGCTGTGGGCGGGCGCGCGGCTGATGCCCAGCCTGCTGCGCTTCTTCGAAGAGCGCGCGCGGAGGCGGGCGTGAGGCGGTGGAGCGGGCTCGCGGCGCTGGTGGCCGCGCTCGCCTGCGGTCGCGCGGATCCGCCCGCGCTCGGACTCGGCGCGCGGGTCACCCTGGACCGGAGTGAGACGCGCGTCGGCGACCCGGTCGGAGTCACGGTCGAGATCGAGACTCCCGCGGGCTACTCGCTGCAGGCTCCGCCGCCGCCGGCCAGCGGACCGTTCGCGTCCGACTCGCTGCAGCTGGTGCCGCCGATCGAGGTCCCCGGGGGCCTGCGCCACCACGTGCTCTGGACCGTGCGCGCGCGCGAGGTGGGCGACCAGACCCTGCCCTGGATCGACATCCCGCTGGTGCGGCCCGACGGCAACGTGGAGCCGCTGCGCGTCGGCGGCGTGCCGCTCGAGGTGCGCTCCGTGCGCGCGGAGATGCCGGAGCGCGCGGCGGTGTTCGACATCCGGGTCGCCCCGCCGCAGCAGCCGATCCCGCTGTGGGCGTGGGGGATCGCTGCGGCGGCGCTCGCGAGCGGCGTCGCGGGGGTGCGCGCGCTGCGCGCGCGGAGCCGCGCAGCGCAGGCGCGGGCGGGCCGGATCGCCGCCGCGGGCCGGGAGGCGCTCGCGCTGCTCGACGGAGCCGAGAGCGAGCCCGACGCGCGCGGCCTCGCGCTGCGCGTGCGCGCGGCGCTGCTCGGCTTCGTGGCCCGGTCCTGGCGGATCGACGCGCGAGCCGCGACCCCGGGCGAGCTGCCGGCGGAAGTCGACGGCGAGCTCGTGCGCATCCTCGGGGGCCTCGACGCCGCGCGCTTCGCGCCGCGGCCCGCACGAGCCGCGGTCACCGGGCTCGCGGAGCGCGCGCGGGAGCGCGTGCGCCATGTGGCGGACCTTCGCGCTTAGCGCGCTCTCCGCGCGCGCGTTCGCGGTGGAGTCGCCGCGCGTGCTCTGGCTCGGGCTGGCGTGCGTCGCGCTGCTGGTCCTCCTTGCGCTCGCCGCGGGTCCGCGGCGGCTGCGCGTGCCGAGCGCCGGCCGGTCCGCGGCAGCGCGCTGGTTCGCGCTCGATGCGAGCTGGATCCTGTCCATCGCCCTGCGCGCGGCGGTGCTGGCGCTGGTGGTCGCCACGCTCGCGCGGCCGGTGGGGCTGGTGGCGGAGAACCCGGCCAACGGCTCCGGCGTCGACATCGTGATCGCGCTCGACGCCTCGGGCAGCATGATGGCGCTCGACGCCGAGCTCGAGGGCCGCCAGGTGCCGCGGATCGAGCTCGCCAAGCGCGTGGTCGCCGAGTTCGTGCGCGCCCGCACGGGCGACCGAATCGGGCTGGTGGTGTTCGGCGAGCACGCCTTCACGCAGTGCCCGCTGACCGTGGACCACCGCCTCGTGCTCGAAGCGATCGACCGCGTCGAGGTCGGCGTCGCGGGCGACGCGACGGCGCTGGGCGAGGCGATCGGCCTGGCCACGCGGCGGCTCAGCGCGTCGGGCGGGCCGGAGGACACCCGGCGCGTGCTGGTGCTGGTGACCGACGGCCGCCACAACTCCGGCAAGCTCGCGCCCAAGACGGCGGCGAGCCTCGCGCACCTGGCGAACGTGCGCATCCACGCGGTCGGCGTCGGGACCGAGGGGCTGGTACCATTCGCGCAGCCGGGCGGCGAGACACCGATGCACTTCGAGCGCGTCGATCTCGACCAGGAGACCCTGCAGGTCGTGGCCGACGCCACCGACGGGAAGTTCTTCCACGCGCGCAAGCCCGAAGACCTGCGCGAGGTGGCGGCGGCGATCGACCGGCTCGAGGCACGTCCGATCGCGGCCGATGCGCGCTTCCGCCACGCGTCGCTCGCGCCCTTCACGCTCGCGGCGGCGCTGGCGCTCCTGCTCGGCGAGGCCGCGCTCGCCCACGGCGCGCTGCGGAGGCTGCCGTGAGCGGCGCCTGGCTCGTCTGGGTCGCTGCGCTCGCGGTGGCGTTGTTCGCCGCCCAGGCCGCGCTGCGCAGCCGGCTGCAGCTCCGCGCGTGGCTCGGCCGCGACCCGCTGGGCTGGCGCCGGATCGCGCGCGCGGCGGCGCTCGCCGGGGCCGCGGCGACGCTCGCCGGCGCACTGCGCTTTGCGCTCGCGATTCCGGAAGAGCTCTCGGGCGAGGGCGCCGACGTGGTGATCGCGATCGACGTCTCCGAGAGCATGGACACCGCCGACGTCGCACCGTCGCGGCTGCGCCGCGCGCAGCGCACGGCCGAGCGGGTGGTCGAGGCCGCGCGGGGCGAGCGGCTCGCGCTGGTGGTGTTCTCGGGCGAGGCGTTCATCGCGCTGCCGCTCACCCAGGACCGCGACGCGATCCTCACCTACCTGCGCGCGCTCGACTCGAGCACCATCTCGGTGCGCGGCAGCGAGCTCGGCCGCGGCCTGGCCGAGGCCGCGCGCGCGTTCGACCCGCGCTCGAGCCGACCGCGCTCGGTGCTGCTGCTCAGCGACGGGGAGGACTTCGGCCCGGCGCCCGAGCCCGAGCTCGCGGAGCTGCAGGCGCTCGGGGTGCGCGTGGTGGCGGTCGGCTACGGGACCGAAGAGGGCGGGCCGGTCCCCGGCCAGGCCGCGCAGAACGAGTCGGTGCGCATCGGCGAGCCGCCGATCTCGCAGCGCAACGACGGGCTGCTGTCGCACATCGCGAGCGAGACCGGCGGCGCGTACTTCCGCGAGGCCGAGGACCGGCCGAAGCCCGCGGCGCTCCTCCCGCTCGAAGCCGCCCCCGGGGCCGCGCGCGACGAGAAGCCGCAGCGCGAGTCAGTGACTCCGCTGCTCGGGCTCGCCGCGCTGCTGCTGGCGAGCGAGCTCGGGCTCTCCTGCGCGCCGCTCGGCTCGCGCCGCCGCCTCGGACGCCCGGCGCTGGCGCTGGTCGCCCTGGCGCTCGGCGGCTTCGGGCCGTCGTCGGCGGTGAGCCGCGGCGACGCGGAGCTCGCCGACGGCAAGCCGGCCGACGCGCTCTCCGACTACCGCGATGCGGAGACGTCGGATCCCAACGACGCCCGCCTGCAGGTGCGGATCGGGAACGCACTGTACCGGCTGCAGCGGCTGGACCAGGCCGCCGGTGCCTACCTGGAGGCGCTGCGCACGGTCGAGCCCGACGACGCCGAGACGCGCTTCGCCGCGAGCTTCAACCTGGGTGACGCCTTCGCGGCGCGGCAGCACTTCGAGGAGGCGCGCGACGCGTACTGGGCGGCGCTGCTGGCGCGGCCCGGGAGCGCGGAGGCGCAGTTCAACTACGAGTGGGCGCAGTCGCACATGCTGCCCACGCCGCCGGTGAACCCGCCCGAGCCCGACGCGGCGCCCAAGCGCGAGAGCAAGAGCTCGGGCCGCAGCGACGCGAAGGAGCGCGAGCCGCGGCCGAGCGACGCGCGCCCCGAGAAGGGAACGCTCGACGAGAAGGAGGCCGAGCACTGGCTCGACTCGCTCGAGGAGCCCGTCGGCGACGCGCTGCGCCAGCAGATCACCAACGCCTCGGGCGGCCGCGCGCGCGCGCGGCCCGGGGGGAAGACCTGGTGAGGCGCGCGCTGGCGTTGGCCGCGCTCGCGCTCGCCGCGCTCGGGGCCCGCGCGCGCGCGGCGGAGCCGGAGATCGCGGTGCGCGTGCGGCTCGACCGAGACGCAGTGTACGTGCACGAGCAGGTGCTGCTCTCGGTCGAGATCGTTCACCCGGCGGACGCGCGCGCGAGCTGGGAGGCTCCGCCCTTCGACGGCTTCTGGGCCGAGCGGCTGGGCACGCGCGCACTGCCGGACGAGCCGAGCGGCCTGCACCGCACCGAGTTCCGCCGCGCGCTCTTTCCCACGCGCAGCGGCGAGCTCGAGATCGCGCCGTCGAAGCTCGAAGTGAGCGGCGAGGGCGGGACCACGCGCGACATCCCGGTCCCCGGCACGACCGTGCGCGTGCGGCCGCTGCCCGCGGACGTGCCCGCCGATGCGCTGGTCGGGCGGATCGATCTGCAGGTCTCGAGCGCGGACGAGCGCGTGCGGCTCGGCAAGGCGCTCTCGCTCGCGATCGAGCTCACCGGCGAGGCCAACGTCTGGGACGCACCGGCGCCCGACCTGGAGGCGCTCTTCGGGCCGGACGTCGAGGTCTTTCCCGAGCCGGCGCGGACGTCGATCGCCGAGAACGCGGGGCGCGCGCTGGCGCGGCGCAGCTTCCGCTATTCGATCGTGCCGTCGCATGCCGGCGTGGTGCGCCTCGCCGCGCTCTCGGTGCCCTACTTCGACCCCGCCACCGGCAAGGTCTCTAGCGCGAAGAGCGACGCGCTCGCCTTCGAGGTGTTCGACGGGCCCGCCAAGGAGGAGTCGCGCGCGCATGCCGGCCGCGCGTCCGGCGCGGCCCAGAGCGCTGGCTCGAGCGGGCTGCCCTGGCTCGCCGCCGTGCTCGCGCTGGCGGCGGCGGCCGCGGTGGCCGCACGGTTCCGCGGCCCTGCGCTCGCGCGGCTCGCGCCTGGAAAGGGGTCGGCGAGCGCGGCCTTCGACGCCGCGCGGGCCGCGCGCGGCTCCGCGGAGTTCGCGGCGCTGCTGTCGCGCGCGGTGCGGGCCGGAGTGGGCGCACGCCACCGCTTCGACGCGCAGCCACTCTCGCGCGAGGAGATCGCGGCGCGCGGTGCGGAGCGCGAGGCGGTCGAGCTGCTCGAGGCGCTAGACCGCATGCGCTTCGCCCGCCGCGGCGCCGACGAGGACGAGTTGCTCGAGCGCGCGCGCGCCTACCTGGGGCTCTGAACCAGCGCGCGCTCGAGGAGCGCGACCCGCCGGCCGTCGCTCACTTCGAGCTGGCCGACCTCGACGAAGCCGAGCGCGGCGTGGAACGCGAGCGAGCGCGGGTTGGCGGGCCGCAGGTTCACCTCGCACACCAGCTGCGGGATGCCGCTCCGCCGCGCCACCCGCTCGAGCTCGGCGTAGAGCGCGGCGCCCACGCCGCGCCGCCACCCGTCTCGGGCCACCGCGACCTGGTCGACGTACAGGAACGCGCGGTGGCGCGCCTCGAACCAGGCGTATTCGTCGCCGATCGAGGAGAAGCCGGTCGCGAGCGCGATCAGGTAGCCGGCGACGGCGCCGTCGAGCTCGGCGACACAGAACAGTGTGGCTCGCGCCAGGCAGGCGTCGAGCTCCGCGGCCGAGAGCGGGTTCACTCCGGGCTGGCCCTCGCGGTTGATCGCGGCGATGCGCGCGCGATCGGACGCGGCGGCGGCGCGGACGCGGACCGGCTCGGCCACGCGCTAGTAGCGCTCGATCACGTGCTTCGCGAAGTCGCTGAACTGCTCGCGCGCGAAGTCGATCGGCGGCAAGAGCGTGATCTCGCGCAGCCCGGCGCGCTCGGCGTTGCGCAGCGATTCGACGATCTCGTCGGGCGTCCCCGCGAGGATCCAGGTGCGGATCGCCTCGGGCGTGACGAAGCGGCGCTCGACCGGCACGAGAAACGCGCAGTGTCCCTCGTGGACCTGCAGGTAGCGGCGCTCGGGCGGCGTCTCCATCTTGTCGACGTAGGCGCAGTACTCTTCGAACAGCCCGACCAGCGCCGGCGGCACAGGCGGCCCGGCCTCGGGGTTCATGCGCCAGCCTTCCCAGGCGTAGTGCCACGCCGCGGCGACCTGCGAGCCGCAGGCGTCGATCACGCGCTCGCTGGCGAGGGTCTCGCCCGGTCGCAGCACCACCGCAGTGGTGAGCGCCGCAGTGTGGAAATCCGCTGGCAGCGCGCGCCCCAGCTCGCGTGCACCCTGTGCGATCGCGCCGAGGCTCCGCCGCGTCATCTCCGGCGGCTCGTGCAGCGCCGAGATGCGGCCGTCGCCGTACGCGCCCGCCGCGCGGAGTGCGCCCGGGCCGTTCGCCGCCACCCAGATCGGGATGGGGGGGTCGAGCTCGATGAACTTGCGGTCGAGGTTCAGGAAGCGGATCGCGCGCGTCTCGGCGCCGTGGGCGTACTCGACTTCTTCGCCGGCGAGCAGCGCGCGCACGACGCGCAGGTACTCGCGGAACTCGCGCGGCACCATCGGCCGCATGCCCATCACGCGCATCGCGGTGTGGCCGGTGCCGATGCCCAGGAACACGCGCCCGGGTGCGAGCCGGGCGATCGACGCGATCGAGTGCGCGGTGACCGGGGCGAGCCGCGTGGGCGCGATCGCGACGCCGGTGCCGATGCGCATGCGCGAGGTGTGCTCCGCGACGAGCGCGAGGGTCGCGTAGCAGTCCGACCAGATCATCTGCGAGTCCGGGACCCAGCCGTGGTCGTAGCCGAGCGCCTCGCACTCGGCGAGCAGCCTCCAGTCGTCGATCTTGGTCGCGACCATCGCGCCGAACTTCATGCGTGCACCCGCGGCCGGCGATCGACCCACGGCCGCGCGGCCTCGAGCTGCCCCGCCACCCGCAGCAGCAGGTCCTCGCGTCCCCAGGGCGCCACCAGCTGCACGCCGATCGGCAGCCCCGACGCGCTCCAGAACAGCGGCAGCGAGATCGCGGGCTCGCCCGTCAGGTTCTGGATCGGCGTGAAGGGGATGAAGCCGAGCAGCGCGTCCCAGGTGGCGAGCGGCGCGTCGCTCTTCGGTGTCAGTGCGCCGAGCGGGAGCGGCGGCTGCCCGAGCGTGGGCGTGAGCAGGAGGTCGAAGCCCGAGCCGTAGAACTCACCGAACGAGCGCGAGATCACGTTGCGCCACTCCACCGCCGCCAGGAAGTCGAGCATGGCGCAGCGCTTGCCCTCCTGGAACAGCGTCCAGGTCCAGAGCTCGACCTCGTCGGCGCGGATCGGCCGTCCGAGCATGCCTTCGACCATGGTCAGCAGCCCGGCGGTCTGCGCGATGATGATGGTGAAGAGCGTCTTCTCGACGCCGGGATCGTCGACCGCAGCCGGATGCTTCGGCTCGAGCGAGTGACCGAGTGACTCGAGCAGCTTCGCGGCGTCGCGCACGGCGGCGAGACAGTCGGCGTGCAGCGGCGCCTTCGCCCACGCCGGCGAACGCTCCATGAAGCCGATCCGCAGCCGGCCCGGCGCGCGGCCCGCTTCGGCCGCGAACGGCCGCTCCGGCGGCGGCGCGGCATACGGATCGCCGGCCATGTAGCCCTGGCTCGCGTCGAGCAGCGCCGCGGAGTCGCGCACGCTGCGCGAGACCACGTGCTCCCCCGCGAGCCCGTTCCAGCCCTCGCCGGCGAGCGGCCCGAGCGAGATGCGGCCGCGCGAGGTCTTCAGCCCGACGATGCCGCAGGCGCTCGCGGGGATGCGGATCGAGCCGCCCCCGTCGTTCGCGTGCGCGGCCGGCACCATTCCAGCTGCCACCGCGGCCGCCGAGCCGCCGCTCGACCCGCCCGGCGAGCGCGTCGGGTCCCACGGATTCTTCGTCGCTCCGTAGACCAGCGCCTCGCTGGTCGCGGTGAGCCCGAACTCCGGGGTGGCGGTCTTGCCGAGGAACACCAGGCCGGCCTCGCGGTAGCGGCGCGCGAGGTTGGTGTCGATCGGCGGCACCATGCCGATCGCCTTCATGAGGCGGCTCCCGCTCGCGAGCGGATCGCCCTGCGAGCCGCAGATCAGGTCCTTCAGCAGGAACGGTACGCCGCGGAACGGCCCGCGCGGCAGCTCGGAGGCGGCCTGCGCGCGCGCCTTCTCGAACAGCGGCGTGACCACCGCGTTGAGTGCGGGATTCGTCTTCTCGATCCGCGCGATCGCGGCCTCGGTGAGCTCGCGCGGCGAAGCCTGCCTGGAAGCGACCAGCTCCGCCTGGGCCACCGCGTCCAGCCAGGTGAGCTCGCTCGTCATGCGCCGAGCCTACACGAGATCGGCGGGGAAGTTGGCGTTGGTGAGCGAGCGGAGCTCCGGATCGAGCGCGCGCAGGTCGGCCTCGGGCACGAAGAGCGCTCCGACGTCGCGCAGCAGCGCCTGCAGTCGGAGCTCGCCGCGCGCGATGCGCCGCTCGAGCTCGGGCAGGAGCCGCGGCCGGTAGATCGCGAGCAGCGGCTCGGGGCCGCGAGGCCCGAGTGGAGCGATCGCGTCCGCGCCGCCGTCGGCGGGCGCGAGCGCCAGCAGCGCGAGCGCGACGCGCGGGTCGAGCTGCACCAGGTCACATGCGCCGACGAGCACCGCCGACGCCTCGCAGGCCGCGAGCGCGGCCGCGATCCCGACCATCGGCGCGCGCGCGGGGTGGCGGTCGGGCAAGAGCTCGAGCCCGAGCGCGCCCAGCGCCGGGTCCCTGCCGACCAGCCGCACGCGCTCGACGCAGGCGCCGAGCGCGCGCGCCACGCGCAGCGCCAGCGGCACGCCGTCGTAGAGCAGCGTGGCCTTGTCACGGCCCATGCGCGTCGAGGCGCCGCCGCACAGCACCGCGGCCTCGACGTGGGCGAGCTTCAAATCCCGGGCTCGTCGCGCAGCTCGGCGCTGTGCAGGAGCTGCACCGGCACGATCTCGCCGTGCGCCACGCGGGTGGTCTCGGCCGGCACGAAGGCGAGGCCGTCGGCGCGCACCAGCGACAGCAGGACGTTCGAGCCCTGCTCGCCGCTCGCGCTCGCCCACAGCTCGCTTCCGCGGCGTTCGAGCACGACGCGCACGAAGTGCGCGCGGCCCGCCGGCTTCTCGTAGCCGTCGGAAAAGCGCGCGCGCTCCACCGGGCGGAACAGCTTCTGGTGCCCCATCATGCGCAGCAGTGCCGGGCGCACGAACTGCTCGAAGGTGACGTGCGTCGAGACCGGGTTCCCCGGCAGCCCGAAGACGGGCCGCGCGCCGACGAGCACGAACGCCATCGGCGCCCCGGGCTTCATCGCCACGCGCCAGAGCCGCATCGCTCCGCCGAGACCCACGAGCACCTGCTTGATCCAGTCGCGGTCGCCGACCGAGACGCCCCCGCTCGAGATCACCGCGTCGCACGCGAGCGCCGCGCGGAAGCGCGCCTCGATCTCGGCCGGGTCGTCGGGCGCGATGCCCAGGTACACGGGCTCGGCGCCGATCTCGCGCAGCGCCGCCACCAGCGCGTAGGAGTTCGAGCTGGCGATGCGGCCGTCGTCCCGCAGCCGGTCGGGCTCGACCAGCTCGTCGCCGGTGGCGAGCACCGCCACGCGCGCGCGCGCGCGCACCGCCAGCACGCTCCGCCCCAGCGCGGCCAGCATGCCGACGAGCGGCGCGCGCAGCACGGCCCCGGGCGCGGCGATCGGCGTGCCCGGGCGCACGTCCTCGCCCGCGCGCCGCACGTGCTGGCCCGACGGCGCGGCGCGGCCGATGCGCACGCGATCGCCTTCCGTCTCGGTGTCCTCGACCATCACCACGGCGTCCGCGCCCTCGGGCAGCGCGGCCCCGGTCATGATCCGCGCGGCCTCGCCGGGCACGAGCTTGCGCTGGCTGCGCTTCCCCGCCGGGAGGTCTTCGCCGACGCGCAGCACCACCGGCGCGGCCGCCACGTCTTCGGCCCGCACCGCGTAGCCGTCCATCGCCGAGTTGTCGGCCGGCGGGATCCGGACCTCGGAGCGGATCTCCTCGGCCAGCACGCGCCCGACCGCGTCGGCGAGCGGAACCGTCTCCCGGCCCAGCGGCGAGACCGCGCCGAGCACCAGCTCGCGCGCCTCGGCCACGGACACCGAGGTCCGCTCCGCCTCGACCCTGCCCTCGCGCATTTCGCCTCCTCGGTGTAGTCTGCCCAAATTCTAGGCAGCTCGCCGGGCTGCCCGAAGCACCAGTCTATGCAGCGAAAAACCCCCCTTGTACCCCTCGGGATCGCCTCGTGACGAGCGACAGCTTGGAGCGCCTGGACGCCATTCTCGGCTCGCTCCGGGTGGGGATCCTCGCGGTGGATCGCGACGGGCGGGTGGAGCTCCAGAACCCGGAGGCGAGCCGGATCCTCGGCTTGTCGGGCGTGGCCACGCTGGGCCGACCCTTGGCGGACTCGCTCGGAGACGACCACCCGGCGGTCGCCGTGCTCGAAGCCGCGCTGCGCGACGGGCGCGAGGTCGCCGAGCACGCCTGCAGGCTGCGCGACCGGCTCGCGGGCCGTGCGCTGGTGGTCGACCTCAGCGCGTCACCAGTCGGTGTCGGCGGTGAAGTCCACGGCGCGGTGCTCTCGCTCGCGGACCGCACGATCGGACGCGAGCTCGAGGACCTGCTCGGCCAGCGCGCGCGCTCGGAGCTGTTCGCCCAGCTCGCCGCCGGCATCGCGCACGAGCTGCGCAACCCGCTGGGCGGGATCCGCGGGGCGGCGGAGCTGCTGTTGGGCAAGCTCTCCGACGACGGTCTCGCGCGCTACGCCGAGCTGATCCGCGCCGAGACCGAACGGATGCGGCTCCTGCTCGACGACCTGGCCCAGCTCACGCGCGGCGCCGACGTGCGGCCGCGCCAGGCGAACCTGCACCGCGTGATCGACGACCTGGTCGAGCTGCACAGCCGCTCCGAGAGCTGGCGCGGCATCCGCATCTCGCGCGAGTACGACCCCAGCATCCCCGAGTTCGAGTTCGACCCCGACCGCACCACGCAGGTGCTGCTCAACCTGGTGCGCAACGCGGTTCAGGCGATGTCCGGGAAGGGGACGCTGGTGCTGCGCACCCGGATCGAGGCCGGCTACCACCTCGAGCGCGTGGGCCCCGAGCGCGCGCGCATGGTGCGCGTCGACGTGGAGGACACCGGACCGGGCATTCCCGAGGAGGACCTGCCGCTGCTCTTCACGCCGTTCTTCACGCGCCGCGCGCAGGGCACCGGGCTGGGACTCGCGGTGGCACAGCACTGGGTGGTGCGCCAGGGCGGGCGGATCCTGGTCACCAGCCGGATCGGGATGGGCACGCGCATGCGCGTCGAGCTGCCGCTCCGGAAGCCCGCATGACGCGCGTGCTGATCGCCGACGACGAGTCCTCGATCCGCTTCGTGCTGCACGAGGCGCTGACCGAGGCCGGCCACGAGGTGGTCGACGCCGCCGACGGCAACCAGGCGCGCGAGCAGCTCGCCGCGCAGCGCTTCGACCTGGCGCTGCTCGACATCCGCATGCCGGGTCCGTCCGGGCTCGAGCTGCTCGAGGAGATCACCCGGCGCGGCCCCGACGGCCCGCTGGTGGTGATCCTCACCGCGCAGAACACCTTCGAGAACGCGGTCGAGGCGATGAAGCGCGGCGCGTTCGACTACCTGACCAAGCCCTTCGACCTGCCGCAGGTGCACGCGTTGGTGGAAAAGGCGCGGGTGCTGCGGGAGCTGCGCGGCGAGGTCGCGGAGCTGCGCCGCAAGGTCGGCGAGGTGTTCCGCGCCGGCGAGGCGCTGGTGGGCAAGACCCCGGCAATGCTCGAGCTGTTCAAGACCATCGGCCGCGTCGCGGCGAGCGACGCCGCGGTGCTGATCCTCGGCGAGAGCGGCACCGGCAAGGAGCTGGTCGCGCGCGCCGTCCACTACCACAGCCGCCGGCGCGAGGGCCCGTTCGTGGCGGTGAACATGACCGCGCTCCCGTCGGAGCTGGTCGAGGCGGAGCTCTTCGGCCACGAGCGCGGCGCCTTCACCGGAGCCACCGAGGCGCGCACCGGCCGCTTCCGCGAGGCCGACGGCGGCACGCTGCTCCTGGACGAGATCGGCGACCTGCCGCTGTCGCTGCAGGCCAAGCTCCTTCGCGTGCTGCAGGAGCGCATCGTCGTCCCGCTGGGCGGCCGCCAGTCGGTGCCGATCGACGTGCGCATCATCGCCTCCACTCACCGCGACCTGCCGGGCCTGGTGGCCGAGAAGAAGTTCCGCGAGGACCTGTACTTCCGGCTGGCGGTGGTGCCGGTGCGCATTGCGCCGCTGCGCGAGCGCCGCGCCGACATCCCGATCCTGGTCTCGCACTTCGTCGAGCGCTTCTCGCAGGAGCTCGGCGTGCCGCGCCGCTGGCCGACCGAGGCCGCGCTGGAGCAGCTGTCGCGCCACGCCTGGCCGGGCAACGTGCGCGAGCTCGAGAACGCGGTGAAGCGGGCGCTGGTGCTGGCGTCGGGTGACGTGATCACCGCCGACGACGTCGAGCACGCGACCAGCGCCGCGCCGGCCGCGAGCGCCGACTGGGCGGAGCTCGCGCGGCGGGAGCTGGCCGAGCACCTGGAGCGCGACGCCAGCGGCGACGAGGAGAGCGACTCCGGGCCGTATTGGAGCTTCGTGTCGAAGCTCGAGCGGGCGGTGATCCGCGAGGGGCTCTCGCGCTCGCGCGGCAATCAGATCCAGGCGGCGCGCCTGCTCGGCATCAACCGCAACACGCTGCGCAAGAAGATCGCGGAGCTTGGGCTCGGCTCCGCCGACGCCGACGACGCCGAGCGGTGACCCGGCCCGGGCTCGAGCGCGTGCGCGGCATCTACGTGCTCGCGGACGACGACCCGCGCTGGAAGCACGGCGTGCGCGCGCAGCTCGAGGGCGCGCTCGCCGGGGGCGCCAGCGCGGTGCAGCTGCGGCTCAAGCAGACTCCCGACGGAGCGGCGCTCGCGCTCGCGCGCTGGGCCGCCGCCCGCGCGCGCGAGGCAGGGGCGCTGCTGGTGGTGAACGACCGCTTCGACCTGGCGCTCCTGGCGGGAGCCGGCGGCGTGCACCTGGGCCAGGACGACCTCGCGCCGGAAGTGCTGCCCGCCGAGGCGCGCGAGCGGCTGCTGGTCGGCCTGTCCACCCACACGCCGGAGCAGCTCGCAGCGAGCGTCGGGCGGCCGATCGATTACGTGGCATTCGGGCCGGTCTTCGCCACCGGCTCGAAGCGCTCCGAGTATTCGGCGCGGGGGCTGCCCGCGCTGCGCGCTGCCGCAGCGGCCGCAGGCCGGCCGCTGGTCGCGATCGGCGGCGTGTCCGCCGACAACGCCGCACAGGTCCGGCTCGCGGGGGCGGCCGCGGCCGCGGTGATCTCCGCGGTCGCCGCTGCGCCGGACCCCGCCGAGGCGACGCGTTACCTTCGCGCGCGGTTCGCCGAGTCCCCCCCTGGGAGTCGCTAGCGCTTGGAACGCGCGATCAGTGCCGTGGGTGTGCTCGTGCTGCTCGGCGTCGCCTGGGGCGCGTCGACCAACCGCCGCGCGGTGCGTTTCCGCACGGTGGGGATCGCGCTCGGCCTGCAGCTGGCGATCGCGCTGGTGGTGCTGCGCACGCCGTGGGGCGCCTGGATGTTCAGCCGGGTGAACGACGGCGCCGAGGCGTTCGTGGCCGCGGCGGGCGCGGGGATCGAGTTCGTGTTCGGCCGCTGGCCCGAACGGGTGCTGGGCGCGGACGGCCAGCCGGTGCAGCTGCCCTACGTGTTCGCGATCCAGGTGCTGCCGATCATCGTGTTCATGAGCAGCGTGTTCGCCGTGCTCCAACACTTCGGTGTGTTGCAGCGCGTGGTCGAGGTGCTGGCGCGCGGACTGCGCCGCAGCCTGCGCACCAGCGGCGCCGAGTCGCTGGCGGTGATCGCGGAGATCTTCTTGGGCATGGCCGAGGCTCCGCTGGTGATCCGCGACTACGTCGCGACGCTCACGCGCAGCGAGCTGTTCTGCGTGATGACCGCCGGGCTGGCCACCGTGGCGGGCTCGGTGCTGGTCGCGTACATGGGGATGCTCGGCCCCGCCTACGCCGGCCACCTGGTCGCGGCGAGCTTCATGGCTGCCCCCGGGGCGATCGCCACCGCGAAGCTGATGGTGCCCGAGGAGGGGCTGCCGCGGACGCTGGGCGACACGCGGATCGAGATCCCGCGCACCACGGTGAACGCGATCGACGCCGCGGCGTCCGGCGCGATCGACGGCGTGCGGCTGGCGCTCAACATCGGCGGCATGCTGATCGCGTTCGTGGCGCTGATCCACATGTTCGACGCGCTGCTCGGCTGGGCCGGCGGCGGTCTCGGCTTTCCGGGGATCTCGCTCGAGACCGCGCTGGGTGGGGCTCTCGCGCCGCTCGCGTTCCTGCTCGGCGTGCCCTGGCACGACGCCGCGCGCATCGGCGAGGTGCTGGGTGTGAAGACCGTGCTGAACGAGTTCATCGCCTTCGGCATGCTCGCGCAGGCGCGCGGCTCGCTGGACCCGCGCTCGATCGTGATCGCCAGCTACGCCTGCTGCGGCTTCGCGAACTTCGGCTCGCTCGCGATCCAGATCGGCGGCCTGGGCGGCATCGCCCCCGAGCGCCGCAGCGACGTGGCGCGCGACGCCCTGCGGGCGCTCCTGTCCGGCTCGCTCGCGAGCTTCCTCAGCGCCGCCATCGCCGGCATCGTGGTCTAGCGGCGTGAAGCTCTCGATCGTCATGCCGGTGTTCAACGAGGCCGCCACGCTCGAGGCCACCGTGGAGCGCGTGCTCGCGGTCGACCTCGGCGTCGAGCGGGAGCTGATCCTGGTCGACGACTGCTCGAGCGACGGCTCGGCGCCGATCGCCGACGCGATCGCGGCGCGCCACGCCGGGGTGGTGCGCTGCCTGCGCCACCCGCAGAACCGCGGCAAGGGCGCCGCGCTGCGCACCGGGTTCGCCGCGGCGAGCGGCGACTGCGTGATGGTCCAGGACGCCGACCTCGAGTACGACCCGACCGAGATTCCGAAGCTCCTGCGCCCGGTGCTCGACGGCGTGGCCGACGCGGTGTTCGGCTCGCGCTTCGCCGGCGGCGAGTGCCACCGCGTCCTCTACTACTGGCACTCGGTCGGCAACCGCTTCCTGACGCTGCTCTCGAACATGACGACCAACCTCAACCTCACCGACATGGAGGTCGGCTACAAGCTGTTCCGGCGCGAGGTGATCCAGTCGATCCGGCTGCGCGAGGACCGCTTCGGCTTCGAGCCCGAGGTGACGGCGAAGGTCGCGCGCATCCGCGGGATCCGGATCTACGAGACCGGCATCAGCTACCGCGGGCGCACCTACGAGGAGGGCAAGAAGATCGGCTGGAAGGACGGCCTGCGCGCGATCTACTGCATCCTCAAGTACCGCTTCGTGGACTAGCGCCCGGCTCTCCGGCGGCGAGCAGGAAGGCGGTCACGCGCGCGCCCTTCTCGGCGTTCTCGCGCCGCAGCGAGCCGCCGCTGGCGTACAGGATGCGCTCCGCGGTGCAGAGCCCGAGGCCGATGTGGCCGGGCTTCGCGCTCGCGAACGGCTCGGGGGTGTCGGCGAGCTGCGCCTGAGAGAAGCCCGGGCCGTCGTCGGAGATTTCGACCCGGGTCACGTCGACCTCGCCTTCCGCGCCCAGGCGCACGGCGACGGCGCTAGCCGGCTGCAGGCCGTCGCCTTCGCAGGCGTTCGCGAGCAGCGCGTCGAGCACCCGCGCGAGGGCGTCGGCGCCGCCGCACACCGCCACCCGCGCGCCCTCGAGCGCGGGGGAGACCAGCGCGAGCTCGATCGCCGGCTTCGGATGCGCGCGGGCCGCGCGGGCGACCGCGGCCTGCACCGCCGGGAACAGCTCGATCGGCTCGACCAGCGGCGCCTGCGGCGCGGTCGTGGTCGCGACGGGGCTCGCCGCCTCGACCAGCTGCTTCATGCGTTGCAGCGCGTCGACGAGCTCCGCCGCCGCGAGGTTCTGGTCGGGGAGCGGCTTGGACCGGCCGATCTCGTCGCGGGTGGCCTCCGCGAGGAACTGCGCCGAGAGCAGCGCGGTCGAGAGAGCGTTGTTCGCCTCGTGCCGGCGCTGCCGGGCTTCGCTGGCGTCGGCCCCCGCCGCACCGCGCACGCGGTCGGCCCACAGCCGCGCTTCGAGCGCGTGGCGCAGCGCCTCCTCGCGCAGCCGCCGGGTGCGCGCGACCGCGGCGATGCGAGCGGCGACGGCGACGGCCGGGACGAATCCCAGGAGCGCCCCCGCTCCGACGAGCGCGAAGTCGAGGAGCGCGAAGTCGCGCATGGATCGCGCCGGGCGCGGTTCAGTCCGGCCCGCGACCGCCGCGGCGCCCCGCGTCGAGCTCGCGCACGATCTGCTGGACTGCCTGACGGGTCAGGTCCAGCAGCCGCGCCGCGCCGCTGCGGCTGTTCCCCGCCTTCGCGAGCGCCTGCTCGACCATGACCTGCCGCACCTGGCCAGTGACCTGGCGCAGCGTGCTGTTACCGACGTGGGCTGCGATGAACGGATCGAGCTTGGGCGGGTCGGACAGTGCCTTCTCTACCGACCGGGTCAGCTCCTCGAGCGAGATCGGCTTGGCCAGATAGCGGCGGGCTCCCGCCTGGGCGAGGCGAAATGCCTCGTCGGCAGATGCCTGGCCGCTCATCGCGACCACCGCCGCCGCTGGCCGGAGCTGGACCGCTTCTTCGACGATGGGCAGAGCGTCGCCGTCCGGCAGCACGACGTCCGCGATCACGACGTCAGGAGAGTGCCTCAACAGCGCGAGCCCCTCTTGGACCGTGCCGGCTTCCAGCACCGCAGCCCCCCAGCCGCGCGCCGCCCGGGCGATCGCGGTCCGCAGCGGCTTGTGGTCCTCGACGATCAGGACGCGTTCCGGCAGCGGGAACATCGCCTTCCCTCCGCTCGCAAAGTACCACGGAAAGCCGGGAAATCGGTCGGTCTACCCCGCAAGGAAACTTGCATTCCAGAGAGAACGGAACTAGCGCAATCTAGGCGGCGGGTGACGAGACAATGATCCCTTCCCTCTCGCACCCGAGCGGCCGACGCGGCGACGCGTCATTCGTCAAGGCTGGCTCTGCCTGGCGGGCGGCGATGAACTCGCCGCCCGCCTTTCCTTTTCAGCGCAGCAGCTCCGCCATCCGCGGCCGCGAGTCGACGTAGCGGCGGTGCGTCTCGAGGTAGACCTCGCGGTACAGCGCGTCGACCTCGTCGGCGCCCGGGAAGCGCGCCGAGAAGCCGGGGCGCACCGGGTCGAGCGCGAGCTCCGCGGCGCGCTGGAAGTGGGCGAGCAGCGCGCGCGGGTCTTCGTCGCCCACCGCGATGCGGATGGTCGTGGGCGAGATGCCGGCGGCGCGCAGCGCCTCGGGAGAGAGCTCGGAGTGACTCGTCTGCGCCGGACAGAGCACGACCGTGTTCACCTGGCCGAGGCTCACCTGCAGCCCGAACGCCGGCTCGAGGCAGTCGAAGAAGCGCTTGAACGCGTCGATCGGCAGCGCGGATCCCGAGCCGTCCGCCCGCTCGAACGCGATCGTGAACAGCGGCGCCGACAGCCCGAGGAACATCGCGCGCTCGCGCACTGCCGCGTTCTCGTTGCCCGGCACCGCGCTCGAGTTCACGCGGATCTCGGGGTGGCGCGCGAGCGCGCGCGCGAGGGTCTCGGTGGTGATGCACTTCTGCAGCATGCGCAGCTCGAGCGTGCGCATGCCGTTGATCACCTCGAACGCCTTGTCGGCGTCGAGGAAGGCGCCCTTCACGTAGTACACGTTCCAGAACAGCGTCTCGCTCCAGTCGATCTCGCCGCCGCCGGCGGCGGCGGGCAGGCGCGCGCGGCTGCCCTTGGGCAGGAACATGCGCTCGTTGCGCGCGATCGCGACGCCCGCGGTCGCGGTGCCAGTGCCGACCAGGTCCTTGGTGTAGGAGTGCAGCACGAAGTCGGGCCGCTCGGCGGGATCGGCGCGGCGCAGCACCGGGTGCAGGAACGGCGTGCCGACGGTGGAGTCGCAGATCACCAGCAGCCCCTCGCGGTGCGCGGAGCGGCAGATCGCGGCGACGTCGAGCACGTAGCCGTGCGGGTTGCAGGGCGACTCCAGGTAGACGTAGATCTGCCGCCCCTGCGCGATGCGGTCCGCGTGGACCACGCGCAGCTGAGCGAGCGCGAGCTCGAAGTCGCGCGCGAGGAAGCCGTCGAAGGTCTCCACCGCGACGTCGAGGTTGCTGCGCTTGCCGTACCAGTCGTGCAGGAGCTGGTGCGCGCCGCCGTAGACGTTGCGGCTCGACAGCACCATGTCGCGGTAGCCGACCAGGTGCGCGAGCACGGCGTCGATCGCGGCCATGCCCGAGTTGAAGTTCCAGGCGAAGTACTCGCCGGCGAGCGGTCCGGCCTCGACGTCGACGATGTAGTTCGCCAGGCACACCGAGGTCGGGTTCATCAGCCGCGAGTAGATCTCGTGCAGGAGCTCGCGGCCCTGGAACGCGTCGTCGATCCACTCGGTGCAGGCGTACAGGTAGGTGGCGGTGCGCGCGATCACCGGCGTCGAGCTGAAGATCGCCGTCACGTTGTCGAACAGCGCGTACGGCCCGCGCTGGGCGCTCGCGCCCTGCTCGACCACCAGCGACTGCCAGCTCTTGCGCATGGGGTTCTGCAGCGTGTCGAGCAGCTTCGCCAGCTGGAAGCAGAGGAAGCGCTTGGCGTTCCAGAACGCGATCCGGTCGCGGCGGTCGAGCGCCGCGATGCGCGCGACGGTGGCGTCCCACAGCCCGTGCATGGCCTGGTTGGCGCGGTACACGTGGCCCGCGACCTGAGCCAGCTCGCGGCCGAGCGGGCTGTCCGGGTCGAGCGAGAAGTGTGCGAGCTGCTCGCGCACGAGTGCGTCGACGCTCGCCGCGCTGGTGGTCTTGCGCAGCGGGCTCAGCTCGCGCGCTGCGCCGAGCTCGGTCGCACCGTCGGCCATCGCTCCCCCCGGGCGATGGACTATAGCGGCGTCTGCGCGGCCAGCAGCGCCGTGACGGCGCTGTTCAACGGTGTCGCAATTCGGTGTCGGGCGCCGAAGCGCACGATCGCGCCGTTGCGGGCGTCCAGCTCGAGCGGCCGGCCGGCCCGCCGGTCGTAGAGCATCGAGTTCCCCGCGCCCGCCGGCAGGGCAAGGATGCGCTCCAGCACCTGGCGGGCGAGCGCGTCGGGAAGCGTCGCGCCCGCGGCG
>Ga0306921_10000635_pt1 | contig 32051 bp, 28 predicted proteins | sample sta12Cox44000080_FD_203760 | JGI IMG/M metagenome (GOLD analysis project Ga0306921, IMG submission 203760) | Lab enrichment of tropical soil microbial communities from Luquillo Experimental Forest, Puerto Rico - statoxic.12C.oxic.44.000.080 (v2)... | ecosystem: Environmental > Terrestrial >... | reverse complement strand
GCCGGCCTATTTGGGCCGCGGCATGGTCTATCGCGAGCAAGGCCGCAACAACCAGGCGCTGGAAGATTTCAACAAAGCAATCACGCTGCGGCCGGACAACCCGGAGGCCTACTACAATCGCGGACTTCTGTACCAGAGCCAGCGCCAGCATGCCCTCGGCGTCGACGATTTCTCGATGGCAATCGGACTCGCAGGCCAAAAATCGGAATCCTATGTGGCGCGCGCGCTAAGTTATCTGGCGCTCGGGAACATCAAAGCGGCAGCCGAGGACCTCGATCAGGCGGTGCAATTGGATCCACCCAATCTGCGCGGCTGGACGAGCCGCGGACTGGCTTATGAGCGTTTGGGACAGAAGGATAAGGCCGCCGGGTCCTATGCGAAGGCGCTCAACATCAACGACAAGTATCAGCCTGCGAAAGAAGGCTTCACCCGGGTCGGTGGCAAGATCGGCCAGACCTATCCCACGTTCTAGGCGTTAACGTGTAGCCGCCCGAAGGAGCCACCATGGCCATCATGCTGAACCACACCATCGTTCCGGTGCGCGATAAGGTCGCTGCGGCGAAATTCTTTGCCGGAATTTTCGGCCTCAAACGCGGCCGCACCGGGCATTTCGCGCCAGTTCAGGTGAACAAGCAATTGACTTTACTGTTTGACGATGACGCCGATTTCGACAGTCATCATCTGGCTTTTCACGTCACGGATCGCGAATTCGACGCCATTTTTCGTCGCGTCAAAAAAGCCAATATAGTCTTCGGCAGCGCACCCTGGAGTCTTGAAGACGGCAAGCTCAATAATTGGGGCGGCGGGCGCGGTTTTTATTTTCGGGACCCAAACGGGCACGTGCTTGAACTGATGACGGTCGCGCAATGAGGCGACGACACCAGGGGCAGGCTGGTTAATCCAGATCGCCGGCGAGAAAGCGGGCGACCGCGTCGAGCCCGCCATTGTCATCGAGATCCTCGTGACCGCCGTCGAGGAAACGCACGAAGTGCTTCGGCTTGTTGGCGAGCTCAAACAGCTGCTCGCCCATGGCGTAAGGAACGACCCGGTCGTTTACGCCATGCATGATCATCACCGGCGCCTTGACTTTGCCGATGCGCAGGTCGGAGCGGAACTGATCTTTCATCAAAAGCCGGACCGGTAGATACCAATAATGCCGCGCGCCAAGCGCAACCGCCGAGGTAAAAGGCGCCTCAAGGATCACGCGGCTCACCGGGCGTTCCGCCGCAACCGCAATCGCCACGCCAGAGCCGAGCGACTCACCCCACAGCACTAACTGTTGCGGCGGGTAGTGGGCGGCCGCGAAATGATAGGCCGCCTGCGCATCGGCAATCAGTCCTTGTTCATTCGGACTGCCGCCCGAACCGCCATAGCCGCGATATTCCAGCGCGACCAGCCCAATCCCATCGGCAATGACCCGACGAAAACGAGTCACGCGGAAACGAAGCGCCCCGCCGTTGCCGTGGAAATACAGGATGACCGGTTTGCCATCGCGTGGCGGCACGTGCCAAGCGGCGATGCGCACGCCGTCGGTGGCCGTCAACGGCACTTCTTCGGCTTCGGGCAACCCCGCCGCGGCCGGCAGGACATGCGCGGTGTCCGGGAAATACATCAAGGAGCGCTGCGCTACATAGACCACCGCCGCCAGGGCGATGTAGGCGCAAAGTGCGATGATCGTAGTTGAAACGAGGGCAAGCATGACGCGCGACGCAGGCCACAGGCGCTTGAAGACGGTTTGCAGAATCGCCACCGCATGCCGCGGCGGCTGCAGCAGCATTTTTGTCGTGGCGTCTATCGGCATTGTCGCATTGTTTGTTTGAACCTGGCAGATCTCGGGCTGCCGACCGGCTCGATTGCCACAGAAAAACCGGCCGGCGTGTCCAGCCGGCCGGTTGAATGAGGTGCTAGCGCGCCGCCGGCAAATCCATCAGCGACAGACTTGCACGGTGCGCCAGCGGTAACCGAAGCCCTCGACCCAAACTTGGCGTTTCGCCCAGTAACAGCCCGGCGCAAGCTCGGCATAGCCAGACCCCGGCGCAGGGTAGTAGGCCGGCGCGGGCGCGGGATAATAGGCCGCCGGCGGCGGTGGTGCGTAGTAAGCCGGTGGCGGAGGCGGCGGACTGTTGGCGATCGCGCTGCCGATAATCGCGCCAGCGGCAACGCCGCCAAGAATTCCGGCGCCGACCGCGCAGCCGACGCAGTCCGCGTTTGCGGGAACCGGTGCGGCCACCGCAGCGAGGCCCAGTGCCGCAGCCGCGGTCAGGCCCACAAGCGACTTGTGCATGTGCTTTCCTCACGTGATCGGCCGGGTGCCGATCGGAATCTGTGGATGGGCGGAAGTCCCCGAAAACCCCCGCTGACCGTCGAAACTCAAGCAGCGACTATTTGGCGGAAGTTGGGTGCAGACAAGCCGCGCCCTTGCAACTGAGGCGTTTCCGGTACGGAAACGCCTCACGCCCTGGACACAGCTACGACGCGCCTATGTTCAGACGCAGGCGCGAACCCAGTAATAACCGTTCCACACGCGACGCCAAACGCAGGGCGGCGGCGCATAGGGATAGGGCCCGTAATAGCCGTACGGCGCATAGTAGTAGGGCGCCGCGAGCGCACTGCCAACGATGGCACCAGCGGCAAAGCCGCCAAGGCCCCAACCCCAGCCCCAACCGCCGCGCCATGCGTTGGCCGGCGCCGAGGTCGCCAACGCCGCGCCGCCAATGATGGCCGCCGCAACGAGAGCGGTTAGAATTTTTCTCATGACATCACCTCGAGTTCGGAATTTTGCTCGCCAACGACGGCGAGGCTTGTCGCTAGGTTCCCATTTATTGGTGAATGCAGACTGAATGACCCGGCCAGAATACAGCCACCTTTATTGCGCCGCCGCCGGTTCCCCACCGGCCGACCCGAAACGATGCGTTGTCATGGGCTTTTGGCGCAGCACAGCAGCGCGATTGTTCCGTAATCGCGCTACGATCAACATTTCGTCATGGGAAAACCCAAACTCGAACTAAAGCCACGAGCACAAGATGGCTAGGGCGCGGTCACATGGGGGGAGGCCCGTTCACCCGAGCGTACTTTAAGTGCGACAATCTGACGCATACTTAGATTAGGCCTTTGCTCCTGTTGAGTTTTTGCCCAGTACCGAGCCCGCCGTCTACGCAGTCGAGGGGCTGCTCGACGGTCTCCTTTCGCCTGCTCAGGCGATGATATCGGGCGTCAGCTGATCCTCGATGAAGGTGATGCGATCACGCAGGTGCAATTTGCGTTTTTTCAGGCGCTGCACCTGGATCAGGTCAGAGCCCGGCGAATCCTGCAATGCGGCAATCGCGGCATCGAGATCGCGATGCTCCTGCTGCAAGCGCGCCAGTTGCGCCCGAAGCTCGCGTTCTTCCTCTTTCGTCATCGCCGCCCTGGTGGCGCTGGATTCGGTACAGGAGGCGCAGATTGCGGCGGGCAAACCACCGGTTTGTTGTGCCGGACTGCGCCTAAGTGACGAATGATTATCGCGTTTTGGTCATTCGCCCACAAGCCCGCGTCACCTCGGCCGCGGGGATTTTCGCCGCTGCAAAAGCGGAGTATGATTGTCCAAAATTGTCAGGGTGTAGAATGATCTGATCTGGCTATCTGCAAGGAGGCAGCCACATGGCGATTGAATCGCATCTTGCGGAACTCGAAAAACGGCACCAGGCACTTGAACAGGAAATTGCAGAAGCACTCACCCACCCCTCGATCGATAATCTCCAGATTGCGGAACTGAAACGTAAGAAATTGCACGTCAAGGACGAGATCGCGCGGCTACGGCAAGATACGCTCGTCCATTAGTCGGTAAGAGCGGACGGCTCTCAGTCCCTCCGCCTGGACCACGGAGCCTTTCCACGCCATATATTCCTGGATCTTAAAATCTTCCTGGATCTTAAAATCGATGCGCGCCTGGCCTTCAGGCGCGCTCACATCGCCTTTACCAGCTCGCGCAGCTTGAATTTTTGCAGCTTGCCAGTGCTGGTCTTTGGGATTTCCGCAAACAGGATGTGCCGCGGACATTTATAGCTGGCCAGATTGTTCTTGCACCAGGCGATCAGCTCGTCAGCGCTTGCCGTCGAGCCCGGCTTTAGCTCTACCACCGCGCATGGTGTCTCACCCCATTTTTCGTCGGGCTTGGCGACCACGGCGACGACCTGGACGGCCGGATGTTTGTAGAGCGCATCTTCGACTTCGATCGACGAGATGTTTTCGCCGCCTGAAATGATGATGTCCTTCGAACGGTCCTTGAGTTGAATGTAGCCGTCCGGATGTATGACGCCGAGATCGCCGGAATGAAACCAGCCGCCGGCGAAGGCGTCGTGGCTCGCCTTCTTGTTCTTAAGATAGCCTTTCATCACCACATTACCGCGGAACATGACCTCGCCCAAAGTCTCGCCGTCGCGCGGGACCGGACGCATGGTTTCCGGATCGATGACATCGAGCGCGTCGAGTACGGGATAGGCGACGCCTTGGCGCGCTTTCTTGGCGGCCTGATCGGATGAATTGAGCGCCTCCCATTCGCTGTGCCAATCGTTGATGGCGGCCGGGCCGTAAGTCTCCGTCAAGCCGTAAAGATGGGTGACGTTGAAGCCGGCAGCCTTCATCGCCGCCAACACCGCTTCCGGCGGCGGCGCCGCCGCGGTGGCGAATTGCACGATGTGCGGCAGCGGTTTCTTCTCCTGCGCCGGCGCGTTGAGCAGTGTCGACATCACGATCGGTGCGCCGCACAGATGGGTGACCTTGTGCTGGGCGATGGCGTCATACATCGCCGGTGCGCGCACCGCGCGCAGGCAGACATGGGTGCCGGCGACGACTGAAAGCGTCCAGGGGAAACACCAGCCGTTGCAGTGAAACATCGGCAGCGTCCACAGATAGACCGGATGCTTGCCCATGCCGCAGGTGATGACATTCGCCATCGCCAGGAGATAAGCGCCGCGATGGTGGTAAACGACGCCCTTGGGATCGCCGGTGGTGCCGGATGTGTAGTTCAGCGAGATCGCGTCCCATTCGTCGTCCGGCATCACCCAAGCGAAGTCGGGATCGCCGCTGCGCAGCAAGTCCTCGTATTCGATTTCGCCGAGCCGTTCGCCCGCGCCGGTGAATTCCGGGTCGTCGTAATCGATCACCAGTGGCTTGTTCTTGCACGCGGCAAGCGCGTCTTTGACCACCTTGGAGTATTCGCGGTCGACGATAAGAACTTTGGCGTCGCCATGACCGAAGGTGAAAGCGATGATCGCCGCATCAAGCCTTGTATTGATGGTGTTGAGCACGCCACCCGCCATCGCCACCCCGTAATGGGCCTCCAGCATCGCCGGCGTATTGGCGAGAACGGCCGCAACCGTATCGCCGCGCTTGATGCCGCGCCGGGCGAACGCGGAACCAAGCCGCCGCGTCCGTGCGTAAAACTCCCGGTAGGTCCACTCACGTGGGCCATGAATGATGGCGGTCTGGTCCGGATAGACAGCCGCGGCGCGCGCGAGAAACGACAGCGGCGTCAGCGGCTGAAAATTCGCCGGGTTGCGATCGAGATCGGTGTCGTAGGGACTGGCCATGCTTATTTGCTCCCGCAAGCAAGCCTAGCCAAAACATCGGATGGGGCGAATAGGCATTGATGTGGATCAATAGCGGCTTGTTGCCGCTCGACCATGATCGCTATTGGTCATGGAACGGTAGCGCTATAGTGCCCACCTAAGGATGAAGGCACGGCCATGGACATCCGCTTGAGTCGTTACCACGAGATTTATGCGCGCTGGCAGCGCGATCCGGTCGGTTTTTGGAGCGGCGCCGCTTCAGATATCGATTGGTTCGAAAGACCACAGAAAGTTTTCGATCCCAAAGCGGGCGTTTACGGCCGCTGGTTCGTTGGCGGGGTTTGCAACACTTGCTTCAACGCCGTCGATCGGCACGTCAATGCTGGTCGCGGCGAGCAGGCGGCGATCATCTACGATTCACCGCTTGCCGGAGCAAAACGCACCCTCACCTATCATCGGTTGTTGACCGAAACCCAGGTGCTCGGCGGCATGCTGCGCGATTTGGGTGCCGGCAAGGGTGACCGCGTCATTATCTATATGCCGATGGTGCCGGAGGCGGTCATCGCCATGCTCGCCTGCGCGCGCATCGGGGCCATCCATTCGGTGGTGTTCGGCGGCTTTGCCGCGCGCGAGCTCGCCACCCGGATCGACGACTGCAAGCCGAAGGTCATTCTCTCTGCGAGCTGCGGGCTCGAGCCGGGCCGCATCGTGCAATACAAGCCGCTGCTCGACGAGGCGATCAAGCTTGCGGCACACAAACCGGCAGCCTGTTTGATCCTGCAAAGGCCGCAGGCGCAAGCGACGCTGATCGAAGGCCGCGACCGCGACTGGGCGCAAATGCGTGACCACGCGCTGACCCATGCCCGTTCCGCTTTCGACTGCGTGCCGGTCGAAGCGACCGATCCGCTCTATATTCTGTACACGTCAGGCACGACCGGGCAGCCGAAGGGCGTGGTGCGCGACAATGGCGGCCACATGGTCGCGCTGAAATGGTCGATGAAGAATCTCTACGGCGTCGATCCGGGCGAGATCTATTGGGCCGCTTCCGACGTCGGCTGGGTGGTCGGACATTCCTACATCGTCTATGCGCCGCTGTTTCACGGCTGCACCACGATCCTCTACGAGGGCAAGCCGGTCGGTACGCCCGACGCCGGCGCGTTCTGGCGCGTCATCAGCGAGCATGGCTGCGCCGCGATGTTCACCGCGCCGACCGCGTTTCGCGCGATCAAGAAGGAAGATCCGCAAGGCAAGCTCTTGGCGCAGTACGATCTGAAAAAATTCCGCACCTTGTTTCTCGCCGGCGAGCGCGCCGATCCCGACACGCTCGTATGGGCGGAAAAGCTCCTCAAAGTGCCGGTGATCGATCACTGGTGGCAGACCGAGACCGGCTGGGCCATTGCCGGCAATCCGGTCGGCCTCGGCATGCTGCCGGTCAAGCATGGCTCGCCCACAGTGGCGATGCCGGGTTACGACATGCGCATCGTCGACGAAGCATGCCGCGAACTGCCCGCCGGCAAGATGGGATCGATCGTGGTGAAGCTGCCGCTGCCGCCGGCCTGCATGCCGTCGCTGTGGCAGGCCGACGCGCGCATGCACGCGAGCTATCTCGAGGAATTTCCCGGCTATTACAAAACCGCCGATGCCGGGTTTAAGGACGACGACGGCTACATTTTCGTCATGGGCCGCACCGACGACATCATCAATGTCGCCGGCCACCGGCTCTCGACCGGTGGCATGGAGGAAGTGCTCGCCTCGCATCCCGACGTCGCCGAATGCGCCGTGCTCGGCGTCAAGGATCCGCTCAAGGGCGAGGTGCCATGCGGCTTCATCGTGCTCAAATCCGGCGTCAACCGGCCGCCGGCTGAAATCGAGAAGGAATGCATTGCGCTCATTCGCGACAAGATCGGCCCGGTCGCGGCGTTCAAAGTCGCCATTGCCGTGGCGCGGTTGCCGAAAACCCGCTCGGGCAAGATCCTGCGCGGCACGATGAAGAAGATCGCCGACGGCGAACCATGGCAGATGCCGGCAACCATCGACGATCCCGTCATCCTCGATGAGATCGGCACAGCGCTCAAAAGCAAAGGCGCCGAGACCGCCATCAGGTAAGATCGCTGGGGCGAGCTTGTGCGTTGTCGAGCTTGCGCGTTGTCGAGCTTGCGCGTTGTCGAGCCATGGCGATTGTGAGAGTGGCCTTCCTGAGAGAACTGATTTGTGTCGTTGCGGCGCTCGGCATCGGTTTCGCGCAAGCCGGGCCGCAACAGCCGCAAAATCCCGAGCCGCAGAGCCCGCCCCCCGCAGCGGCAAAGCCCGCTGCGGCTCCCGACACGACCATCGCTCCCCATCCGCCGACCGCCGACGATATCTGCCGCGCGCTTGAACAGGATGCCGCCGAGAACGAATTGCCGGTCGAATTCTTCGCCCGCGTCATCTGGCAGGAAAGCCGCTTCAACGCGCGCGCGGTGAGCAGCAAGGGCGCGCGGGGCATTGCCCAGTTCATGCCGCGAACGGCGGACTATCGCGGCCTCATCGATCCGTTCGATCCGATCGAGGCTCTGAAGAATTCGGCGAGCTATTTGCGCGACCTGAAAAACCGGTTCGGTAATCTTGGGCTTGCCGCTGCCGCTTACAATGCCGGCCCGGGACGCGTCGCCGCCTGGCTCGCCAAGCATCGGCCGCTGCCCGGCGAAACGCGCAATTATGTCGCCATCATCACCGGCTGGACCGCGGACGAGTGGGCATCGGCCTCGCCGCCGAAGACTTCGGAGACGACGATCCCTCAAGGTGTGCCGTGCACGCGGCTTGCCAACCTGATCCTCGCGCCGAAAGAGCAGGCGCAGCGCATAGCCGCTTACGTTCCGCGCTGGGGCATGCAGCTGACCGCCAATTGGTCGGAGAGCAAGGCCTGGGCGATCTATCGCATGATCCAGAAACAATATGCGGCGCTGATCGGCGATCGCGAACCGATCGTCATTCGCAGTCGCGGCATCGGACTGGGCAGCGCCATCCGCTACAACATCCGCATCGCCGACGACGACCGCGCCTATCTCGAAAAATTCTGCCGGCAGCTCATCGCCGCCGGCGGCGCCTGCGTCGTCTTACGCAATGATCGCGGATAGTTCTCGCTCGTGATTTTCGCAAGCCGCAGCACGAGCCAGAGCACCGGTTCCATTTTGTTGCATCACGAAACAAGTCGCGCGCGACCGAGGAACTAAGTGGTTTGCAAAACATTGTCAGCGATCGAAAGAGACAAAACATTGTCAGCGATCGAAAGAGAAAAGAGGAGGTCACACCATGCGCATGATTGCGCTCATGGGAACCGCAGCAGCGGCTTTGACTGCCGCGACTTTGTTCGCCGCGCCGGCGAGCGCGGACCGCGTTTGCAGTAAAACTTGCAGTGACGGTATCTGCCGAACTCGCTGTATCCAATCGGGCGATCGGCTGTACATGCACGATCGCGGCCACGACTCTTACTGGCGTCATCGTCATGGGCCGGGAGTCGGAATCCACGGGCCGGGAGTCGATGTGGATGTCAGGCGGTGACGTCAGCAAAAATATAAAGTGTGAGTTCATTAGTACAAAGAGGCGCCTGCGGAAGCGGGCGCCTCGTTCTTGTCAGCTTGGATTTCGCTACTTGGCCAAGCACACGAATGACGTTCACTCGTTCTTACCGCCGCTGCCACCACCGCCGAGCTGTTTGAGCTTGGCGAAGACCGCCTCGACATTGAGTTCCTCGCCGGGCTTCTTGGTCTCGTCAAGCTCGGGCTCTTCCTTCGGCGCGGTGGTGACCGAAGCGGGCAAGAGAGTAGCGCCCGGCTCCCGCACCGGCGCCGGCTTTTCTTTCGCTGCCTTCTGCACTTCGAGGTCGAGATCGATCTGCGAGCAAAGCCCGAGCGTCACCGGATCGAGCGGCGTGAGGTTCGCCGAATTCCAGTGCGTGCGTTCGCGGATCGCCTGGATGGTCGATTTGGTGGTGCCCACGAGCCGCATGATCTGACTGTCCTTGAGCTCGGGGTGATTGCGCACCAGCCAGAGTATAGCGTTCGGCCGGTCCTGGCGCCGCGACACCGGGGTGTAGCGCGGACCTTTCTTCGGCTTGGCCTCCGGCAAGCGGACCTTCGGGTCTGCGATGTGCAGCCGATGATTGGGGTCGGCCTCGGCGACCTTGATCTCCTCGCGCGTCAATTGTCCGGTCAGAATCGGATCGAGCCCCTTGATGCCCTGCGCGGCATCGCCGTCGGCGATCGCTTTGACCTCGAGGGGATGCAGATGACACAGCTCCGCGATTTGGTCGAACGACAACGACGTGTTCTCGACCAGCCAAACGGCGGTTGCTTTCGGCATCAAAGGCGCGGTCACCATAAGTAAATCTCCTCTGTGCTCCGCCCGCCCACCTGGCGAAGCCACTCACGTCATCGACGATGACTGGAAAAGCTAATCAAATATAAGGGTCGCAGCGGCCGGGCGCAACCAAAGCCTAATCCGGCAGCGGCGGCAGTGTTAACGCGCGGCCGCTGCTTGAGTTTTACAGCTTGATAAGACGAGCCAGCCCCCGCTCACGGGGCAATGCCTTTCACTGCATTGGCGAAGGCCTCATAGCTAATGCTCCCATCCGTCGCAGTCGGGAGCTGCTGCCGCAGGTGCGCTTTCAATTGCTCGCGCGCAGCCTGAGTCAGGGCGGCGAGCGCCTTGCCGGACGGACCGACCGACACGGTGTTTGATTGCCAGAAGTCGTCGAAATTCGAAAAATGGAGGCGAATCCGGATCACTTCGGTTTCGAGCGATCGCAACCCGGCCTGCTGCCAGATCGCGCGCATGGCGTCGCGCGCCGACGCTTCGACATTCGGCCGCTCCGGCGGCTCGAAGCCGAGCGCTTTCATCGCCGCGCCCAAGGGCGTCAGCGGCGTGTGGTGCGGAAAGTCCCACATGTACGTAACGACCATGCCTCCCGGCTTTACCACGCGCGCCATCTCGCGCGCGGCTTTGGCGGGGTCGGGAACGAACACGATAACCAGCGCCATTGATGCGGCATCGAAACTGTTGTCGGGTAATGGCAAGGCTTGCGCATCGGCGACGCGAAATTCTGCGCCCTTTGTTCCCGGCCGGGTTCGAGCGTAGTCGATCTGGCCTTGCGATGGATCGATGCCGATGACCGAAGCGGGCGCGCAGCGCTCGATCAGTAATTGCGTGAACGCGCCATTGCCGCAGCCGACATCGAGCCATTTCAGATTTTTCGGCGCTTTGAGCCAGTCGAGAAATTTCTCGCCGGCAAGCCAGCTCCAGCGACCCATAAGACGCTCATAGGCTTTGCCATCGGCGAAGAGATTGGATGTTTCATTCACGGGGCATCATTCCGCCGCGGCTTTATTGTCGCGCGCTTTGATCGCCGCCCAGACCCGGCTTGGCGTCGCCGGCATATCGATATGCTCGATGCCGAGCGGCGCCAGCGCATCGAGAATGGCGGCCATGATGGCCGGCGGCGCGCCGGTGGCGCCCGCCTCGCCCGCGCCTTTGACGCCGAGCGGATTGGTCTTGGCCGGAACTTCCGTCAGTTCGGAGATGATCTCGGGCAGATCAACCGCGCGCGGCATGGCGTAGTCCTGAAAGCTGCCGGTAACGAGCTGACCGGCGGAATCGAAGACGATCGCTTCCATCAGCGCCTGGCCCGCGCCTTGCGCGACGCCGCCGTGAATCTGGCCCTCGCACAACAGCCGGTTCATAACCTTGCCGACGTCGTCGACCGCAGCGTAGCGGTCGAGCGTCACCGCGCCGGTATCCGGATCGATCTCCACCTCGCAGACGTGGCAGCCATTCGGATAATTCGGCGGCTCGGAGGCAAAAGTCCCCGACGCTTCAAGCCCGACATCGAATTGCGGCGGCAGCATCACCGGCCGATAGAACGCCTTGGCGACCTCGGTGAGCGGCAAAGCGCGGTCGGTGCCAACGATACGGAACGCACCATCCTTGAATTCGAGATCGCCGGTGGCCGCTTCAAGCATGGCCGCGGCCATCGGTTTGGCCTTTTCGACGATTGCGTCGGCGGCGCGTTTGAGCGCATTGCCGCCAATATGCATGCTGCGCGATCCGTAGGTGCCGCGGCCGATCGGCACCGCATCGGTATCGCCCTGCACGAAACGGATATTATCGAACGGAACGCCGAGCCATTCGCTCACCATCTGCATGTACACGGTCTGATGACCCTGGCCGTGCGAATGCGTGCCGGCGAGAATCGTGAGCATGCCGCTCGGATCGAAGCGCAGCACCATGCGGTCGTTGAATACGGCGGCTTCTTCGAGGAAATAGCCGACGCCGCGGCCGCGCAGCCTGCCCTGCTTTTTCGATTCGCTGGCGCGTTTGCCGAAGCCTTTCCAGTCGGCGAGTTCGAGGCATTCGTCCATCACATGCACGAAATCGCCGCTGTCATAGGTGATGCCGGTCTGCACCTTGTGCGGCATGGCGCCGGCGGGAATGAAATTGCGCCGCCTGATCTCCACCGCGTCGACGCCAAGGGTGCGCGCCGCGCGATCGAGCAGCATTTCGATCAGGAAAGTAGCCTCCGGCCGGCCGGCGCCGCGATAAGGCGCAAGCGGAATCGTGTTCGTCAGCACCGCTTTGCAGACCGCATGCACGGCCGAGATTTCATAGACGCCGGGTGAAAGCCGCATCGCGTATAGCGGCACCACCATCGCCGCGCCGAATACATGCGAACCCATGGCGTGCAGCGCGCTGACCCGGAGCCCTAAAATCTTGCCGTGCTCGTCGAGCGCAAGCTCGCCGGTGACGACCTGGTCGCGGCCTTGCGAATCGCCAAGCAACGCCTCCGAGCGCGTCGACACCCATTTCACCGGACGGCCGCCGACGCGGCGCGACGCCCACACCACCAGCGCGTCTTCCGGATAGCCGCCGAACTTCATGCCGAAGCCGCCGCCGACATCGGGCGAGACGACACGCAGCTTGGTCTCTGGAACTTTCAGCACCTGGCCGGCGATCGCCGAGCGCGTGCCGTGCGGATTTTGCGACGTGGAATAGAGCGTGTAGCTGTCGCTATCCGGGTGATACTGCCCGATCGCGGCGCGCGGCTCGATCGAATTCGCGGTGATTCGGTTGTTGACGAGCTTGAGCAAAACCACATGCCGGGCCCTGGCGAAAGCGGCGTCGGTCGCTTCCTTGTTGCCCATCATCAGAGCGAATGCGACATTGTTCGGCGTCTCGTCCCAGACCGCCGCCGCACCAGGCTTCACCGCATCCTCGACGCCGATGACGGCTGGCAGCGGCTCGTAATCGATCTCGACCAATTCCGCGGCGTCCTTGGCCTGCGCGGCCGTTTCGGCAACGACGAAGGCGACGCGATCGCCGACCGCACGCACTTTGCTACCTTCGAGAATGGCGCGCAGCGTGCGGAAACCCTTCGGCCCGCCCATGTCTTCGGGCATCGGCGGCGCCAAGGCGCCGAGTTTGTCGGCGGCGACCTCGGCACCGGTGAGGACGGCGAGCACGCCCGGCGCGGCTTTCGCCTTCGCGGTGTCCATGCGCTTGATGCGAGCATGCGCGTGCGGCGACATCACTACGACGCCATGGCACTGCTGCGGTAGTTCGATATCGTCGACGAAGCGCCCGCGGCCGGTGATGAAGCGCGGGTCCTCGACCCGCGGCACAGGCTGACCCACACCGAACTTGTTCACGCGTGTCTCCTTCACGAGTTACTCCTCCCCCGCTCCGCTGTGCTACGCGGGGGCGGAGAAGCGTTATACTCACCAATTCCGGCGGTGAGAATGGAGGAAGGCGAGCAATGGCGGCGGTTCCGGATCAAGCACGGTTCGACTACATCGTAATCGGCGCCGGCTCCGCCGGATGCGTGCTCGCCAATCGGCTCACGCAATCCGGTCGCCATCGGGTCTTGCTGCTCGAAGCCGGCGGCCATGACCGCCATATCTGGATTCACATCCCGCTCGGCTATGGCAAGCTGTTCGACAATGCCAAGGTCAATTGGCTGTACAAGACCGAGCCAGAACCGGAGCTCAACAATCGGCAGATCATCCAGCCGCGCGGCAAAGTGCTCGGCGGCTCGAGTTCGATCAACGGCCTGCTTTATGTCCGCGGCCAGTATGCCGACTACGATCACTGGCGGCAGCTCGGCAATGCCGGCTGGGGCTTTGCCGAAGTGCTCCCCTATTTCCGCCGCGCCGAGGATCAAGAGCGCGGTGCCGACGAATTCCACGGCACCGGCGGGCCGCTCGCAGTCTCGAACGTATGCGAGCCGCATCCGCTGTGCGAAGCCTTCATCGAAGCCGCGCAGCAGGCCGGCATTCCCAGGAACGACGATTTCAACGGCGCAACGCAGGAAGGCGCCGGTTATTTCCAGTTGACAGCGAAGAACGGCCGACGCTGGTCGACGGCGGTCGGCTATCTGCGCCAGGCGCGGCGGCGGCACAATCTCACGATCGTCTCGGACGCACTGGCAAGTCGCATCTTGTTTTCGGGCCGCCGCGCTATCGGTGTGCAATATGTTGCGCACGGGATCGCGCGCACGGCTTACGCTGACGGCGAAGTCATCGTCTCCGGCGGAGCATTCAATTCGCCGCAATTGTTGCAGCTCTCTGGCCTCGGCCCGGCCAAGATCCTGCGCGACTTCGGAATCGACGTGGTCGCGGACATGCCCGGCGTCGGCGCCGACTTGCAGGATCATCTGCAAATCCGCATGCAATACCGCTGCACCGAACCGATCACGATGAATGACGTGATCAATCACTGGCGGCACCGCTACGCCGCAGGCTTGCGCTATATAATGTCGCGCAAGGGGCTTTTGACGATCGGAGCGGGCTATGCCGGCGCGTTCTTCCGCACGCGGCCGGAACTGGCGACGCCAGACGTGCAAATTCATTTTTTGATTTTCAGCGCCGACACCGCGGGTGCCGCGCTCCACGCCTTTCCAGGATTCATGGTCTCGGTGTGCCAATTGCGGCCGGACAGCCGTGGCTTTGTCCGCATCAAGTCGAACGACCCGCACGTGCCGCCGGCGATCCAGCCGCGTTACCTCTCCGCGCGCAGCGACTGCGACACCGTCATTGCCGCGATGAACGCGCTGCGCCGGATCATGGATGAGCCGGCAATGCGCCGCTATATCGCCGAAGAGCGCGCGCCCGGCGAACAGTGCACCAGCGATGCGGACCTTCTCGCTTTCGCGCGCGAGACCGGCACGACGGTCTACCATCCAACCTCGACCTGCCGCATGGGCTCCGATCCCGCCGCGGTCGTCGACGAGCACCTGCGGGTGCGCGGCTTCGAGCGGCTGCGGGTGATCGATGCCTCGATCATGCCGACTGTCGTGTCCGGTAATACCAACGCGGCGGCGGTGATGATCGGCGAAAAAGGCGCCGACATGGTATTGCAGGATGCGGCTGCGCTTGCTCCGCCGCTAGCGATCTCGGCGTGATTTACCCGCCGCCTGGAGCCGATCGATCTCGGCCGCGCCAGCTTTGATGCACGGAATGAGCTCGCGACCAAATTCCACCGTATCGTTGAACGGATCGAAGCCGCGGATCAGGACTGAACCGATACCGAGTTTGTAATATTCGAGGATTGCGTGCGCGACCTGGTCCGGCGTGCCGACGAGGCACGACGTATTGCCGAGCGCGCCGGTCGCTCGCGCGATCGGCATCCATAGCCGCTCGTCGTGCACGTCGCGCTCAAGGGCGAAGCTCATCAGCCGTTTGCCGGCATTGTCGACCGGGCCCGACATCGCTTCCTGACGACTCCAGCCCTTCGCGCCGGTCATCGCTGCAAGGATTTTGTTGGCCTTGTCCCAGGCCGCACCCTCGCTTGCGGCAATGATCGGCCTGAGCGACACGTTAAAGCCTGGCGTGCGCCCGAACGCCGCCGCCTGGGTACGAAATTGCTTGATGCGCTCGCGCGTCGAAGCGAGCGGCTCGGCATAGATCGCATAGACGTCGCACAGCCGTGCGCCCATCTCCAGAGCGCCGTCGGAGGCGCCGCCGAAGAACAATGGCGGATGCGGCTTCTGCAATGGCCGCACGTCGGAATGCGCGCCTTTTACGCGATAGAACGGGCCGGCGAAGTCGAACGGCCGCTCGTTAACCCACGTCAATTTCATCAGTTCGAGATATTCGGCGGCGCGCCGGTAACGTTCGGCCTTCGGCGTGAAATCGCCGTCGCCTTCCTGCTCGTCGTCGGTCTTACCAGTAATGATATGGACGGCGAGCCGGCCGCCGCTCAAGTGATCGAAGGTGGCGATTTTGCGAGCCATTAGCGTCGGCGCGACGAAGCCTGGCCGATGCGCGATCAGATAACCTAGCCGCTCGGTCCGCGCCGCCGCGTGCAGCGCCACCAGAAAACCTTCGGCGGACGACGAGGAATACCCGACCAGGACGAGATCGAAGCCGGAATTTTCGTGGGCGCGCGCAGCTTCGGCCACATAATTCGGCGACAGCCCGCCCTCGATGACGTGGAGCATCGCCGCACTCTGCGGCGGCGTCACCCCGATCATGCCGATCACGCGCATTGGCATTATCGCCTCCGGCTATTGGGCATAGCTGCGCTCCGTTATGCTGTCGCGGGCTTCCGCGATGCTCGCAGGCGTTTCGTCTCCGCGAGATCGATTTCACCCTCAGCGTCAATGGCAACGCCGTAATCGCGGCGCGCATCTTCCGCCGTGATCAAGCCGTCGAGCACATCGTCGCGCACGCGCGCCGGATCGCGGTTCAACGGATCGCCGAAACCGCCGCCACCGGGCAATTGCAGGCAAATGGCGTCGCGCGGCGGCACGGTCTGGCGTCCCTTGGGCCGGATTGGACGGCCGGAGCGCAGCGTCACGACGCCGGCAGCACCAACTCCGCCGCCGCTACGCCCACGTGGCGGATGGCGCACGCGCTCGAAATTGCAAAGAAGCGCCAGCGGATTGGCTCCGGCGCCGCCGAGCTCGATGACCTGGCCGAGTCCGCCGCGGAACTGCCCCGGGCCGCCGGAGCCGTCGCGGAATTCCCGGCGATAGAACACAACCGGCGCCACACTCTCGGTGGCTTCCACCGGAATCGTACGCACGCCGGAGGGAAAAGCGGTAGCGCTCAGTCCGTCCTTTTGCGGCCGCGCGCCGGCACCGCCGCAATGAAAAATTACAGTCGAGAATTCCGGCAGCGTGTTGGCATCGGTGGTCTCCTCGACCTCGTCGACCAGCGAACCGCCGCCGAAGATTTGCGGATTCCACAATGACGAGGCCCCTTCCGCCGGCACGCCGCCGGCGATCGCCTGCTGCAAGCATCCGGCAACGATGTCCGGCAGCATTTGCCCAACCGTATGACGCGCAGCAACCGGCCATGGTCGCTTGGCATTGAGTACACAGCCCTCCGGCGCGCTCACCGTGATCGGCTCCAGAGAACCGGCATTGTTCGGCACGTCGGGCGCGACCAGACACTTCACCCCGAACGCGGTGTAAGCGAGGCAATAGTTTAAGACCACATTGATGCCATAGGCCGAGGCCGCCGATGTGCCCGCATAGTCGACGTGAATGCCGTCACCGAAAATGGTCAATGCGGCATTGAGCGTAAGCGGCTTGTCATAGCCGTCCATGATCAGACTGTTGCGGTATGTGCCGCTCGGTAAGCCGCGGATGCGCTCAAGCGTCGCCTCGCGCGAGGCGTCGATGATCGTGTCGCCGAGCCGATCGAGATTGGTGATCTCGAACTCGTCCATCATCTCAGTCAGCCGCCGGCTACCTTCGTCATTGCACGCCGCGCAGGCATAGATGTCGCCCTCGACCTGCAACGGCTCGCGGACATTGGCCCGAACGAGCCGCAACAGATCCTCGTTCATGCGACCTTTGCGGGCGAGCGGCATGATCGGGATCGACAGACCCTCCTCGAAGACTTGGCGGCCGTCCGGCCCCATGCCGAGCCCACCGATATCGACCACATGAATGGTATTGGCGAACAATCCGACCGCTTGGCTGCGATAAAAGCTCGGCGTCACCACAGTGATGTCGTGCAAATGGCCGGAGGTGAGCCAAGGATCGTTGGTAATGTAGTGATCGCCCGGCTTCATCGTGGCGAGCGGATAGACATCGAGAAAATGGCGCACCGCATTGGCCATGGAATTGACGTGGCCTGGCGTGCCGGTCACCGCTTGAGCCAACATCCTGCCGTGACGGTCGAACACGCCGGCAGAAAGATCGCCGGCCTCGCGCACGGACGTCGAAAACGCCGTGCGCAGCATGGTTTGCGCCTGCTCTTCGACTACCGCAATGAGCCGGTTCCACATGATCTGGGTATGTATCTGCGCGAGCGCGGCGTTGGGACGAGCGACCATTATGACCTCGCTAAATCCAATATAGGTGCGAGGTCGCCGATGATTCTAGGCAGGAATGTTTGGTCAATTTGAAAATCAAAATAAAGATCAGTGTTACGAACGAGATCAGGCCTGGCATATCCCTGCACTTGAATATGACCCAATCTCCTATGTTCCATCTTGAAATTTAAGCTGTGCTCGAGTGGGGTAAGACTCACCGCACGGGAAAGCGTTTTAGAAAAGACCTCAACATCTTTCCCGAGTGCTGCAAGTTCTTGAATTGCAAAGAACGATCTAAACGCGCCCAAAAAAGGACCGCTTCTTATATAGACCTGGGCTTCGACATTGTGCCTATCAACAGGAGGGAGAGCGATCTTGATCCGAACGTGATCTGCGCCTTCTTTTCCGATCAGGACATTTACAACTTCGGACGCTTCGGTCTTCAAGGGCGCAACCATCAAATAGACGTCGGATCAAGTCTCGCGGCGGTTAAGCGCAATATAGCCGAACTTGTCGATCTGTGCTTCGAACAAGGGACTGATGACGGTCGAGGTGTCGTCCTCGGCGATCACTGCCGGGCCTGCGATTTTTGCGCCGGGCGCAAGATCAGCGCGCCAATAGATCGGCACTTCGGCAAATGCGCCCGCCTGCGGATCGAAAACCGGACGCCGCGCGCGCGGCTTCGGCTCGCTTAGCCGCAACGGCACCGCACTTGCGAGCTCACCTTGCGCGGCTGCGCTGACGGCAACCACCCAGCTTAGAATTTCGATTTCGACGCCGGGAATGGGCCGGCTGTAGAGCCGCCGATAGGCCTCTTCGAATAATGAAGTAATGGAGGATCGGTCGGCGGCGCTGAAATCGCGCACCGGCAGCTCGACACTGATCTCATGGCCTTGGCCGCGATAGCGCATGAAAGCCGAGCGGCGTTCGGCAAGCGGCGCACCGGGCGCGCCGCGGCGCACGATCGCTTCGGCTTCGGCACGCATCTCGGCGAGCAGCCGATTGGCGATGTCCGGGTCGAAGCTCGACAATCGCAGCAATCGGCCGCGCACGACCTCGTAAGCCACCGGCGCGCGCAACAAGCCGACCGCCGAACCGACGCCGGCATTTGCCGGCACCAGCACGCGGTTGACACCAAGCTTCTCGGCGACGCGCGCGGCATGCAGCGGCGCAGCTCCGCCGAACGCAATCAAAGTGCGCGGCCGCAAATCCTTGCCGCTTTCGATCGCGTGCACGCGCGCCGCATTCGCCATGTTCTCGTCGACCATTTCGCTTACTCCAAACGCAGCATGTTCGGCAGCGAGGCTAAGTTTGATTCCGATCCGCTCGGCGATGGCGCGCTCGGCAGCATCGGCATCGAGCCGCATCTCGCCGCCGGAAAAACTTGCGGGATCGATGCGCCCGAGCACGAGATCAGCATCGGTCACGGTCGGCTCGCTGCCTCCCCGGCTATAGCAGACCGGCCCCGGTTCCGAGCCGGCGCTTTGCGGGCCGACATTAATGCGCCCGAGCGCGTCGATTGCAGCGATTGAACCGCCGCCAGCCCCGATCTCGACCATTTCGATAACCGGGATGCGCAAGGGTAACCCGCTGCCTTTGGTGAAACGATAAACTCGCGCCACCTCGAAGGCGCGCGACGTCTGCGGACGGCCCTGGTCGATAAAACAGATTTTCGCGGTCGTGCCGCCCATATCGAACGACACGACCTGATCGAGGCCATGCTGGCGGGCAATGCAGGCGGCAAAGATCGCGCCGCCGGCCGGTCCGGATTCGACGAGCCGCACCGGAAAACGGATCGCGGTCTCGGTCGTGGTGATGCCGCCGCCGGAGGTCATCAACAAGAGCGGGCAGTGAAAGCCGGACTCCTGAAGCTCGCGCGCGAGCTTGCCAAGATAGCTGCCGATCAGCGGTTGGAGATAGGCGTTGGCGCAGGCCGTCGAGAACCGTTCGTATTCGCGCATTTCCGGCGAAACGTCAGACGACAGGCTCACCGCGACTTTCGGCAGCCGGTGCGCGACCATTTCGCCGACGCGGCGCTCATGGTCCGGATTGGTGAAGCTGTGGAGAAACCCGACAGCGACGGCCTCGATTTTTTGTTCGCTGAGCGCCTGGATGGAGCGGTTGACGCTCGCCTCGTCGAGCGGGACGAGCACGCTGCCCTGCGCATCGACGCGCTCGCGGATCGGCAGCCGCAGGCGCCGCGGCACCAGCGGCGGCGGCAGGTCGATATTCACGTCGTACTGCTCGAACCGGTTCTCGTGGCGGATTTCGAGTACGTCGCGAAAGCCTTCTGTGGTCAGGAGCGCGGTCCTGGCGCCCTTGCGTTCGATCAGCGCATTGGTGGCCAGCGTCGTGCCATGGATGATCAATTGCACGTCGCCCGGGTTGACGCCGGCTTCGCCAATGATCGCGCGCACGATCGCAAGCACTCCCGTTTCCGGGGCACGCGCGGTGGTCAGGCCCTTGGCGGTGTAGCGGCGATCGCCGACTTCGAGCGCAACGTCGGTGAACGTTCCGCCAATATCGACGCCGAGCCGGATTGCGGGAAAGGTTGTCACGCGCGGGCTGCCACAACGCGATCAGATAAGCAAAAGCACCGCTATATGCCGGCTCTTTGGCAGTGTTGTCCATCGCGCCACAAAGACCTGCATTGCGCAATAACCGCGTTGTGCCGGTCTTCGGCCGGGTGCATCATGCCGCGAAATATGGTGCGAATCTCATAATCCCGAGGAGCGGCGGCCATGCACGACATCGTCATTCGCGGCGGCACCATTATCGACGGCACCGGCAAGGCCGCATTCACCGGCGATGTCGCCATAAGCAATGGACGGATTGTGGGTGTCGGCGGCAAGCAAGGTCCGGCCAAGCGCGAGATCGATGCCGACGGGCTTCTTGTGACGCCGGGCTGGGTCGACGCGCATACCCATTACGACGGCCAGGCGATGTGGGATCCGCTGTTGGCGCCGTCGTGTTGGCACGGCGTAACCACCGTGCTGTTCGGCAATTGCGGGGTCGGCTTTGCGCCGGTGAAGAAACATCATCGCGACGCGCTGATGGATCTGATGGAAGGCGTCGAAGAGATTCCGAACCCGGTACTCGCGGCCGGACTGAGCTGGGACTGGGAGACTTTTCCGCAATTCATGGATGCGCTGGAGCGGCGGCCGCACGCCATCGATATCGCCGCGCAAGCCGCGCATCTGCCGTTGCGCGTCTATGTCATGGGCGATCGCGCGGTGCGGCGCGAACCGGCGACGCCGGACGACATTGCCGAAATGCGGCGCCTGACGATCGAAGCGCTGCAATGCGGCGCCTTTGGCTTCACCACTTCGCGCACCGATTCGCACAAGACGCCCGACGGCGAGCTCGTGCCCTCGCGCGACGCCGACGCCGACGAGCTCGTCGGCATCGGTTCGGCGCTCGGCGCCGTCGGCATGGGCGCGTTCGGCATGAATAGCGACTTCGACGATGAAGACTATGAGCTTAACTGGATGACCAGATTGGCGCGTCAGAGCGGACGGCCGGTCTGGTTTTTGCTCACCGACCGCTACGAGGACCCGCAGCGCTGGCGCCGCCTCCTCAATGCGACGCATGCGGCGCGCGCGCAAGGCATCTCGTTTACCGCACAGATCGCCGGCCGCCCAATCGGCGTGATGATGGGGGTCGGCACCGCGCTCAATCCGTTCACGGTGCGGCCGAGCTATAAGAAAATCGAAGCCCTGCCGATCGAGGAGCAGCGCCAGCGGCTGCGTGACCCGCAGGTGCGGCGACAAATTCTCGCCGAAGCGCCGTCGGACGCCGATGTCGCCAAGCTTGCGCAATTCCGGCAGGCGGTGACGCGCAAGTGGGAGCGATTCTATGTGATGGGCGACCCGCCCGATTACGAGCCGGCGCCGGAGAAAAGCGTCGCCGCTATCGCCGCCCGCGAAGGCCGCCCGCCCGACGAGGTCGCCTACGACTACATCGCCGGCGGCGACGGTCAGTATTTATATTTCCCGGTGGTGAATTATGTGACGGGCGATCATGCCCCGATCTTCGAAATGCTCAACGATCCGGCTTGCCTCCTTGGCTTGAGCGATGGTGGCGCGCATTGCACCTCAATCGTCGATGCCGGCGTGCCGACCTTCATGCTGATGCATTGGGGCCGCGACCGCGGCCGTGGCCCGCGGCTACCGCTCGAAAAACTAGTCAAGCGTCAGACCAGCGAGACCGCCGATTTCTTCGGCTTTGGCGACCGCGGCCGGTTGGCGCCGGAGCTGCGCGCCGACATCAACGTGATCGATTTCGACGGTCTCAAAGTGCGCAAGCCGGAACTCGTCCACGACATGCCGGCCGGCGGCCGCCGTTTCGTGCAGCATGTCGAAGGCTATGAAGCGACGCTGGTCGCCGGCAGGCCGATCTTCGAGCGCGGCGAACATACCGGCGCGATGCCGGGCCGGCTGGTGCGGGCTGGACATGAGAGTGCGGTGCTCGCGGCGGAGTAAACGCGCGCGCAATGCAGCGAAGCGTTGCCAGGATCCTGACGACCCACGTCGGCAGCCTGCCATTCCTGTCGCTTGACCGCGGCGTAGCGGCCGGCGACCAGACGCGTCTTAAGGAAGACGTAGCGGCGATTGTAGCCCGCCAGCGCGACATCGGCATCGATATCATCAACGAGGGCGAATATGCCAAAGGCGGCGACTGGCTGCGCTATATGCAGAACCGGTTCGGCGGCTTCACGGACATCGCACCGGACGACGAAAAGCCGCTGATCGAGCGCGGCAAGGACCGCGAGGAATTCGCCGAGTTCTACAAATATGCGACCGAGCGCGGCACGCTGTTTTATACGCCGGGCGCGCAGATCGCCAAGAGGCGCCCGGTCCAGGCCTGCACCGCGCCGGTCACTTATGTCGGCCAGGCCGAGCTTAAAAAAGAGATCGACGTGACGCTCGCCGTGGCTGGCACCGCCAACGTGTTTCTGACCTCGACGGCGCCGGGCAGCCTCGAAGTCTATCGGCGCAACCGATACTACAAGAATGACGAAGAATATGTGTTCGCGCTCGCCGAGGCGATGCGGGTCGAATACGAGGCGATCGCCGGCGCGGGACACATCCTGCAAATCGATGACGCCTGGCTGCCGGCTTTATGGGACCGCATCGGCATCGCCATGGGGCTCGCCGCGTTTCGCGCCCGCTGCGCGATGCGCATCGAGGCGCTCAATCACGCGCTGCGCAATATTCCGGAAGACCGCGTGCGCTATCACCTGTGCTGGGGCAGCTGGCACGGCCCGCACGCTTACGACCTCGAATTGGAGCACATCGTCGACCTCTTGCTTAAGGTCAAGGCGCAGGCGTTTCTGATCGAAGGCGCCAATGCGCGGCACGAGCACGAAGTTGCGGTCTGGGACAAGGTTAAGCTCCCGGATGGCAAAATCCTCATTCCCGGTGTGGTCACGCACTCGACCGATGTGGTGGAGCATCCTGAACTCGTCGCGCAGCGGCTGGAACGCTATGCACGCCGGGTCGGCAGGGAGAACGTGATCGCGGGCGCAGATTGTGGCTTCGGCGGCCGCTCGCATCCGCAGATCGCCTGGGCCAAATTGCGCGCCATGGTCGAAGGCGCGGCGCTGGCAAGCAAGGTGCTTCGATTTTCGGCATCTTGACCGCTGTCTTGCGCAAATGGCGCACATTCGTCTTAATCGAAGCGAAAACGCAAAGTAGTGCAGCGCGCCGGCCGCGCGGGATCGTCTGAGGGGGCACCATGGCCATGAAAGTCGACGCCGTCGCACTAATTGACCGCCATCCGGTCACGCGGTTTCAGATCGGCGTTCTGATTTTGTGCATGCTCGTCGCCGCGTTGGACGGCTTCGACACCCAGGCGATCGGCTATACCGCGCCGGCAATTGCCGCGGTTATCCACCTGCCGATGCCGCAATTCGGCCAGGTCGGTTCGGCGGGGCTGGTTGGCGCCGCGCTGGGCGCGTTGTCATTCGGACCGCTCGCCGACGTTTTCGGCCGTAAATGGTTCATGATCATTGCCGTCGTGGTGTTCGCGGTGTTCAGCTATCTCACCTCGACTTCGACGTCGCTGAACCAATTGCTCGCCTATCGCTTCTGCTGCGGTCTCGGGCTTGGCGGCGTGACGCCGGCGTTCCTGGCGATGGGCGCCGAGCTTGCGCCCAAGCGCTTGCGCGATGTGTTCGTAACCGTGCTGTTTGCATCGTTTCCCGGCGGCGGGCTCATCGGCTCGCTCACCAGCGCCTGGGTGATCCCGACCTTCGGCTGGCAATCGGTATTTTATATCGGCGCGGTCGCGCCGCTGATTATCGCCGTAGTGCTGGCGATCTGGCTGCCGGAATCGATCCGGTTCCTGCTCGCCCGCAACATGCGCCAGGAGGAAGTGCGGCGCACACTGGAGCGCATCATGCCCGGCGAAGTGCCGCCCGATGCCGAGCTAGTCGCGCCACCCGATCCGGCGCGCGAAGGCGTGCCCGTCAAGCATCTGTTCATGGAGGGCCGCGCGGTTCCAACGCTCCTCCTCTGGGTGCCGTTCTTCACGATCTTCATGGTGCTTGTCACCGTGACGTTCTGGACTCCCGCCGTGCTCAATTCGGTCGGTTTTTCGCTGTCCGCTGCGGCTCTGATCATCGGCTTCAACAATCTCGGCAGCGTCATCGCCAGCGCCACGTCGGGTTGGGCGGTGCATCGCGGCGGCGTCTTCCGCGTCCTCATTCCCTGCGCCATCCTCGGCGGACTGTCCCTCGCCTGGTTCGGTCAGGCGACATCGTCGATCGCACTACTCTGCATTGCGTCGTTCCTCGCCGGATTTTTCGTTGGCGGCACCGGGACCGGGCTGATCGCCGTCGCGGCCGGCATGTATCCGACTTCGATCCGCTCGACCGGCATCGGCTGGGCCATGGGCATGGGCCGTGTCGGTCAGGTGTTCGGTCCGATTCTCGCCGGAGTGATCGTCGGGCTCGGCTACAAGGTCGGCGGCATCTTCTACGCCGCAGCGGTGCCATGCTTCATCGCCGCGCTGTTTTTGGTTTTTTTGTATTTCGCCCGTCCGGTCATGGAGGCCGACGCCGCCGCGCGCGCGCCGGCGGAATAGTGCCTGCGCCTCACAACCCGAGCAGGTGCGGCAGCCACAGCGAGAGCTGTGGCACATAGGTCACGAGCATCAAGACCGCGAACATCACGCCGTAAAACGGCCAGATGCGCCGTAGCACTTGTTCAATGGTGACCTCGCCGACCGCGCAGCCGACGAACAGAATCGCGCCGACCGGCGGATGGCACAGGCCGATGCCGAGATTGAGCATCATGATCATGCCGAAATGAACCGGATCGACGCCGAGCTGGATCATCACCGGCAGCAATATAGGCGTCGAGATCAGAATCGATGGCGCCATGTCGACCAGCGTGCCGAGCAGCAGCAACAATACGTTCACCAGCATGAGGATGACGTATTTGTTGCTGGAAATAGCGAGGAAGAATGCCGTGATCTTTGCCGGCATCTGCGTGAGCGCCATGATGTAGCCGACGCTCGAGGCGCAGGCAATGAGCGTCAAGACCATCGCCACCGTGCGCAACGTCCGGTGCACCAAAACCGGCAGGTCGCGCCAGCGATAATCTCGGTAGATGAACATGGTTACGAAGAACGCCCACACGCAGGCGACTGCGCCGGCTTCGATCGCAGTGAAAACGCCGGCGAGAATGCCGCCGAGGATGATCAACAGCGTGATCAAGCCCCAGAGCGCATCAATTGAAATCCGCACCGCTTCGCGGAGAGGCACCGCGCCGCCGCGCGGATGGCCGTCACGATAAGCGATAACGAGGCAAAGCACGACAAGCGCGAAGCCAAGCAACAGGCCCGGCACCACTCCGGCCATGAACAGGCTGATGATCGAGATCGTGCCGCCGGTCGCCAGCGAATAGATCACCGCATTGTGGCTCGGCGGCACCAATAAAGCCTGCACCGAGGCGGAGATCGTGACATTGGTGGCAAAGACGCGGGGAAAGCCGCTCTTCTCCATTTGCGGGATCATCACCGAGCCGATCGCCGATGTGTCGGCCACCGCCGAACCGGAAATGCCGCTGAGAAACGTTGTCGCCACCACATTGACAACCGAAAGGCCGCCGCGCACGCGGGTGAAGCCGACCAGCACGTCGGCAAAGGCGACGAGCCGCTTCGCCATGCCGCCTTCGGCCATGATCGCGCCGGCAAGCACGAAGAATGGAATGGTGAGCATCGCCACTTTGCTGACGCCATCGGAGATTTTCAGCATCACCGCTTCAAGTGGAATGCCCATCCAGAACGCGCCGGCGATCGCCGCCGAGGCAAGCGAATAAGCGATCGGCATGCCGATCACGAAACACGCCAGCATCGTTGCGAGGAGGACGAAAATATCCATCGCGCGCTCAACCTGCTTTTTTGCGCATGATCTTTTCCGAAAACCGGCCGCCACTTTTCGGGATCATGCTCTATCCGCACTACTCGAAGGCCGCGGCTTCGGGCTCGACGGCTGGCGTAGACGGCGGCCCAATGGCGAGCCGCTCGATGATGAACAGCAACAAGACGGCGCCGCCGAGCGGTATCGGCAGATAGGTGACCCCGACCGATAAATCCGGAAAATCGGCGATCGAATTGTGCCAAGTCGCGGCGACGAGCTTGATTCCCCAATCGACCATGAACAAGGCGACCAAGCCCATCAGCAGCTCGACCAGCAGCGCGGCCGCGCGCTGCAAACGCTCCGGTAGGAGCGAGACGAAGAACGAGACCCGCATATGCAGGCCGACGCGGTAGCAGGCAGCCGCGCCGAAAAATGTCAGCACGATCATCAACAGCACCGCCATCGGCTCCGGCCAGGAGGCGGCGCGGTTGAGCACATAGCGGGTATAGACCGCCCACGGAATGACCGCCGAGATCAGGACCAGCGCCGTGCCGGCAATGACCACGCACATGGCGTAGAGCAGGTCCATCAGCCTGCGAAGCGCCGGCACTAACGACCGCGAAGTCATGGATAAAACGGTCAGTCGGCGGTTTGAACGCGTTTGATCAATTCGGCGAAGCGCGGCCCGTATTTATCCCAGACCGGTTTGACCGCGTCCTGGAACGGCTGCTTGTCGATGGTCTCAACGACCTGCACGCCGTTCGCTCGCGCTTTCTCCATTGCTTGTTTCTCATACGCGGCCCACAGCACGCGCTCCTCGGCCTGCGCCTCGCGGGCAGTTTTCTTCAACAGCGCCTGGTCGTCCTTGGACAGCGAGTCCCACGTCCTTTTCGAGAACACCAGGACCTCCGGCACGATCAGGTGCTCGGTCAGCGTGTAGTTTTTCGCCACCTGGTAATGATTGTCGAAGACGAAGCTCGGCGGATTGTTCTCAGCGCCGTCGATCACGCCGGTTTGCAGCGCGCTGAAGACCTGGTCGTAGCCCATGGCGACGCCGTTGGCGCCGAGCGCATTGGCCATGTCGACGAACATCGGATTGCCAATGACGCGGACTTTCAGGCCCTTGAGGTCCGCAATGCTTTTGATCGGATGTTTGGTGTTGTAGAAGCTGCGCGCACCGGCATCCATCCAGCACAGTCCGACCAATCCGGCCTTGTCATTTGCCGTGACCTTGTCGAGGAGCTCGGTACCGATCGCGCCGTCAATGACCTTCTGCATATGAGCGGTATTGCGGAACAGGAACGGCAGATTGAACACATTGAGATCGTCGATCACCGGACCGATTGCGCCGACGCTCACCCGCGCCATTTGCAGTGCGCCGACCTGCGCCTGCTCAATGGCTTCCTTCTCGCCGCCGAGCTGCATCGAGGCGAACGTCTGCACGCCGAGCCGCCCATTGGTCGCCGCTTGGAGTTTCTTGCCGAGATTTTCCACGGCAACGACGGTCGGGTAGCCCGGCGGATGCACATCGGACACTTTGAAGGTGGTCGTCTGCGCGGAGGCCGGGACCGAAGAGCCATCGGCCACAGCCAACGCGCTGACGAAAGCGGCGGTGCCGCGAAGAACATCACGTCGGCGCATTTATCTCCTCCCTCATCGGCGATCGCCGCAGTATGGGGTTACCGCGCGCGGGCGAGTACTTATGTCCCTCATCATGTCACATGACGACAAGATGGGCGAGCCAAGATAGGCGAGCAACATGTGGGACCGACGCTTCGCGGTTTCCGGAATGACCATCACTGCACGCGATCGGCATCATACTCGGCGCTGCAAAATGGCCCGCCTTGGTACCGTGCCGCTACCGGGTCGGGCGGCAGTTTCGCCTGCGCTGCCATCGCCTGCGCGCGAAAATCCTCGGCGCGGCCATGCGGCCGGTAGCCGAAATGCGCGGCGCGGCTGTTGTCCCAGAAGCTCGCGGCATTGTCGGAAACGCCATAGAAAATTACGAAATGGATATCGGGGTGTTCGAGCCCGATGCGCACGAGCTGCGCCAGGTCTTCTGGCTTGATCCAGATCGATAGCCGCCGCTCGTCAGCCGGCGTATCGGTGACATTGCCGATGCGCAGGCAAGTCACGCGGAGGCCGTGCTTGTCGGCATAGAGCGACCCGAGCGCTTCGCCGAAGGCCTTGCTCACCCCGTAGCGGCTGTCCGGCCGGACCGTGACATTGACGCCGATGCGCTGGCTGCGCGGATAGAACCCGATCGCATGATTCGACGAGGCGAAGACCACGCGCTTGACGCCGGCGCGGCGTGCCGCCTCGAACAGGTTGTAGCAGCCGATGATATTGGCGTTCAGGATCGTCGGCCATGAACCTTCGACCGCATGGCCGCCCAGATGCACGACGCCCTCCATGCCGGCGACGGCTTCCTCCACTTGCGCGAGATCGGCGAGGTCGGCGGCGACGAAATCGTCGCCTGCCGCGAGATCGGCGGGTTTGCGGATATCGCTCGCCCGAATGTGCGGATAGACGCCGCGCAGGATTTTACGCAACCGCGTGCCGATATCGCCGGCGGCGCCGGTGAAGACAACCTTCTGCATCGCTTACTCCAGTCGATCCAAGCGCCTGTTCGTTTGCCCATTCGCATCCTTGCACTTTTGCTCTTGCCGGTCGATGCTCCCGCCCGTTGCAAGTTGGGTGAGTTACTTGGGTGAGATGTCGGAAAATTCGGACGTCACCGAAAGGCTGGCGCAATTTATCGCCGAGACGCGATGGGATGCACTGGCGCCGCCTGTTGTGCACGCGGCCATGCGCTCGTTGATGAACTTTTTTGCGGTCGCGTTGAGCGGTTGCCACCAGACCGCGATCGAAACCATGCTGCGATCGCTCGCGACGTTTTCCGCGGGACGCCAAGCTACCGTGATCGGCCGGCGCGAGCGCGGCGATGCGCTGACCGCCGCCTTCCTCAATGCGGCGAGCGCCAATGTGCTCGACTTCTGCGACACCCACGTGCCGACTGTCATTCATCCGACTGTGCCGGTGGCCCCTGTTTTGTTAGCGCTTGGCGAGATCGAGCCCGTGCGCGGCCGCGATCTCATTCTTGCGCTGGTGCTAGGCAACGAGATCGAATGCCGGATCGGGCTTGCAATGTCGCCGAGCCATTACCGCCGCGGCTGGCATATCACCGCGACCTGCGGCGTGTTCGGCGCTGCTGCCGCAAGCGGCAAGCTCCTGGCGCTGACGACCGTGCAACTGGTTTGGGCGCTCGGCATGGCCGCGACACAAGCAGCGGGCCTGTGCGAATGCCTCGGCACGCCGGCGAAAAGCGTGCATGTCGGCAATGCCGCGCGCAACGGATTGTGGTCGGCAATGCTTGCGGCGCGGGGGATTGCCGGACCGCGCGAGCCGCTGGCCGGCGACCAGGGCTATTTCCACGCGCTTAACGAGACGCCGCAGCTTTCTTTCCTGACCGATGGATTAGGGTCGAACTGGGAAATCGTAAAGACCGCCTACAAACCCTATCCGTGCGGTTTTGTCGTGCATCCGGTGCTCGATTGCGTGCTCGACTGGCGGCGCCAGCATGCGGATGCGGTGGTCGACAAGGTGACGGTCATCGGCAATCCGCTCCTTGCCGCGCGCACCGATCGGCCGAATATTTCGACATCCGGGCAATCGCAAGTCAGCGTGCAACATGCGGTCGCGGCGGCGCTCGTCACCGGCAAGGCCGGGGTCGAACAGTTCGGCGAGGCTTGCGTGAATGATCCGCGCGTCGTCGCGCTGCGCGGCAAAGTATCCGTGCGTCGCGACGAGAGTTTCGCCACCACGGCCGCCGCTGTCGAAATCACGACCGCCGACGGGCAAGTGCACAAATGCGCACAGCGCGCGGCACGCGGCAGCGACGACAATCCGATGACCGACAGCGACCTCGAAGACAAATTACGCGACGCCGCCGCACACGCCATTCCTGGTAACGACATCGATGCTTTGATCAAGGCGATCTGGACAGTCGACGACTGCGCCGATATTGCCAGGCTCGCGGCGCTCACCGTGCCGCGCTAGCAACATCCGGCAAGGCTTAAGGAGCGAGCGCCAGCAATGAATAATGTCGTCAACAACAAGCGCGTATTTCTGGTTAAGCCGCACGTGCCGAACGGCTATCTCGAAATGCTCGGCAAGCGCGACGACCTGCGCCTCGATATGCTCGACAACGGGAGCATGACCGATCATGCCAAATCCGTGCTCGTCGCTGCGCATGCCTATCAGACCGGCTCGACCCGCGACGAGCTCGCGCGGCATTACCATACCGGCGCCGAGCTTCTGGCGCATACGCCGAACCTGCTCATCGTCTCCACCAACGGCGCCGGCTACGACACCGTCGACGTCAAAACCTGCAGCGAGCGCGGCATCCTTGTCGTCAATCAGGCCGGCGGCAATGCGGAGTCGGTCGCCGAACACGTGCTCGGCATGCTGCTGTCGCTCGTCAAGCGCGTGGTCGAATGCGACCGGGCGCTGCGCGCCGGCAGCTTGACCGATCGCAGCGATTTCACCGGCCACGAGGCGCACGGCAAATGCATCGGCATAGTTGGGCTCGGCAATGTCGGGCGGCGCGTCGCCGAACTCTGCGGTGGGCTCCTGCGCATGGATGTCGTCGCCTACGATCCTTACGTCGACGCCGAGGAGATGCGGCGGCGCGCCGCGCGCAAAGTCGAACTCGACGAGCTTTTACGCAGCGCCGATTTCGTCTCGATCAATTGCCCGCTGACCGAGGAGACGCGCGGCATGATCGGCGCGCGCCAATATGCGCTGATGAAGCCAGGCGCCTATTTCATCACTACTGCGCGCGGCTTGATCCACGATGAGGCGGCCCTCGAAGCAGCGTTGCGCGAGAAGAAAATCGCCGGCGCCGGACTCGACGTCTGGAGCAAGGAACCACCGCCGTCGGCACATCCGCTCCTGAAATTCGACAATGTGATCGTCACCGCCCATACCGCGGGCGTCACCCGCGAAGCACGCGCCAATATGGGGCGAATTGCAGCCGAACAGATGCTCGATGCGCTCGGCGGCAAGCCGCTGACGCGAATCGTCAATCCGCAGGTCTGGCCGGATTACGCCAAGCGTTTCGAGCGCGCGTTCGGTTTTGCGCCCAAACGATAACTACCCCCGCGTTGGTTGGCTTAAACCGCTTCTTGCCCTCCCAGGTTCTTGATGCCTGCGGGAAGGGCCTTAGGCCTTGGATTTCAGATAGGCGACCATGCCGACGACGTCTTCGGCGACCAGTCTGCCAATCGGACCGCTGGAATAGACAGCGTTCAGGATCTTGCCGTCAGGAGCCAGCAGGAACCCCGTCGCCTGAAGGTAGCGCGGCGTCTCGTTGGTATACGCCCCGGTGACGGCCGCTACCTTGTCAGCATCGGCGCTATGGCCGAGCGGAAAACTCAGCTTGAATTTTTCGATCGTGCCGACCGTCGTGGCTTCGTCGTCAACGGACAGCGCGACAACCTTGATGCCCGTTTCGGCGAGCTTTTCGCTCGCACGCTGAAAGCCCGCGAGCTGAGCCTGACAGTAAGGACACCATGCCCCCCGATTGAATAAAACGACACCGTATGATCCCCGGAGGGTCCCGGGAATTTGGATCGTGCCGCCGCCAATAGCGGGAACTGTGAGAGCGGGAAAGCTCTGGCCATTTTGTAAGCGCGTCATGGGGACTCCAGTAAGTGGACTACGTAGTCCAGTCAATGCATGATACAATTGGACTGTCAAGTCCAGTTCATATAAAGTGTCTGCATGTCGGCAAACCAGAAATACAAATCTCGTTCTTTGACCGAGCGCGGCGCGGCTACGCG
>Ga0306921_10000632_pt1 | contig 32084 bp, 31 predicted proteins | sample sta12Cox44000080_FD_203760 | JGI IMG/M metagenome (GOLD analysis project Ga0306921, IMG submission 203760) | Lab enrichment of tropical soil microbial communities from Luquillo Experimental Forest, Puerto Rico - statoxic.12C.oxic.44.000.080 (v2)... | ecosystem: Environmental > Terrestrial >... | reverse complement strand
TGGAGGCCGTGCAAGCGGGCGCCATCGGCTTCGCCACCTCGACCCTCGAGCAGCACAACGGCGAGGCCGGCATCCCCATGCCCTCGCGGCTCGCCGACGAGAAGGAGATGCTCGCTCTCACGGGCGCCCTCGGCGAGGCGGGCCGCGGCGTCTTCATGCTGACCAAGGGTATGACCTCGACCATTCCGTGGCTGGAGTGGATCGCAGCGGCGAATGGCCGGCCCGTCATGATCGCGGCCATGTTCGTGGACCCTGGCGATCCGCCTCGCGTGTTCAAGGAGCTGGGCGAGATCGAGGCGGCGCGCACGCGTGGCCGCGAGCTCTGGGCGCAGGTGGGCTGCTTCCCGCTTGGCATGGAGTTCACGCTGCGCCATCCCTATCCACTCGAGGCGCTCATGGCCTGGCGCCCTGCCCTGGAGGCGTCGAGCGACGCGCGCTACCGGCAGGTCCTCGCCGATCCCTCGTTTCGCCGCGCCCTCATCCACGAGATGGGACAGCCCGGCGTGCCGAATCGCATCAGCAATGAGAACTGGGACCACCTCACCGTGATGGAGGTGAAGAAGCCGGCTTTGCGCCACCTCGAGGGCGAGGTCATCGGGAAGATGGCGCGCGAGCAGAAGCGCGAGCCGTGGGACGTCTTCCTCGATCTGGGCCTCGAGGACGATCTCGACACCATGTTCGACTGCCGCCTCTTCAACACCGACGAGCAGAAAGTGTCCGAGCTGCTCCGACACCCCTGCGCGGCGGTGGCGCTGTCGGACGCGGGCGCGCACCTCTCCTTCCTGTGCGACGCGGGCTTCGGGCTTCATCTCTTCGGCCACTGGGTGCGTGAGCGCGGCGACCTGACGCTGCCGCAGGCGGTACGCGCGGTAACGAGCACGGTGGCCGACGCCTGTCGCATCCCGGACCGCGGCCGCATCGCCCCGGGGGCATGGGCGGATCTACTGCTCTTCGATCCCGCCACGGTGGGTCGTGGCGAGAAGCGGCGGGTGAACGACCTGCCCACGGGCGCCTTTCGCCTCGACACGCCCGCGATGGGCCTGCACGGCGTGTGGGTCAACGGCGTGCGCACCGCGGATGCTTCCGGCGTCATCGCCGACTGCGGCCGGCCTGGCCGCGTGCTGAAGGAGTTCAGCGCCTAGGCCCAGTAGACGAAGCATCCGCACGATCCGTTTACAGCGTCGCGCGATTTTCTTCGCGGCCTTCCGCGCCGGTCGTTCCTTCCTCGCGCGTGTAAATGGAACCTCCTGTGCCGCCGTCATAGCCGGCAACCAACCGCCCCCCGCGGGGTACAGGAGGCAATGCCATGCAACGAATCAGTCGGCTCATGGGAGGCGCGGCCATGGCGGTCGTGCTATGGGCACCGCTGGCCGGTGCTCAAACCGTCACGCAGAATCCGCCCGGGTCCACGCAGAGCGCGGCGAGCACACCGGGCACCTCGACATCGAGCTCGGGCACGCCGTCGGACCAGAGCACCTCCGGCGGCACACAGGACCAGTCGACCGGCACCTCCTCGCAGAGTGGGGCCCAGACCGGTTCCGGCATGGGCAGCCCATCGAACTCGTCGAGCGGCCGATCCGTCGGGCAGGGACAGACGGGTGAGCGGCGCTACATGCAGGGCAGCGGCAGTCAGAGTCAGACCAGTCAGACCAGCAGCAGCTCCACCGGCGGCTCACAGGATTCGTCGCTCTTCGGCCAGAGCCGACGCCTCACGCGGGATGGCGGGCAGACTCAGACCGGTAGTACCTCGCAGGACACACAGAATCAAACGGGCGGGCGTCGCTTCACTCAGGGCCAGACCCAGACCGGCAGCACCTCCCAGGACACACAGAATCAAACGGGCGGGCGTCGCTTCACTCAGGGCCAAACCCAGACCGGCAGTACCTCGCAGGACAACGAGCCGACGGGCGACCGGCGCTTCTCGCGGGGGGGCAGCCAGGGGCCAATGGGAAGCTCCCAAGGCACCGAAGGACAAACAGGTGGACGCCACTACACCGGAGGCGGCTCCCAGGACACGTCGGGGCACTACACGGGCGGTGGCTCATCGCAGAGCGGGACGGGAAGCCCTCGTCAGGACTTCCGCAACGCGCGCCAGGACAACCAGGACATCAGGCAGGACCGGCGTGACGTCGCCCACGACGTGCGGGACGTCCGGCAAGGCCGCCAAGACCTCGCTCGGGACAACCGGGAGATCCAGGGCGATCGCCACGAGATCGCGCACGATCAGCGCGAGATCCGTGGTGATCAGCGCGAGATCAACGGCGACGTTCGAGAGCTGGCCCACGACCGGGCGGACCTCCGTCAGGACCTGAGGGCCGGCGACTACCGGGCCGCTGCTCAAGACCGGGCGGAGATCCGGGGCGATCGGCAGGAGCTCTATCGCGACCGGCAGGAGCTGACCCGCGATCAGCACGAGCTGCGCAACGACCGCCAGGATCTGCGACAGGACTATCAAAACCGCAACCAGGATCGCCGCGACCTCGCCCAGGATCACCGCGACCTCGCGAACGATCGGCACGACCTGCGTCAGGACTACCGGAATCGCAACACGGACTATCAGAATCGCTTCCAGAGCCAGACGCGCACGGCGAGCGCCGGGCAGTCGACAAACTGGGGCCAGCCCGGTGGCTACGGGCAGCACCCTAGCTACGGGCAGAACTCCAGCAGCGCCGGGCAGTCGACAGGTTGGGGCCAGCCGGGTAGCTACGGGCAGCACCCTGGCAGCTACGGGCAGACCTCCGGCAGCGCAAGCTGGGGCCAGCCGGGGAGTTCCGGGCAGTCGCCGAGCTACGGTCAGACCTCCAGCAACTCCGGGCAGCGGCCCAGCTACGGTCAAACCCCGAGCGGCTATGGGCAGCGCCCGAGCTTCAGCCAGACATCCGGCTACGGCCAGCGATCCTTCGCGAGCGCCCCGAGCCGCTTTGGCGGCGGCAGCTCCTTCCGGTACGCCAGCCGCGGATCGGGTCGGCGGTAAGGACCACCGGCTTTCACTGCCGGGCGGAGCGGCCAAGACAGCTCCGCCCGGCAGCCTTCATCTCCGGCTCATCTCGCTCTTATTCGTTTCTCATTCACGACCGACTAGATCACCCGGCGGGCCACCGCTGTAAACGCGGACGGCAAGAGCTGCGTCGTATGTGCAGAAGGCGGGGCAGGGTCGCAGCGCATGCGACCCGCGCGGCCCGAACGCAGCAGACCCGAGGGTGGAGGGAGGAGACGCTGATGCTCAAGAAAATGATCGTCGGTGGGGTGATCGGAATCGCCGCGCTGGCGGGTATGGCGGGCACGAGCCACGCAGGTGTAAGTGTGGACCTTGGCCTTCACCTGGGCGCCCCGGCTCCCTTCGAGCCGATTCCGGCGAGCCCGGTGACGTACGCCCCGGCGGTGAACGCCAACCTCTTCGCGTACGACGGCCAATTCTACGCGTTCATGGGCACGGGCTGGTACGTGGGCGTGAGCCAGGACGGCCCATGGTCCGAGGTGCCCCCCGAGTACATCCCGCGCCCGATTCTCGCGGTTCCCATCCGCTACTACCACGTGCCGCCTCGCGAGTGGGCGTATTGGCGGCGCGATGCTCCTCCGCGGTGGGCACCCACGTGGGGTCGCCGGTGGGAAGAGCGTCGCCATGGACCGCCGCCGCCCGAGCACCACGCCTACTACCGTGACGATCATCGCGGCGACCGCCCCGTCGCCTACCGCGATGATCACCGGGACGATCGGCGGTGGGACCGAGACCGCTATCCCTACGATCGCCGCTGAGCCAGATCATCTCGACTGACGAGGCACCACACGGCCGCACGCTGACCCCGCGTGCGGCCGAAGTGCGTTTGGCGCCTCCTAGTGGCGAAGCTCGGTGACGCTCTTGACGGGCGTGCCGTCGCGTCGAGCGATGGCGCGGCGAGCGGGGCCGGTCTGGTCGCCGAAGGTCGGCTGCCAGGAGGTGTGCTTGCCCGCGCCGCCCACCACGATGACCGAGAGATCGTCTGGCGATCGGAGGATGGGCAACATCGTGCCGGGGGAATCCACCGCCCCGTGCTTCTCCACGTGAAACTTCCGGTACTCCTCGCCCAGCCGCCCGAGCGGGAAGCGGGCGTGCTCGAAGACGAATTCCTTTACCTGCTGCTTGCTGTAGCCGTCGCGGGATACGGTCGCGGCGTGTTCGGGCCCGAACGAGAGCAACGGGCGCCCGAAGGATAGGAGATTGTTGCTCCCTGCCTGCCCCATGGCGCCCGCTACGATCTTCAGCACGCCCAGTCCCGTGTAGCTGTAGTGGTCCTGGATGTTGTGCGGCCCCTCACAGCCGATCACCGTGACCGTGCTCACGTCGATCGGAAAGCCATGCTCCACGTGCAGGGGCTCCCACGGGCTCTCCGCCTCGTTCTCCGCCACGCAGTACGCGATCTTCGACGGATTGCCCTGGGTCGACCGATCGCCGGTACCGGGTAGACCGCCCCCCACATTCATGAGGAGCAGCCGCACCGCGCGGCCGATGGTCATGTTTGCACGAAACCCCTGGCCGAAGGCGTTGTAGCCCGCGTTGATGGCGAGCTCGCGCGCGATGGGTCCGTTGACGATCATGATGGGCGCCACGGGATGCGTGGTCGCCTGGATGGAGTCGAGGTTGAATGCGGGATCCGCGAGAGCCTCGATGGCCGTGATGATCACCGGCATGTACTCGGGCTTGCAGCCCGCCATGACCGCGTTGACGGCAATGCGCTCCACCGTGGCCTCGCCCTGGCGTGGCGGCAGCACAGCGACCACGTCGAGCGGATCGCGATCGCTCCAGCGCAGAAATTCCTTCACCTCCCGGTCCGTGGGCGGGACGATGGGCAGGCCGTCCGTCCACCCCCGTTCCTGGTACAGGCTGTTGATGGCGCCGTAGGAGGCGTCCAGACGGAAGGTTTTGGCGACGGGGCCGGGAGTGCTCATTGCTTCGTCACCGCCCGCACCACGACATCGACGGCGAGGTCCGCCTTCTTCACTACCTCCTCCTCACGGATGCCGCCCAGCGGGTGCGGGATGAGCGCGAGGGGCAGGTCGGCCAGTCCACGGTTCTTCGCCTCCAGCTTGGCCAGCTGCTCGAACTCGTTGGTGCCCATCACGACCGTGGGAATGCCCTGCTGCTCCAGCACGATGGCGCCGTGGATACTCCACGACGTGCACGACCCTCAGTCCGCGCTCCCCACGAGGACGAAGTCGCACTTGGTCAAGTCGGCCATGATCGAGGGCGAGGGCGGCCCCGCGATCCCCTTCTCGCGCTTCACGACGTCGCGCACGCCGTGGAGCTCCTTGAGACGGGCGACTACCGCCAGCATCAGCGTGCCGGCATTGGCCTTGCTGTTGTCGAGGATGCCTGCACGCGTGCCCTTGAGGCTAGGCAGGCGGGGAGCTAGCCCCGCGGCGAGGATCCGTGGCTCGGCGGTGGGGTCGTACAGCAGATCTCCGGTGTCGCTCATGATCGTCTCCTTCCTGTCTGACGCCAGCTTCATGGTGAGAGGGAGGATACACCACGTGCGGCCGGCAAGGAGGAGAGGCGCCGAGCTGGGGTGAGGGCGCCAAGGCTATGCTACCGTGAGGGCGTTCGTGACGACGCCGCTGCGGACATCCGGTGGCCAAGGAGCTCCCACATGACGTTCCGCCTGCGCATGCTGCCGGTGGCCGCGATCGCGATCGCCTGGCTCCTCGCCGCCAGCTGCAGCGGCCTCAAGGTTGCCGTCGACCGCGACAACTCCATCCCCATCCCGCCGGGATCGACCTGGGCCTGGGGGCCCGAGCCTACGGAGAAGCGGCCCGACGAGCTCGACCCGCGCGTGAACAACAGCATCATCCACGGCCGGGTGAAGCGCGCGGTGGACATCGTGCTGGCGCAGAAGGGTCTCCGCCAGACAGATGCCGCGACCGCGGACTTCCTGGTGTTCTACCGGGTAGGCGTGAGGGACTCGCGGCAGATCGTGACGCAGGCCGTCCCCACGGGACCCTATTACTGGGGTGGGTACGGCTGGGGCTGGGGCTACTACGGGCCGCCGCCCATCCTGACCTCGCAGGAGGTGACCTACACCGAGGGCGCCCTGATGATCGACATCACGCAGCGATCGACGGGCAAGCTCGCCTTCCGGGCCACCGGGCTCGACGAGAACGTCACGGGCGCCGACGGCACCGAGGAGCAGATCCAAAAGTCCGTGACCAAGATGCTTCAGACCTTGCCCTAGACCGCTTCATCCCGAGAGACGGAGAGACCATGCCCGAGAGCACTCCACGCTTCACGCTCCTCACCGCGGCCCGACTCCTCGACGGGAGCAGCTCCCCTCCCGTGACACAGGCGGCCCTCCTCGTGGAGAACGGGCGCGTCGTGAGGATGGGCCGCGCGGCAGACGTGCGCGCGCCCGACGGCGCCGCCGTCGATCGGCGGGACTACGGAGAGGCGACCATACTGCCCGGGTTGGTCGATGCCCACACCCATCTTGTGGCTCCGGGCGACGGCACGCTGGGCGACGACGTGGCCAAGGAGGACGACGACATCCTCCTCCTCCAGGCAGCCCAGAACGCGCGCACGCTACTCCACTCCGGCGTCACGACCCTCCGCGAGAATGGGGCCAAGGGCAAGGTCGCCTTCTCGCTTCGCGAAGGCATCCGCCGCCGGCTCGCCCCGGGGCCGCGCATGGTGATCTGCGGACGACCCATCGCGATGACGGGCGGCCACATGGGCTACTTCGGCTCCGAGGCCGACGGCGAGGCCGCCGTGCGCGCGGAGGTGCGCAAGCTCCTCAAGGAGGGGGCGGACTACATCAAGATTGTGGCCAGCGGTGGATCCACGCGCACCTCAGATCCCAACCGCGCCTCGTACACGGTACCCGAGCTCGCCGCCATGACCGACGAGGCGCGGCGGCACGGCAAGCTCACGGCCGCTCACTGCACCTCGGCGCAGTCCGTCCAGAACTGCCTCGATGCCGGCGTGGACATGATCATCCACTGCATCTTCACGGAACCCGACGGCACCTATCGCTTCCGGCCCGATCTCGTGGAGCGCCTCGTGGCCGCCAAAGCCTGGGTCAATCCCACTCTCTACGTCATGAAAGCGGGCATCGAGCGCCAGCGCGAGGTGCGCGAGCGCGAGGGCCGGCTCACCCCGGAGCTCGAAGCGCAGTTCGAGGCGGGGAGGCGGGCCCTGGACGTGCGCGTCGACGCCGTGCGCCAGATGAGCGAGGCCGGCGTGCTCATGACGGCAGGCTCCGACTCGCCGTGGGGCTGGTATGCCCCTGGCGAGTTCGTTCACGAGATCCATATGCTCGCCCAGGCTGGCCTCTCCTACTCGGAGGCCATCGTGGCCGGCACCGCGGGCGCGGCCGACTCCATCGGCGTGGGCGCCCTCTCTGGCCGTCTGCTCCCGGGGCGCCAGGCCGACGTGCTCGTAGTGCGCGGCGATCCCATGCGCGAGATCACCGATCTATGGAATGTACTCGACGTCTATCAGGCCGGTCGGCGGATCGAGCGCGGCATTGTGTGATGCCGTCCTGGACTGTCCGGATGGCTGAGACGTCCGATGCTGCGGCCATCGCGGGGCTAATCCGCCTCGCCTTTGCCAACCAGTCGCGCCCGACCCATCCGCCTTCCAGCGCCTTGCAGGAGACGGCGGAGACGATCCGTACGGACCTCGCAGACGGTGGGGGCGCCGTCGTCGACGACGGAGGCATGATCGTGGGCGCGGTGCTCTGGAACGAGGATGAGGGCGGCCTGTACATCGGCCGCCTCTCCGTCCATCCCGACCACCGCCGACGCGGCATCGCGAGCGCGCTCATGCACGAAGCCGAACGCGAGGCCTACCGTCAGGGTCTCAGGCGCCTGTGGCTTGGCGTGCGCCTGGTCCTCGACGACAACCGACGCTTTTTCGCCGCCCACGGCTTCAAGGAGACCACGCTCCACCGCCACGAAGGCTTCACTGAGCCCACCTGGGTAACCATGGAGCGCGAGCTCCCCTCGCCCCCGGAGGGGGAGAGGGCGCTGTTCGAGCTGAAGCGCTCGCCGCGAGCGATGAGGCGAGGGCCGAGACGGTAACGGGGAATTTCCTGACTCAATACAAATGACACGAGGCGAGATGTCCCGGGCCCACCTCGCGCGGCGCCGGTCGCTCCACGCGGCAGCGGTCGAAGGCCATGGGGCAGCGCGGATGGAAGCGACAGCCCTCGGGTACGTCGAGCGGGCTCGCCACCTCACCTCTGGGCACGATGCGCTCGCGACGTAGTGACGGATCAGCCACGGGCAGCGCAGAGAGCAGCACCTGCGTGTAGGGATGCTTGGCGCAGAGGTGGAGGGCCTCGCGCGAGCCGATCTCCACGATCTCGCCCAGGTACATCACGGCGACGCGGTCCGACATGTGCAGAACCACGTGGAGGTCGTGGGAGATGAAGAGATAGGTGAGCCCGAAGCGACGGCGTAGATCCATGAGCAGGTTCAGCACCTGCGCCTGGATCGACACGTCCAGGGCTGACACAGGCTCGTCGGCCACGATGAGGCTCGGCTTGAGGGCCAGGGCCGCCGCGATGCCGATGCGCTGGCGCTGGCCGCCCGACAGCTCGTGGGGATACCGCTCGGCGAAGGACGGATGGAGTCCGACCACCTCCAACAGCTCGCCGACCAGGCGCCGGCGCCCTGCCGCGTCCTCTTTACCGTAGATTTCGAGCGGCTCGGCGATGGTGCGGCCCACCCGCATGCGCGGATTGAGCGAGCCGAACGGATCCTGGAAGACGATCTGCATGCGCTGTCGCGCCTCCCACAGCTCGTGGGGAGTGAGCGTCACGAGGTCCCGCCCCTCGAAGCGCACGTGGCCCGCGGTGGGCTCGATGAGACGAAGGACCAATCGACCCGTGGTCGACTTCCCGCACCCCGACTCGCCCACCAGCCCCAGCGTCTCTCCCGGCTCGAGGGCAAAGCTCACGCCGTCCACGGCCCGGATGATCCGCCGACGACGGGCCAACCACTGGCCGCCCACGTCGAAATGCTTGGCGAGGCCACTCGCCTCGAGGAGCGCGGCCATCAGCTCACCACCGGGCAGGCCACGAAGTGGTCGGGCTCCCGCTCCTCGAGACCGGGGACCGCACGCCGGCAGTCCGCCACCGCCAATGGGCAACGTGCGGCGAAGCGACAGCCTGCGTCCGGCCGTCGCAGATCGGGCGGCACGCCTTCGATGGAGGTGAGAGGCAGGCCGAAGCGACTCGGATGGGGCAGGCACTGGAGCAGGCCCCGCGTGTACGGATGGAGCGGACGGGAAAAGAGGCGATCCACGGGCGCCATCTCCACGATGCGCCCCGCGTAGATCACGGCTACGCGATGGCAGAGCTCGGCGACCACGCCCAGGTCGTGGGTGATGAGCAGCACCGCCATCCCCCGCTCCGCCTGAAGCCGGCGCAGCAGGTCCAGGATCTGTGCTTGTATGGTCACATCCAGCGCCGTGGTGGGCTCATCGGCGATGAGCAGCGCGGGGCCGGCCGCGAGCGCCATGGCGATCATGGCGCGCTGGCGCAACCCACCGGAGAGCTGATGCGGGAAATCGCGCGCCCGCTGCAGCGCTGCGGGGATCTGGACCGACTCGAGCATCTCCACCGTGCGAATCCACGCTTCTCGCCGGCTCGGGCCCCCATGGGCGAGCACGGCGGCGCTGATCTGGTCACCGATGGAAAAGACGGGATTGAGCGACGTCATGGGCTCCTGAAACACCATGGCGATGCGCGCGCCGCGCACCTGGCGCATGGCTTCGACGTCCTTGGCGAGGAGGTCTTCGCCCTCGAGGAGCACCCGGCCGGCGGCGATCCGGCCCGGTGGCGGGACCAGGCGCATGATGGAGAGTGACGTGACGCTCTTGCCGCAGCCGCTCTCGCCGACCAGACCGAGCACCTCGCCACGCTCGATGGTGAAGCTGATGCCGTCGACGGCGCGCAGCACACCCTGGCTCGTCGCGAACTGCGTCTCCAGTCCCTCGACCGAGAGGAGTGGCGCCATCTCAGCCCTCACGACTTTCCACCCTCGCCCCAATCCTCAGGGAAGGAGAGGGAGCCCGGTTCCCTCTCCCCTTGTGGGGGCGAAGGATGGGGTAAGGGGGACTCACGTCGGCGGGACCGCCGCTCACGGTCGCTACGCGCTAGACCTTGAGCCGAGGATCGAGCGTGTCGCGGAGCCAATCGCCGAGGAGATTCACCGCGAGCACCGTCAGCATGATGGCGAGGCCAGGGAAGGTGGCGAGCCACCACGCGGTAGCGACGTAGTTGCGGCCGTCGGAGAGCATCCAGCCCCAGGTCGGTGTGGGCGGCTGGACGCCCAGGCCCAGGAAAGCCAGCGCCGACTCGTAGATGATCATGAAGGCCAGCTCCAGCGTGGCCACCACGATGATGGGCGTGAGCGCGTTCGGCAGGACGTGGCGCACGAGGAGCCGGAAGGAGCGGCCTCCCCGCGCCCGCGCTCCGCTCACGAACTCACGCTCGCGGATGGAGAGAACGTCAGCCCGCACGATGCGCGCGAACTGTACCCAGCGCGTCACTGCCATGACCAGGATCACGTTGAGCAGACTCGGGCCGAGGGCGAAGACCACGCCCATGGCGAGGAGGATGTAGGGGATGGCGAGGAAGACGTCGACCACGCGCATGATGAAGGCGTCGGTGCGGCCGCCGTGAAATCCTGCGAGCAGGCCCAGGGTGACTCCGATCAGGCATGACAGCGACACCGCAGAGAGCCCCACGCCGAGCGAGATGCGCCCGCCGTAGAGAATGCGGCTCAGGATGTCGCGCCCGAGGTGATCCGTGCCGAGGGGATGCTCGCGCAGTCCCCGCGCCTCCCACATGGGCGGCCGGAGTCGCTTCATCAGCATCTGGCGCGCGGGGTCCCACGGCGCGATCTGCGGCGCGAACACGGCCGCCCCGCCCATGCAGAGAAGGACGGTGAGGCCGAAGACGGCGCGGAAGCTCAGCCGGCGGCGGAGCGGCGCGGCCAGGGGGCGGACGTCCGCCGCGGCGGTGACGCTCGCCGCCTCGCTCACCGGTGGCTCCGCGCGAGCACGATGCGCGGGTCGAGATACGTATAGAGCAGGTCCATGGCGAGGTTGATCAGCACGAAGAGGGTGGCCAGCATGGCCACGATGGCCTGCACGAGGGGATAGTCGCGGCTGAAGATGGCGTCCACGGCAAGCCGGCCCACACCCGGCCACGCGAAGATGGTTTCCGTGATGACCGCGCCGCCGAGGAGCACGCCGAACTCGAGCCCTACGATGGTGACGAGGGGTATGGCCGCGTTCTTCAGCGCGTACTTGTAGGTGACGAGGAAGGCGCGCACGCCGACGGCGCGCGCGGTGCGCACGTAGTCCTGGGCGAGCACCTCGAGCATGCCCGAGCGCGCCATGCGCGCGATGCGCGCCATGGAGAAAGCGCCGAGGGCCACCGCGGGCAGAACGAGGGAGGCGAGGCCTTCACGCCCCGCCGCGGGGAGCCAGTGGAGCTTCACTGCGAACACGAGGATCAGGAGCAGGCCCAGCCAGTACACGGGCATGGCCTGGCCGAGCAGCACCCCGACCGAGCAGACAGCGTCAATGAAGGAGTTGCGGCGCAGGGCGGCCACGATGCCCGCGGGCACCGCGACCACCAGCGCCAAGGTGAGCCCCGCCGCCGTCAGCTCGAGAGTGGCGGGCAGGGTCTGGAAGATAAGGGTGACCGCGGGCACCTGGTGCTTGAACGACAGGCCGAAGTCGCCGCGCACGGCGCGCGAGAGGAAGCGGAGGTACTGCACCCACAGGGGATCGTCGAGGCCGAGGAGGGCACGGAGCTGACGCACGTCCTCCTCGCGCGCTTCCAGGGGCAGGAGGAGACGCGTGGGATCGCCCGTGAGATGCAGCAGCCCGAAGACGATGATGGAGACGCCGAGGAGCACGAGAAGGCTCTGGACGAGGCGCCGGAGAACGTAGGAGAGCATCAGCGCCTCCCCTCACCCCGGCCCTCTCCCTCGAGGGGAGAGGGAGCCGACATTCCCTCTCCCCCGCGCGGGGGAGAGGGCAGGGTGAGGGGGCGAACCAAGGCTGAAGACTAGAAGCCGATCTCGGTCAGCCGGATCGACTCGTCGCCGCGGGGCGTCCACTTGAGGCGATTGTTCACGCCGTAGATGTCCATCTGCTGGTACATGAAGAGCCAGGGTGCGTCCTCGCGGATCATCTTGAGGAGCTGGCTGTAGAGCTGCTTGCGCTTCTCCGCGTTCATCTCCGAGCGCGCCTGCTCCATCAGCTTGTTCACCTCGGGGTTCGAATACTGCGAGACCGGCTCGCCGGTGTGAAGATTCGGCGTCACCCAGTGATCGGGGTCGAGGCTCGGCAGGCACCAGCCGTTCATGAAGATGTCCTCGGTCTTGTGATCGAGGACGGAGCGCACGTAGCTCCCCCATTCGCCGATGATCTTCACGTTGGTCTTGATTCCGTTCTCCGTCAGCTGGCCCGCCACCGCCTGCGCGATATCCTTGTCCATGGCCCAGCGGCCGTTGGGCGCCTGCAGGGTGAGCTGGATGTTGGTCTGGCCGGCCGCGGCGAGGAGCTCCTTGGCCTTCTTGGGGTTGTATTCGTAGAAGGGGATCGAGGGATCGTAGCCCCACACGTTGGGCGGCATGGAGGAGTTGATGCGCTTGCCATTGCCGAGGAGCACGTTGTCGATGATGCCCTGCACGTCCACCGCATAGTTGATGGCCTGACGCACGCGCTTGTCGGCGATGGGGCCGCCCTTGATCTGGGCGAGGCCGAAGTAGATGATCCGGCAGCTCGGGATCTTCTCCACGCGGACCGTCTTGGTCTGGGCGAGCTGCGGAAGCTGGTCGGGCGGCACGTTGACGATGAGGTCCGCCTGCCCCGTCTGGAGCGCGGCGATGCGCGCGCCCAGCTCAGGAATAGGCTTCCAGGTGGCGCGGCGCACCGCGGGCTTGCCCGACCAGTGCGCGTCGTTGGCCTCGACCACGATCTTGTCGTTCTTCACCCACTCCACGAACTTGAAGGGGCCCGTGCCCACCGGCTTGAGGTTGGCCTGGGCGTCGCCCACCTGCGCCACGTACTTGGGCGCGAGCTGATACATGAGGGTCATGCGCGCGGGCATGGCGGGATCGGGCACCTTGGTGTGGAAGCGCACGGTGAAGGGATCGACGATCTCCACCGCCTCGATGGTGGCGAACCAGCCCTTCTGGGGCGACTTGAAGTCCGCGCGGTTGATGCGCTCGAAGGAGAACTTCACGGCGTTTGCGTCGAACGGCTCACCGTTGTGGAACTTGACGTTCTGCCGGAGCTTCACCTCCCACACCCGGTCGCTCACGAGCTTGTAGGACGTGGCGAGGTTGGGCACGAGCTGCAGCTGCTTGTCGCGGGTGAGGAGCGTATCGTAGATCGACGTGTTGATGATGAGGGTGACGATGTTGTTGGTCATCTGCACGTCGAGGAACTCGGCGTCGATGCCCTGGGCGATGGTGATGTCTCGCTCGCCCGCCGCCCACCCGGGCGTGGCGACGCCACCTCCCGTCAGGGCCAGGAGTACCGCTACGAGAATCGCGACGGATCGCACGGTGTTCCGCATCGAGCCCCTCCTTGCGCTGGGTAGGCGACGTCGTCCGCGGCGGCGTTGACCGGATAGGATAGCGCCAGGATGGTATGTCCCCACCCAGGGAGTGTCAAGGATGCGCGCGGCAACGGCATTCTTGACACCACCCGTGCCCATGACCTACATGGGTAGCACCTCACGACGTGGACCGGCCGCGCTCCGTGGGTGGACACGGGTTTCATCGACGAACTTCGTGCCGACCCGGGCGCCGTCCAGGGCTGGCTCAGCGAGGATCTCGAGCTGATCGCGGTTCTCCTGCTCTACGCCGTCACGATGTTCGTGGGCGCCACCCTCCTCTTCGTGGTGCAGCCCATGGTGGGCAAGATGATCCTGCCGCTGCTCGGCGGCACGCCCGCCGTGTGGAGCACCTGCATGGTCTTCTTCCAGGCCGCCCTGCTCGGCGGCTACGCGTACGCGCACACGAGCTCGGCGCGGCTCAGCCTCCCGCGCCAGATGCTCCTTCACCTGGGCCTCATGCTCTTGCCCCTGGCCGTGCTGCCGCTGGCCGTGAATCCCGCCCTTCTGCGCGGCGGCGTGGCCAACCCGGTCCTCAACGTGCTCGTCCTCCTCTCGCTGTCCGTGGGACTGCCCTTCCTCGTGGTCAGCGCGACCGCACCGCTGCTCCAGAAGTGGTTCAGTCAGACGGGCCACGCCGCCGCGAGCGATCCCTACTTCCTCTACGCCGCGAGCAACCTCGGCAGCATGCTCGCTCTCCTCGGCTACCCGACCCTGATCGAGCCGAGACTCCACCTTCGCGGCGAGGGCTGCCTGACGCAGACTCGCCTCTGGAGCATGGGCTACGTGGTGCTCCTCGTCCTGATCGCGCTCTGCGCCTTCAATCTCTGGCGCCGCGGGCCGGTTGCTCCGCGCGCGGAACCGGAGAGCCCCGAAAAGCCACCCGAACCGCCCCCGAGTGCCGCGCAGTATCTCCGCTGGATCGTGCTGGCCTTCGTGCCTTCGAGCCTCATGATCGGCGCCACCACCTACATCACCACGGACATCGCCGCGGTGCCGCTCCTCTGGGTGATGCCGCTGGCCATCTATCTCCTGACCTTCATCCTCGCCTTCGGGCGATGGCCCTCCCTGCTGCATCGCCTCGTGGTGGCGCTCACCGTGCCGGCCGTGCTCGTGGTCATGTTCCTGATCATCTCGGCACTCAAGCAACGCATCTGGGTCACCGTCTTGTGGCACTTTCTGCTCCTCTTCCTGGTCGCCCTCGCCTGTCACGGCGAGCTCGCTCTCAGCCGCCCGTCGTCTCGGCACCTGACCCACTTCTACCTGCTGCTTTCCGTGGGCGGGGTGCTCGGCGGGCTCTTCAACGGGTTGCTCGCGCCCGTGGTCTTCCACTCCCTCCTGGAATACCCGCTCGTGATGGCGCTGGCCTGCTTCCTCGTGGGCGGTCGGCGCCCGGCGCGGGCGTGGGCGCCACGCGCGGTCGCTCTCGACATCGCGGTGGCGGTGGCCGTGGGCATCGCCGCCCTCATTCTCTACTCCGACCTGGTGACCATTCGCATCGACACGGCCTTCTTCACCCGGCTCCTGCGGGTGCCGTCCGGAACGGTGGCGGAGTGGGTCACTCCGGTGGAGCTCACCGTCAACAAGGTGCTCGGCTACGGCCTGCCTCTGATCGCCCTGCTCTTCGTGCGCCGACGGCGGCTCGCCCTCGCCCTGGGCCTGGTGGCGGTGCTCATCGTGGGTGACTTCGTCGATGCGCGGAACGAGAACCAGATCCTCAAGGCGCGGAGCTTCTTCGGCGTGCTCCAGGTGACGCGGGACACCACCCTGGCCGGCTACACCGAGCTGCGCCACGGCACCACGCTGCACGGACGCCAGGCCCTCGACCAGAAGCTCCGTCCCGAGCCGCTCGCCTACTACCACCGCGGCAGCCCCATCGCCCTCGTCATGGACGAGCTGGACCGCCGCAGCACCGTTCTGAACGCGGCGGTGATCGGCCTGGGCACGGGAACGATGGCCGCCTTCATGCGGCCCGGCGACACCATCACCTTCTACGAGATCGATCCTCTCGTGCGCGACATCGCCACCAACCGTTTCTACTTCGCCTACGTACCCGACGCCATCGACCGAGGCGTCACCGTGCGGATCGAGATGGGCGACGCCCGCATTCGCATGGAGCAAGTGCGGAAGGAGCGGCCGCAGGAGCGCTACGACGTCATCGTGGTGGACGCCTTCAGCTCCGACGCCATCCCCGTGCACCTCCTCACCCGCGAGGCGCTACGCCTGTATCTCGACATGCTGAGCGTGCGCGGGCTTCTCGTCCTCCATCTCTCCAACCGCTATCTCTCGCTCGAGCCGGTGGTAGCCAATCTTGCCGAGGACGCGCATCTGGGTGGGCGGCTGCTCCGTCACGACCTCAATCCCGTCGGCGAGGGAGCGACTTCCTCCACGTGGGCGGTGCTCGCGCGCACGCCTGCCGCCTTCGGCGATCTGACGAAGGACCCGGGCTGGACGCCCGCGAAGCTCGAGACGAGCCCGCGGGTGGGCGTGTGGACGGACGACTTCCACAACCTGCTGCGGGTGTTCGACTGGTAGAGCCCGTCTGGACGCCCGCGGGGGGGCGGAGGTACGATGGGCGGGCGCCAACAACCTCCCAACCAAGGAGCCTCGATTGTGAGCACGAGCGATCGCATCACCGGCGTTCTCTCTCCCGTCGTCACGCCCTTCAAGCCCGACCTCTCCCCCGACCCCGAGCGCTTCGCGAGGCAGTGCCGCTGGCTCCTCAGCCAGAACGTGGGGCTGGCCGTCTTCGGGACCAACTCCGAGGCGAACTCGCTCTCCACGGAGGAGAAAATCGAGTTGCTCGATCGGCTGGTGAACGCCGGCGTGGATCCCTCGCGGATGATGCCGGGCACGGGCTGCTGCGCGCTGTCCGATTCGGTGCGGCTCACCGCGCACGCCATGAAGCTCGGCTGCGGCGGCGTGCTCATGCTGCCGCCCTTTTATTACAAGGGCGTGCCCGACGACGGGCTGTTCCGGAACTTCGCGGAGGTGATCGAGCGGGTAGGCGATCGGCGGCTGCGCATCTACCTCTACCACATTCCCCCCGTCTCCCAGGTCGGCATCACGGTGGCGCTGATCGAGCGCCTCCTCAAGGCCTATCCCGGCATCATCGCCGGTGCCAAGGACTCCTCGGGTGACTGGAACAACACCAAGGCATACCTGGACAACTTCGCCAAGGCGGGTTTCGACGTGTTCCCGGGCAGCGAGACCTTCCTCCTCCAGGGACTGCGCCACGGCGGCGTCGGCTGCATCAGCGCGACGGCCAACGTCAACCCGGCCGCCATCGCCCGGCTCTTCGCCACCTGGCAGAGCGCGGATGCCGATGCGCAGCAGGAGCGGCTCAACACCATCCGCGGCATCTTCGCGAAGTACCCCATGATTCCTGCCCTCAAGGGCGCCATCGCGCACTACGGCGGCGAGGCCTCGTGGGCGACCGTGCGGCCGCCTCTCGTGGAGCTGACGGCGACACAGCAGGCCTCGCTCGTGGCCGACCTCGACAAGGCGGGTTTCACCATGCCGGGTCTCAGGAGCTAGGAGTTATCTTCCTCTCTCCCCCATCGGGGGAGAGGGTCGCGGTTCGAGCTGAGCCGCTCGCTTCGAGCGACGAGGCGAGAGCTGAGATCGCGAGGGGGCAATCCCATGATCACGCTGATCGTCAACGGCAAGCGCAGCCAGGTGGATGCGCCCGCCGACATGCCCTTACTGTGGGTGATCCGCGAGAAGCTCTCGCTCACCGGTACGAAGTACGGTTGTGGTACGTCACTGTGCGGCTCCTGTGTCGTGCATATGAACGGTCAGCCCGTGCGCTCCTGCAACACGCCGCTCAGCGCGGCGGCGGGCAAGCGCATCACCACCATCGAGGGTCTCTCCGCCCAGAGCGATCATCCCGTGCAGAAGGCGTGGATCGAGCTCGACGTTCCGCAGTGCGGCTTCTGCCAGTCGGGCCAGATCATGTCCGCGGCCGCCCTCCTCGCCAAGACGCCCAATCCTAGCGACGACGACATCGACGCTGCCATGACGGGGAACATCTGCCGCTGCGGGACCTACCAACGCATCCGCGCGGGGATTCACCGAGCCGCCCAGATCAAGAAGGGAGGTACGTGATGTCTGCCGCGACGACGGGTCGCACGGCGCTGAGTCGGCGCACGCTCCTCAAGGGCGGCCTCGCCGTAGGTACAGGCCTCGTGGTGGGGTTCCGTCTCGTACCCGCGGGTCGCCAGGCAGCCCTGGCGCAGTCGGGCGCTTTCACGCCTAACCAGTGGATCTCCATCGACCGTGACGGGCTGGTGACCATCATCAACTCCGTGGTGGAGATGGGGCAAGGCTCGATCACCACCATGCCTGCCATCGTGGCCGACGAGCTCGACACGGATCTCGGGAAGGTGAAGGTCGTCCAGGCTCCCGCCAATCCCAAGCTCTACGCGAATCCCGTCACGGGCACGCAGTCCTACGGGGGCAGCCGCGGTGTGCGCGACCACCTCGAGATGCTCCGCAAGGCGGGCGCCGCCGCGCGCGAGATGCTGAAGGAAGCCGGCGCTCAGGAGTGGGGCGTGCCCGTGTCGGAGGTCGATACCGATCTCGACACGGTGATCCACAAGCCCACGGGGCGGCACCTCCCCTACAGTTCGCTCGTGGACAAAGCGGCCAAGCTGCCCGTCCCGCAGAACCCGCCGCTCAAGACGCCGGATAAGTACCGCTACATGGGCAAGGTCATGCATCGCCGCGACACGCCGCTCAAGGTGAACGGCTCTGCGGTGTACGGCATGGACGTGGCGGTCCCGGGCATGCTCATCGCCTCCATTGAGCGCTGCCCCGTCTTCGGCGGCAAGGTGAAGTCGTTCGACGCCACATCGACTAAGCGCATCAAGGGCGTGAAGAATGTCGTGCAGGTCACCAACGGCGTAGCCGTGGTCGCCGACTCGTTCTGGACGGCGGTGCGTGGCCGGCAGGCCCTGAAGGTGGTGTGGGACGAGGGTTCAGAGGCCTCCGTGTCCAGCGCGAGTATTCGCCAGGGCTATATGGACGGCGCCAAGGAGACCGGTCAGGTTGCCCGCAACGACGGCGACGCCGAGAAGACCATCGCCGCCGGTGGGAAGACGGTGGAAGCCATCTACGAGGTGCCCTTCCTCGAGCACGCGTGCATGGAGCCCATGAACGCCACCGCTTCGGTGACGGCGGCCTCCTGCGAGATCTGGGCGCCAACCCAGAACCCGGGCGGCACGCAGTCAACCGGCGCCAAGGTGAGCGGTCTGCCGGCTGAGAAAGTGATCGTGAACACGACCTACCTCGGCGGCGGCTTCGGCCGGCGCGGCGAGCAGGACTTCATCCTGGATGCTCTCGAGACGTCCAAGGCGGTCGGCGCGCCCGTCAAGGTGATGTGGACGCGCGCCGACGATCTCCAGCACGGCTTCTATCGCCCCTCCACCTATAACCTCTTCAAGGCCAGCCTCGACGCGCAGAGCAACCCGACCGCGTGGTGGAACCGCGTGGTCGGCCCCGGCATCCTCATCCAGAAGGGGCGCGCCCAGGCCGGCACCATCGACGGCGCCGCGATGGAGGGCGTGCGCAACATGCCCTACAGTATTCCCAACGTGCGCGTGGAGTGGGTGAACCGCGACTACGGCATCCCGATCGGTTTCTGGCGCTCGGTGGGGCCGTCGCAGAATGGTTTCATCGTGGAGAGCTTCGTGGACGAAATGGCCATCGCCGCGGGCAAGGATCCCGTGGAGTTCCGACGCTCCCTGCTCGGCAAGGCGCCCCGCCACAAGGCAGTGCTGGAGCTCGCGGCGGACAAGGCGAACTGGGGCGCGCCGCCGCCCGCCGGCCGCGCGCGCGGGTGCGGCGTCATGTTCTCCTACGGCAGCTACGTGGCGCACGTGGCGGAGGTGTCCGTGGCACCCGACGGGAGGGTCCGCGTGCACAAGCTGGTGGGCGCCATCGACGCGGGCTTCGCGGTGAATCCCGATCAGGTCAAGGCCCAGATGGAAGGCGGTGGGATCTACGCACTGACCGCGCTCCTCTACGGCGCCATCACCATCGACAAGGGGCGCGTGCAGCAGTCAAACTTCCACGACTACCCGATGCTGCGGATCAACGAGGCGCCGGTCATGGAGACCTACATCCTCGACTCCGGCCAGCCTGCGGGCGGCCTGGGTGAGCCCGGCGTCCCCACCGTCGCTCCCGCTGTGTGCAACGCCATCTACGCGCTCACGGGCAAGCGCATTCGCTCCTTGCCAATTCAGACCGACCTGCTGAAGCGCGCGTAGCGCCACCTCTTCTCCTCTCCCCCGCCCGGGGGAGAGGCCGCAGTTCGAGCTGAGCCGCTCCCCTCGAGCGGGAAGGCGAGAGCTGAGATGGTGAGGGGGGCGGTGAAACCGTCGAAGAACAGGGCCCCATTTCGAGCCGAGCCGCTCGCCTCGAGCGGGGAGGCGAGGGCTGAGATGGTAAGGAGCCCTACTCCACTCGCGGATGTCGCGTATGCCAGTCCGTCATCGCCTGGTACGCGCGCGCCGCGGCCAGCGCGGCATTCTCCTCCCACGCCCGGCTCATGAACTGCAGGCTCGTGGGGAGCCCGCGCGCGCCCATTCCGTTCGGCACGCACACCGCCGGCAATCCCGCGCCATTGCCCACTGCGCCCATCACATCGCGCGCCGTCGCTGTGATGGCGCTCCGGAAGTCTTGGCCGAGGACCGGCGCCTCGTTCAGGCGGCCCGGCGCCACCAGCGCGTCGTAGCGCGCGAGCACCCGATCCGCCTCGCGCGCCATCAGCCCGCGCACGCGCATGGCTTTCACGTAGTCCTTGGCGAGGATGGTGTCGCGCGCATAGGGGATGAAGTGCACCTCGGGCGCCGTCAGCCCCGTGATGCCGCCGGACTCGATGAGGTCCTCGAACGCGGAGGCGGCCTCGACCTGCAGGATGATCCGGGTCGTCTGCTCCCATGGCAGATCCGGAAGCGTGACCTCCTCCACGCTGCCCATCGTGCGCAGCGTCTCCAGGGAGCGCTGGAAATTCTTCACCACCGCCTCTTCGCAGCCGTCGGTGGCATCCCTGAGCACGCCGAAGCGAAAGCTCCGGCGCTCGGCGGCGTCGTACCGATATACACGATCGCTCGCCGTCGGATCGGCGGGATCGGGCCCCGCGATGGCGCTCAGGACGAGGCCACAGTCGTCCGCGGTGAGGGCGAGCGGCCCCAGCTTGTCGAGCGTCCAGCACAGCGCCATGGCGCCGTGCCGGCTCACCCGTCCGTAGGTCGGCCGCAGGCCCGCGAGGCCACAGTAGCCTGCAGGAGACAGGATGGAGCCCCACGTCTCCGACCCGATGGCAAAGGGGACGAGCCCACTCGCCACGGCGGCCCCCGATCCGCTCGATGATCCGCCGCTCCACGCATCAGGAGCCCACGGATTGATGCACGGGCCCGTGAAGGACGCGTTGGGCTGACGATAGCCCATGCCCCCCGCCAGCTCGATCATGGCGAGCTTGGCGCAGAGGACGGCGCCGGCCACCTCGAGCTTCCGGATCACCGTTGCGTCGAAATCGAAGTGCTGCTCGCGATAGGGAGCGGCGCCCCATGTGGTTGGCGCGCCTGCGGTGGCCAGGAGATCCTTCGCCCCGTAGGGAATACCGTGTAGCGGGCCCCGCCAGCGGCCGGAGGCGATCTCCGCGTCGGCACGGCGAGCCTGGCCGAGGGCGTGATCGCGCATGACGGTGACCACGGCGTTGTAGCGAGGGCCGATGCGCTCGAGGCGGTCGAGATAGAGCTCAGCCAGCTCGACGGCCCTCACCTTCCGGCTCCGCAGGAGCTCGCCCAGCTCCCGCACCGGCCTCCACAGCACCTCAGCGCTCACGCGAGTCCCCCTCCCCTTCCTCCCTCCGGAGAGGGCAGGGTGAGAGGCTCGAATCGCTGAGAGGGCTCGTCCGCATTTGTGAGTCGTACCGCACGAAGCGCACGTGCCGCCTTCACTTGCCCGTCTATGATCTTCCGCAGCTCGTCGAGCTGCTCCGCGGTGAGCCGCGCGGCGTAGCGCTGGCGGATGATCTCGAAGAGCACCTCGGTCTCGGGATCCGGCGTGTCGGCCATGTCCATCCTCAGCGCAGGCGCGGATCGAGCGCGTCGCGCAGCCCGTCGCCCAGCAGGTTGAAGCCCAGCACGGTGAGAAAGATCGCCATGCCGGGCAGCGCCGCCACGTGCGGCGCGACGTTGAGATACTGCCGGCTCGCTGCGAGCATACTCCCCCAGTCGGAGGTGGGCGGCTGGACCCCCAGGCCGAGAAAGGAAAGGCCGGCGAGGGCAGTGATCATGCCGCCGATGTTGAGTGTCACCGCCACGATCACCGGCGCGAGGCAGTTGCGCAGCACGTGGGTGAGGGCCAGGCGCAGCTCCGACACGCCGAGGGCGCGTGCGCTCTCCACGTACTCCGTCTGCTTCACCGCGAGCACGGTGGCCCGCACGATGCGCCCGTAGAAAGGAATGTTCACCACGGCCACCGCCACCATGCCGTTGACGAGGCCCGGCCCGAGGGTGGCGATGATGGCCACGGCGAGCAGGAAATACGGAAAGGCCATGAGGGTATCGATGGATCGCATGATGAGCTGATCGACCCAGCGCCCCACGAAGCCCGCGAGGAGACCGCACAGCGAGCCCGCCAGCGCGGCGAGTGCCGTGGCGGCGAGGCCGACCACCAGCGAGATGCGCGCGCCGAAGAGGAGACGGCTCAAGAGGTCGCGGCCGAACTCGTCCGTGCCGAGAGGATGCCCAACCGTGAAGATGGGGGCGAGCCGCCGCGCGGTGTCGATGGCGTCGGGATCGCGCGGGGCGAGCCACGGCGCCACAAGAGCGAGCACGGCCATCACCAGCACGAGCGCGAGGCCGAAGAGGGCGGCGGCGCTCCGCCGGAACATGCGCACGACGTCAGTCATAGCGGATGCGCGGGTCGAACACCGCGTAGAGGAGATCGACGATCAGATTGACCACCACGAAGGTGGTGGCGATGAGCAGCACGCCTCCCTGAACCAGCGGATAGTCGCGGGCCTGGATAGCCCGCACCATCATGGAGCCGAGACCCGGCCAGGAGAACACCGTCTCGGTGAGGATGGCCCCGCCGAGGAGGAAGCCCACCTGCACGCCCAGCACGGTGATGATGGGATTCACGGCGTTCTTGAGCACGTGACGGGCGATCACCGCGCGCTCGGCCAGCCCCTTGGCGCGGGCAGAGCGAACGTAGTCCTGGCGGATGATCTCGAGCACGCTCGATCGCGTGAGGCGCGCCAGGGCGGCCGCCGAAGCGGTGCCGAGGGTGACGGCGGGCAGCACGAGGTGCCACAGCACGTCGGCCGGCCCGCTGCCGTAGGGCGAGCTCATTCCGCTCGAGGGGAACCAGCGGAGCTGGAGGGCGAACACGATGATCAGCATGATGCCCGTCCAGAACACGGGCAGGCTCACTCCGGTGACCGCCACGCCCATGCTCATGCGATCGAGCCACGAGTACTGTTTCACTGCGGAGACGATGCCGGCGACCAGGCCGAGGAAAATGGCGATGACGAGCGCGCCCGCCGTGAGGAGCAGCGTGGCCTTGAAGCGCAGGAGCACCTCGGGCAGCACGGCGCGCCCGAGGGGAATGGAGCGGCCGAGATCGCCGCGTGCCACCTGACCGATCCAGTGCAGGTACTGGACGACGAGCGGCTGATCGAGCCCGAGGTCACGCCGGAGACGCTCCACGTCTTCCTTGGTCGACTGGGCGCCGAGCATGATGGCGGCCGGGTCTCCCGGGGCCAGGTGCAGGACGGCGAAGACCAGCACCGAGACCCCGAAGAGGACGGGGACGGCGAGCAGCAGGCGTCGGAGGGCGTAGGCGGGAAGCCCGCCGCCCCCTACTGCAGCCACACCTGCGACAGCACGAGGTCGAAGTTCGGGTGGAGCTTGAAGCCCTGCACGCGCTTCCGATGAATGATGATCTGCCGGCCGTGGTCGATGAAGATCCACGGCGCCTCGTCGGCGATGATGCGCTGCGCTTCCTTGTAGATGGCGGCGCGCTCGGCGTCGCCCACCGTGGTGCGTCCCTTGCGCAGGAGCTCGTCCACCCGCGCGTTCTGGAAGAAGCCCGCATTGAAGGCGGGCGGGAAGCGATCGGAGGAGAGGAGCATGTACGTCACGTGGTCGGGGTCGCCGATGGACGGGTTCCACGACATCTCCGCCATGTCGGGCGCATCCAGATACTTCTTGAGATAGGCGCCCCACTCCATGGTTTGGATCTTGGCCCTGATGCCCACGGCCTGAAGCTGGGCCTGGATCACCGTGCCCATCTCCACCGGCTGCTGCATCCCCGAGCCCGACTCAGGCACGAGGAAGATGATGTCGAAACCGTTCGGATAGCCGGCGTCCTTGAGGAGGGCCTTGGCCTTCTCGGGATCGTAGGGATAGCGCGCCGTCTTGTCCTCGTGGAAGGCCCCGTACACGGGCGACATCGGCCCCGTGGAGACGATGGCCGTGCCCTTCAGGATGTCCTTGATCATGGCGTCCTTGTTGATGGCGAGGTTCATCGCCTGGCGGACGCGCTTGTCCTTGAGGATCGGGTGCCGCGTGTTGAGCGTCACGTACCAGACCGCCGAGGAGTTGGCCTCGGCCACCGTGACGTCGGGATCCTTGCGCAGGCTGTCGAGGCTGTCTGGCGGCACGTCCACGGTGAGATCGACCTCACCCGTCTTGATGGCGGCCAGCCGCGCCTGCGCCTCGATGATGGGCACGTAGATGGCCTGGCGGATCTTAGGCGCCCCGCCCCAGTACTGGTCGTTGCGGGCGAGCACCACCTTGACGCCGGGTTCCCACGTCTCGAGCTTGAAAGGGCCGGTGCCCACCGGGTTCTTCACCATGTCCTTCCCGTACTTCTTGAGCGCGTCGGGGCTGTAGATGAACAGCGACTGGTGCGCCAGGTACTGGAGGAACGGGGTGAGCGGGGACTTGAGCTTGATCTGCACGGTGAGCGGATTGACCACCTCGACGCTCTGCACGTTGCCGAGGAAGCCCTTCACGTACGGGTAGGTGCCCGTCTTGTAGTACGGCCCCTGCTCGTTGAGCTGCCGCTCGAAGCAGAACTTGACCGCCTCCGCGTTGAACGGCGTGCCGTCGTGGAAGGTCACGTTGGGACGGAGATTGAAGGTGTAGACGAGCCCGTCCTTCGAGATGTCCCACGTGCGCGCGAGGCCGGGGATGAGCTTGTACGAGCCGAGCTCCTGCCCCACCAGCCCCTCGAAGATGCGCTTGGTGATCCGCGCGGAGTTGAGATCGGTGACCTGGGCCGGGTCCATGGTCACGGGCTCGGCGAGAAGCCCGATCACGATGGCATCCTTGGGCGGCGCCGCCCCGGCGCCGGAGGCGAAGGAGACGGCGAGGATCACGAGGGACAGCGTGGCGATCCGGCGAATCGTCATGGGTGGGCTCCTTTGGCCCGCAATCTTGCCTCAACCAGTTCGATGGCGCAACGATCCCCTCGCCCCTGGAAGGGGAGAGGGTCGCACTTCGAGCCGAGACGCTCGCCTCGAGCGGAGAGGCGAGGGCTGGGATGAACAGGGGGAGGGCAAGCTAGAACACGAGGTACCCGCCGTCGATGATGAAGGCGTCGCCGGTGTGATAGCGCGAGGCGTCGCTGGCGAGGTAGACGGCGATGCCGCCGAAGTCGTCGCCCACGCCCCAGCGGCGCATCGGAACACGGGGCAGCACCTTCTGCATGAAGGCCTCGCCGTGGAGTGCCTTCTCGGTCATGGGCGTGTCGATCCACCCCGGGACGACCGAGTTGACGCGGATCTGATGGCGCGCCAGCTCCACCGCCATCGAGCGCGTCATGGCCATGAGGGCGCCCTTGGTCGCGGAGTAGTGCTCGCTCCGCGCCGCTCCCATCACGCCGGCCAGGCTCGCCGTGCTCACGAGCGATCCGCCACCGCCGCGCTCGATCATGTGCTTGGCCGCCGTGCGGAGCGAGAAGAAGGCGCCGTCCAGATTGACGGCCGTCACGCGCCGCCACTCCTCCGTGGCCATCTCGTGAAAGCCTTTACCTCCGCCCCCGCGGCCGCTCACGCCCGCATTGGCGAAGAAGGCATCCACGCGTCCCAGCGCCTTGACCGTCTCCGCGAAGCAACGGTCCACCGCGGCCTCGTCGCTCACGTCGCAGCGGACGGCCATGGCCTTGCCCCCGTGCCCCGTGAGCTTCTTGAGCGCCGCGTCGTTCTTCGCCTCGTTGGTGCCCCAGATGCACACGGCGGCGCCGGCCTGTGCCATCGCTTCCGCCATGCCGAGGCCGATGCCGCTATTGCCACCGGTGACCAGCGCCACCTTGCCGGTGAGATCGAGAGCCTTGTACGCCATGGATGTCCTTTCGCTTTGAGAATCGCTCAGCCGGCCAGCACTCGGCCGGCGGCGCGAATCTGTGCCGGATCGTACGGCGGCTCGGTGAGGAGAATGAGTCGATCGACGCCCATGCGGGTAAGCGCCGCCCGATTCTCCGAGTCGGCCCGCAGCCAGGCCGAGGCGAGACCAGCGAAGACGCTGAGGCTGAAGCGCGAGGGATCCCGCCCCAATGCCTGGTGCTCGTCGCGTGCGATGCGCCCCAGCTCGGCGAGCTGCGGGTGGCGAGCCTGCGTATTGAAGCCGTCGCCGTACTTGCCGGCAATCGCGGCCATGCGTGGGCCGAAGCCGCCGATCACGATGGGGGGGGCGGGATCGCAGCGGAGGTAGCCTGAGGGTCGATCGAGACTATAGTGTCTGCCCGCGAAGCTCGAGGGATCCCCCGCCCAAAGCCGACGGAGAATCTGCGCCGCCTCCGCGACCCGCTCGGCGCGCACGGGATCTGCCTCGACGCTGAGCCCCAGCCCCTCCTGCTCCCGTGCGTACGGCGTGCGGCGGCCGCCTCCCGCGCCCAATCCCACGATGAAACGCCCGCCGGAGATCTGCTGGAGGGTGGCCGCCATGTTGGCGAGTAGACCAGGATGACGGTTCGACACGTTCAGCACCAGCGATCCCAGCGACACCCGTTTCGTCGCCTCGGCCAGAGCGGCAAGCGTCGTCAGGCATTCAGGCACACCGGCCGGATCGCCCTCGGGGTCGCGCAGGTGATCCCAGGTCCACACCCCGTCGAATCCCGCCTCGTCGGCGGCCACGGCGGCCGCGCGCATGTCCGTCCAGTGGGCGCCCATGGGAATCAAGAGCAGGTCGGTCTTCACCGCGGGAGTATAGCTGAACTTTCCCTTGACTGGCTGTTCGGACGGTCGAGGTCAGGTACATCCTACGGTACAGCCATGGCCTCACGAAGAGTCGACGCTAGGAATAGTGAACACTCTCGTGATACGAGGGAGGAGATGACCATCGACTGGATCCAGCGTCTCCATGGCAGATGGTTTCGCCTGTCCTCTGAGCAATTCGACGCCCTTCACTACCTGGGGATGAGCGTTTTCTTGCCCTTCATCGTTCTATCAGCCCTCAGCCGATGAGAGCCCCCGCCAAAGTCGGACTGGTCGCTGCCGGGTACGTCGGCGCCTTCCTCGTCGCCTCCGCCGTGGTTGCCATCTACATCGCCTCCACGAGCGGGCCGGACAGGCAGACGTACGGCGCCATGTACGACTTCGGAGACAGCATCCTTTTCCTTGCTGTCCTCGCAGTGGCGGCCGTCCCGGCAACGGGCGCCGCACTTTTCTTTCTCCGGCCCCACCGCTCGTTCTGGCTGGCGATTTGCGTGGCTGCTCCGGCTGTCGCCGTCACCGCGCTCGTGGCCATGATCCAATACGTTGCCGGCCAGGGCGCGGCCGGCGCCGCGGCTCATACGGCCTGGTCTGCTCTCGCCGTGCTCAGGATTCTCGCCTCTCCGTTGTTCGCGGGAGCTTTCTTCCTCTCGGGGCTCTTAGCACCTGGTCGCGCCTTTCGGCTCGTGCTCTTCGCAGCCACCTTGATTGAGATGGTGGTCTGCAGCTGGGTGACGCTTACGTGGTTTCACCCGTTTCAAGCTCACTGAGCCCCCCTCACCGTGACCCTCTCCCCCTGACGGGGGCAAGGGGAGCGTCTGCACCCTGACCTCGGGAGAGCTCAGCCAAGCTAGTCCCGCGCAGAGATCTGCGCTACTGTTGCCCCACGCAAGAGCGCGGCATCCCCAGTGGCGGAGCTAGATCAGTCGAGTCGCTGGTCTCAAGGAGAAAAAGGGTCATGTCCATCGAGCTGGATCACACCATTGTCCCGTCGCATCACAAGGTGGCTTCGGCGGAGCTCCTGGCCGAGTTGCTCGATGTCCCCTGGGCCGAGAGCGGGGTCGGTCCGTTTTCACCGGTGTACGTCAACGACGGCCTCACGCTCGATTTCGTCGAGACGGCCGACCCGTTCCCCATCTATCACTTCTGCTTCCGGGTCAGTCCGGAGGCCTTCGACGCCATTCTCGGGCGAATCAAGGCGGCCGGCATCGCCTATCGCAGCTCGGTTCACGGGTCGGTGGACATGCAGGTCAACACCGACTATGGAGGGCGCCTCGTCTACTGGAACGAGCCGGATGGTCACTATTGGGAGATGCTCACTGTCAGCTATGCTCGCCAGCCCGCTTAGCTTCCCTCGAGGAAGGGAAGCTCCGATGAAATCGGAAGGAGCCACGCCATGAATCTCAAGGACACGCCGGAGTACTACCATGAAGTGTTGAAGCGGATCCCGCCGCGCGCCACGCCGGCCTTCGAGGACGAGGCGATGCAGACGAGGGTATGGGGACGCCGCTGGGGCGTGTACAACGACGTGGGGCCGCTCAAGGTGGTCCTCGTGCACCGGCCCGCCGACGAGATTCGAGTCATGTCGAGGGACAAGTACGATCCCGCCATCGAGGCGCTCATCGACGACGAGCAGCAGTGGTACTACCGCGACGAGAAGGCGCCGGATCTGGGCAAGATGCAGGCGGAGCACGATGCCATGGTCGCCGCCCTCAGGGTGGACGGCACGGAGGTCGTCTCCGTCGGCGGCGCGCCCACCGATCCCAAGGCCATGTACACGCGTGACAATGCCATCGCCGTCGCGGGCGGCGCCATCATCTGCCGCATGGGCCCGGTGGGGGCGAGACCCGGCCAGGGCCGCCGCGGCGAGGAGGCCTTCGTCACGCGCAAGCTCGCCGAGATCGGCATGCCCATCCTCCGCACGATTCACGGCACGGGGCTCTTCGAGGGCGGGAGCTTTTGCTGGCTCAACGAGCACACCGCGCTGGTCGGCCTGTCCTACCGGCAGAACGAGGAGGGCGCGCGGCAGATTGAGGAGGTGCTGGCCGCCCAGGGCGCACGTCTGCACAGGATCGATCTTGCGGGCTACGCCATGCACATCGACGGGCAGCTGGTCATGGTCGACCAGGACCTCGCCCTCATCAACATCAGCCGCGTGCCGTGGCGTCTCCTGGATACCCTGAAGGAGCTCAAGATCAAGTGGGTCGAGGTGCACCACGCCGACAACCCGCGCGTGGCCAACGTGCTCGCCGTGCGCCCGGGCAAGGTCCTCCTCGCCATCAACAATGGCGACGGCACCGCGGAGCGCCTCATCGACCACGGCGTCGAGGTGGTGCCAATCGACTACAGCGAATGCCAGAAGAACGGCGGGGGCATCCACTGCTCGACCGCACCTCTCGTCCGGGACCGAGACTGAAGGAAGGATCGAACGATCGGCGCCCGTGCGCTCCTGGCCTTCTTCCCTTCTAGCTCCATGACATCAGGCTCAGGAAGCGGCACGTGACCCGGCATACGCTCCCGGCAGCTGCGCGGGGCGCGGCCCGTCGTTTCGACAGCTTGTTGAAGCACCTTGCGGGGGCGACCTGCCGCTGCGCGAGCAGGACTTGAAGTCGCGTTACTGAGCAACCTCACCCCTCGGGATCCTGCTCCGCTGCGCGCCGGCCGCTGATTGGCAGCGCTGGATACGGCACGATCGGCAGGGCTCGCGCTGGGTCGGCGGCTGCCTTGACAGGCATCGGCGGCACGCCTAGACTCCCCGTGCTCGCGACGGGCTCCGTGAAGAGCCGCCAGCATACAGCACGAAAGATTGGGGGCGAGGTAGCATATGGCGCGAATTCTTCTGACCGGAGCCGGCTCAGGAGCGGCCAACAGCCTCATGCGTGATCTTCGCGCTGGGGACGCGCACCTCGACTTCGTGGGATGCAGCTCCGATCGGTTCGCCCTCGCGAAATCTTCCGCCGACCGGAACTATCTTGTCGATCCGACAGACCGCCCGGAATACGTGGCTGGTTTGCGCCGCATCGTCGTCGAGGAACGGATCGATCTCGTAATCCCGACCAGCGACGCTGACGTGATGGTGATCGCGCGCGCGCGCCGTCTCTTACCCGCGCGGGTGTTCCTGCCTTCTGTCGAGACGGTCGAGCAGTGTCAGGACAAGTACCACTTGGCATGCCGCCTGCTGGCCCAGGGGGTGCCGGCGCCGCGAACATGCTCGATCACGGAACTCGCGGACGTCGAGCGCGCGTTCGAGGTCCTCGGCAGCGGGCCGCTGTGGTGTCGGACCCGCGGCGGGTCGGGGTCGTCGGGCGCGGCTCCCGTGGTAACCCCCGAGCAGGCTCGCTGGTGGATCAGCTACTGGTCCGAGATGCGCGGTGTCCCGGTGGCAAGCTTCACTCTCTCTGAGTACCTTCCCGGTCGGGATTTCTTCGCCCAGGGCCTGTGGAACCAAGGCGAGCTGGTGGTCATCAAGACCTGCGAGCGGCTCTCCTACTTCGTCGTCGGAGGAGCACCGAGCGGGATCTCCTCTGCGTCACGGCTCTCCAAGACAGTCGACGAGCCTCGAGTGGTGGAGATCTGCGTCGCCGCGATCCAGGCTCTCGATCTGGTAGCCTCCGGGACGTTCAACTTCGACCTGCGGGAGGACGGGTCCGGGCGGCCGTGCATCACGGAGATCAACGCCGGCCGGTTTCCGGCCGGCTCCGGGATCTTCAACCTCACGGGCAAGCACAACCTCGCCCTGCTGTACCTGCGGCTCGGGATGGGAGAGCCGGTGGGCATCCGCGCAGAGCACGATTCCACCGACGAGTGCTACCAGCTCCGCGACCTCGATGCCTTGCCCGCTGTCTTTCGGCCCGATGAGCTCTTCGAGCGGTTCGAGGACGCTCGTAGCGAGTAAAAGAGGGCCGCGCTACGGAACATGCGACCGCAGTTACGATCCCGGGTCCGTCTGGACTGTGTGCTGTGCTTACTGTCTGTCTTCCTCCTTGACAAGGACATTGCAGCTCGCTTAGCGTTCCCCCGCGTTCGCCCCTGACGGCTCGACTCTGGGGCGGCTCAAGATGCGTTCCGGGGAGGTGTTCTACGCCCGGCGGGAGCTCGACCCCCTGCCGGCCGTTTTCCCGCCGAGGAGCTGTTCATGGACATCGAGGGCATCAGGGGCGAGTGACAGGAGGACAGTATGGTAGAGCGCGAGGTGATCACGATTCCTACGCTGGTTCACCTGATGAAGGTCGGCGATCCAGGGTTCGACCAAGAGAATCACGAGGTCGCGCGGTCGAAGGCGCAGCTCTCCACACTCTTTGCCGGGCCCGACTCCCCGCACTTCGACCAGAGTGCGAACTTTATCTGGAGGAAAGCGAGGGTCCAGTTTGCGCTCGAAGATACGGAGGTCGGACACTATCGCCTATCCGATCTCGGACTCACCGAGCGTGACATCAGGACGGTCGGCGACCAGGTGCCCGGCCAGTGCAATCCGCATGACGAAAGGGACCGGGAGCTGTTTCGTATGGTCCAGCGGAAGTTCGGGAACAAAAAGTTTCCGGGTCTCCAGGTCTTCGTCTGGGCGCGCATCGGAAAAGGCGCCGGATGCGCGATGTCTGATCCGGGAGAGAACGTCGACGGTGCCGTCTGGCTCGAAGCCTTTACCCTGGATACCGAGGAGGCTCGCGAGCGTCTGACGGCCCACGAGATCGGTCACTTCTTCGGTCTCCAGCATGTCCCGGAGGGGGAAAGACCGAAGCGGTTGATGGCCCCGAACTGGGAGGGATCGGCACTCACCGAGCACGAGATCGACAGAGCGCACGCGCTTGCTCGGTCTGTGTTGCAGCTCAAATAATGCAGCTATCAGGGGGAGGGTGGGTATGCCCGGAGAGGGTGGGATCGCGGCTAACGAGAAGTGGGTAATCACGATCACGGTCGACGGAGCTCGGACGGCGAAGGAATCGGACGCCCTGGAAAAGGAGCTGAACAAGCTCACGAAGAAGCTCACGAAGGCAGGAAAGGACGCAGACTGGGATGGCAAAACGCTAAGGAAGAAGTGAACAGGGTCGAAGACGATCCCTCCCCTGGCGACGTACTGGAGATCCGCATCTCGGTCAAGATGGATCGCCAGTCGGCAGAAGCCGTGCAGCTCGAGGCCCGGCGGCTTCTCGAAAGGCAGGGGCTGCGGATCCGAGCGGTCGCGGTGACCAGGGCCGCGGCGGTCGACGACGGTCCGCGCGCCTCAGCCGAGAGCGTTTAGACGA
>Ga0306921_10000631_pt1 | contig 32085 bp, 31 predicted proteins | sample sta12Cox44000080_FD_203760 | JGI IMG/M metagenome (GOLD analysis project Ga0306921, IMG submission 203760) | Lab enrichment of tropical soil microbial communities from Luquillo Experimental Forest, Puerto Rico - statoxic.12C.oxic.44.000.080 (v2)... | ecosystem: Environmental > Terrestrial >... | reverse complement strand
CGAAGGGTCCGAGCCCAAGAACACCCTCCGAGACCACAGGCGATGAGTGATATGTCGAAAAGACGACCTTGATGGTTTCTGAATCACTTTCGATGAAACGTCGCACCTCAGCCGAATTTGTGACGACCCGGAACTCCAGGTCCATGGCATCCAAGCGGATTGGATCATTGGCATCTTTCGTGACAACCGTGGGATCGGAGCAGACACAAAGGTAACTGAAAGCTTTGCCCCAGCTATTGCGTCGACACCACTGGTCGAGCGTTTGTTGCAGCAGCGTCAACGCGGGGACCAGGACAAGGATCGTCTTCGGCGTTAGCGCCTCCGTCACCCAAAGTGCGACCAAGGTCTTACCCGTTCCGGACGCCATGACGACGTGCGCGCGATCAGTCTTCGCGAGCGTCTCGCGTATTTTGGCGAGCGCCTCGATCTGATACGGACGTGGAATTGGCTTGGGGATTTCTGATGGCTTATCGCTCAACCACCCATTGATCTCCCTAAAGTCTTCCTCGGTAAGATCGTCAAAGTCGATGCCCCGAACCGTACGCATCCCGTCACGGTTCTTGGCATCCTCGGCTACCTCATTCGAGTTGGTGAAGACGATGCGGTCGCTCGCTCGTTCCGTGAGGCCGAGGAATGGCGCGACTTCCGTGTAAGTCAGGTAAGCGCGCTGAGATCTGAATTTGACCTGATACGGGACGAGGGTACCTGTACGCGTGCGGAAGATGCCGTCGATGCCCTTGGTGTCGTTTGGCAGGTTCAGCTGTTGGCGGATATCTGGCGGTACTTGCCCGACGAGCCAGTTTCGGCCTGGAGTTTCTGTTGAGTAGCTAGATAAGCCTCGACGAAAACCTCGAACGCGTCGCCGACGATTTTCGTATTCTCATTCCCGAGCGCGCTGATGCGCTGCTCCAACTCGCCGAACGAGCGCAGGCCATCGTACAGACCGCGCCGGATTAGCTGGCTCGCGTTAAGGTGCTTCGAAGGCATGGCGAATTATGCCTCGCCGGTGCGGGTGCATCAATTCAGGCGCGCCGTCCTCTGGTCTGGCAACGCCGCGTCGGGATCGGCCGCATGGCTCTGCCGCGTGACGCAGCCGGGTATGCTCCGCTGGGGCTTCGGCGCGCGCCCGCCTTGTGACTCGTCCGGGAAGCCTCTGGCTTTGCGCAAACGCCTGTGCAGAAATCCTAAATTTTGAAACACGGCCGCCGGAGGGTAGTACTGACGTAACATGAGGCAAGATATAGAAACCTCCCGCATTGCGAACGCAACTATTTGCTCTTCTGACGACCTTTCCTCGGAGATGATCGCCGCTGGTGTGGGTTATCTCCGGAGAGAGGTTCTGACACGTGTGGAGTCAGAGACGGAAGAATTTGAAAAAACGATAAAGGAACTCGTTGACGTAATGCTTGAAGCTCGGCAACGACCTCTCGCCGGAAAGTCTCAAATCTGATGGTATGCTCTTTAATTTCGAGAAAAATCTTTTCTAACTCGTCAAAATTAGACGGACTCACACCGAAGGCGACCTCCCTTCGCTCATCAAGGGTGGCAGTCATTCGGTAGATGGTGCCAGTGCTTCCCCCGATCATTATTGCATCGTGGACGGCGCGGTTCCGCTTCCTGCCAAGCGCATGTGTTTTATCGTGAAAATCATTAAGCCATCGAACTCGATGCTCTGGCATTCCATGTGCGCGCATCAAGCCGCCAAGAGCGGTTAATTTCGATGGAGTTGAAAATATCTGGCTCGTGATGCACGCGCCCAAGAACTGCGGTACTTGCGCGACGTCGGCGATCGCTAGATCAATCTGGAGATCCAGCGTTGCCCAGGCTGCGCTTACCCGCCCAATAGCTGCCATATAGGCGTCCGGTAAACCGGCCAGTATCTCAGGGCCTGCGGTCGTCGGCTCATTCGCCATGGCCGGCTTTGGCTTTGGTGTTGCGACTCTCTTTGCCATTCTGTGTCATCTTGCTCGGAGGAAGGTGGAGACGACGACCGGCGCGCCACAAGCTGTTGCTGAAGCTTCTGGCCTCCCCAGCCGCGCCCGAAGCACGAGCGCGGCAAGGGAAAGGCTGAAGGGAAGCGACGCAGAATCAGCGCTTTGAAGAAGAAGGCCTTTTCCGACAATCCGCTTTGATCGGCTTCTGCGCCGATCGCATATGCGACTTGACCTTGACGGTCTTTGGGGCTGCCTTCCTCGTCCTCTCCGGACGGCATTTCACGGGCATTGCAACTCCTTTCTTGGAGCCGCCTTGACCGTTCTACACTCACACGCTGCCTTGAGAGTGTTCTTATCGAACGCCCCGCCGGGCTCCGAACAGGCTGATAGAACGGGGAGAGGCACCACCCTCGACCCGTTCGTCATGCCGGCCTTTTACCTCATCTTGCGACGGGGGTGCAAGGCGCCACTATTAGGCGGCTGACGCTTGGTTAGGCTGTCGATACAGAAGCCGCTTGCCTTTCGCACCACGCAGGAGAGTCACAGCGAGATCAACATCATCGTAGCCGAGTGCCATCCGGTGGTTGAACTTGAAGTCCGCTTCGGCGAGAACCACGCGTTTTGATTGCGGTGACCGGAATAGCCGCTCTCGGCGCTAAGGCGAACCGGAATGCGCCGACGCGGCGCTGGCGATAGGCCGCGGCGGTGCCCCAGATCGAGCGCCGGTTCACAGCACACGGGGGGCGGGGCTTCTATTCCTGGCGAAGCCACGGTGTCTGCGCGTGGGGTCGGATCATCGGCGCCAAAGCTGCGCCTGTTTCCCGCAACCGGCGGAAGTACGCTCACGCCCCGGCGGCAGCGCCCCGCTACCCGTCCAAGCCAAGCGCTGCCTCCCAGGCCTGCTGCGTCGCGATCTCCTGGGTCCACGGGCGCATCAGTGCCGCGGCCCGCGCGTCGCGGGCGTAGCGCTCGAGCGGATAGCGCCTGAGGAAGGCGCGTCCGCCACAGACCCGGATCGGCTCCTGGGTGACCGTGACGACGGCGCGTTGCACGGTCACGTGCGCCGCCCGGGCGCGTTGGACCGCCTCCAGCGGAGCATCGACCCGGGCCTCTGAGATGGCCCGGTAGTAGAGCGCGCAGGCGGCTTCGATCGCAAACAGCATCTCGGCTATCGCATGACCCTTTGCCGCGGTCTCGGTATGCAAGATCGGCGCACCCGGCATCCGGCCGGTCAGATAGGCGAGGGCACCGTCCCAGGCCGCTTGCATGAGCCCGAGGAAAGTCGCCGAGAAGCTCAGGAAGAGGTGGGGGAAGGCGTTGTACATCGCCCCGAACACGCCCGGCGGCAGCACCTCCGCGTCGTCGGGGACAAACACCTCCTCAAGCAACATGTCGCGACTGACCGTAGCGCGCATCCCCATCGGATCCCACTCGCCGGGGAAGGACACGCCACGCGCGTCCTTGGGAACCTGGAGATAGAGGGTGCGCTCGATCCAGGGCTCGTCGCCAAGCCGGATGGCAGGGGTGGCGTAATACCGGGCGCAGCCCGCCAGAGAGACGAAAAACTTCCGCCCGTTAACCACATAGCCGCCATCGACCTTGCGCGCGGTGGTGCCAAAGCGCCGGCCGCCGACACCGAGCCTGGTATCGGTCTCGCCCTGCTCCACCGGCTCGCTGTGCGCCTGTCCATAGAAGGCGCCGTCCTCCACCACCTCGCGGAACTTGGCGACGCGGAGCTTGTCGTGGCGTTCGCGCACCGTCGGGGACATCGGCATATTGTCGGCGATCGGGCCCATCATCAGCATCGTCAGGCAATGCATGTTGCGCGGTGGAGGCATTGCCTTGCGCCAGCTGTTCCGCCACCAGGCAGTAGGTTTCGTAGTCGGCCCCGAGCCCGCCGTAGCGCTCGGGCACGCACAGGCCGAGGAGCCCCTCGGCGCGAAGATCGGCATAGTCGTCGAACGGAAAGGACGCCTCGCGGTCGTGGCGGTCGGCGCGCGGGGCGAAGCGCTCGCAGGCCAGACGGCGGGCAACGGCGATCAACTCGCCCTGCCAGGAGGAAGGCTGAAGATGCATCAGGGGTTCACCGGGCTCGCCGCATTTGCGCCAATAAGCCACCCCCTTAGACCCGGCTTCAAGCCCGGCAGGAACCACCTGCCGTGGACCCGTACCCTCGCAGCCGGCCCCCTCCCTACCCCCGGAACGCCGGCCTTGGCGGGCGGCCGTCCGGGGGCGCCCCCGCTTGCAGGGGAGGGAAGGGTGGGGGCGTGTGCCGCCCGTCGAGGAAGCCATCGAGTGGCTCATCGGAGGCGCCGCCCTGGGGCCGGGCTGCCGGCGGTAGTCTTGCGTCCGCATGAGTTGATCGCCGCGTTGGGGCCTCACGCCGCGACTACCTGTAATCCAAGAGCCCGTGCGGCTGCCGCCATTCTTTGGTCGAAAGTGACAAGCGCTGCACGGATCCGTTGCGCGATCGCGATATTGAGCCCGTCCGCTGTTCTGAGGCTGAGGTCGAGCCGACGTAAGAACGCCCCCGCTGCTCTGACGTCGGCCGTCACCATCTCCTCACGCAGCGTAGCCCTCCCGGTCCACATGTCGAAGGCCGAAAAACCCCGGCGCGCTTCATCGGACGTGATATTTCCGGTTCGGACGCGGCGCGCGACGGCAGAGGCAAACTCGGCCGCGGCAAGGTCACTGACGATCAGGACGGGTGTGTTTGCTCGAAAGAATGCGTCGGCTCGCGCGGTGAGAGCATCGACCATACCAATGCGACGAGCACGCTCGCGTCGAGATAGACGCTCACTGCTCGTCTTCATCACGAAGGCTTTTCAAAAGCTCGCCGGCATCCTCCGACGGCACTGCCTGCCCTATGCGATGCTCGGCAAGCCAGTCCAAGTCGGCGGCCGTCACCGGGCGAGCCGGCTTTGCGACGGGGCTGAGCACCACGACGGGATGGCCGTGCCGCGTGATCACGATCTCCTCACCCTCGAGGGCGCGGTCGATTAATCGCGACAGCCTGTTCTTAGCCTCTGCGACGCTGTGGGCGCTCACATAAACAATATAGCCATACGATGGCCATATGGTCCATGGGCCGCGGCACGACTCTCACCGTCCGATGGCGTAGCGCGACTATCACGCGCTTCTGGACCAAGGCGGCTTCGGCCGAAGAAGACGGCCGAGCACCCCGGCCAAGAGTTGAACGGAAAACGACCCTTTCTCCCTGCGACCGCAGGGGGAGGGACGCTTCCCTGAGGCTTTCCTGTTAGGCGGATTTGGCTCCCTGATCGGCCGAATTAATTCCCTGATCGGCCGCGTAGGGAATTCCCCTTTAGACCGACGCATTCTCAAAGACTTACCGGCGCCTTTCGGGTCCGCGAGCGGGCTGCGACGGCGGTTTTGCCAGTTTTTTCCCGTTGACCAGGGAAGCCAGCGGATTTCATCGTCCGACGGCGTAGCCTTGCATGCCACGGGGATTGGCGGCGGCTTTGAGGACCGTGCCCTCCGGGGTTGGCTCGCGGGCGCAGCCGGAGAGGCGGCCTTCCGACCACGGCTCGCCGATGCGCAGGTGATGGCCGCGCCGCGCCAGCTCGGAGCGTGTCGCGTCGGGGAAGCGGGCCTCGAGCGCCACAAGGCCGGGGTGTGCGGCGCGTGGATAGAACGAACTCGGCATATGCTCGTTGTGGAAGGCGGGACAGTCGATCGCCTCCTGCAGGTTCATGCCGTGGTGGACGTGATGCAGGAACATCAAGAGCGACCATTGGTCCTGCTGATCGCCGCCGGGCGTGCCGAATGCGAGATAGGGCTCGCCATCCTTGAACGCCATCGACGGCGACAAGGTGCTGCGCGGACGCTTGCCGGGCGCCAGGCTCGCCGGCAGGCCCTCTTCGAGCCACAACATCTGCATCCGCGAGCCCAGGCAAAATCCGAGTTCGGGAATGACCGGGGAGCTCTGCAGCCAGCCGCCTGAGGGGGTCGCTGAAACCATGTTGCCCCAGCGGTCGACGACATCGACATGGCAGGTGTCGCCGGCAACGACACCCGCCGCACTGGTCGCCGGTTCGCCGATGGTCGGCTCGCCGATCCCGGCGGCGGCGAAGATGGTCTCGTGCCCTTCCGCCAGCACCCGCGGCGTCCGTCCCTCCGGGTGGCCCGGACGCAATTCGAGCGAGGCGCGCTCCCCGACCAGCTTGCGCCGCGCGTCGTTGTAGGCAGGGCTGAGCAAGGTGCGCATCGGCACGTCGACAAAATCCGGATCGCCGTACCAGGCCTCGCGGTCGGCAAAGGCGAGCTTGGCGCATTCGACGACGGTATGAACAAAGTCCGGACCGAGCGGATCGAGATCGTCGAGATCGAAGCCCTGCAACAACGCCAACTGCTGCAGGAAAACCGGCCCTTGGCTCCACGGTCCGCCTTTGGCCACCGTATAGCCGCGATAATCGAAGGTCAGCGGCACCTCGACCGGAGCCTCCCAGCGTGCCAGATCGTCGCCGGTGAGCAGCCCGCCGTGGCGGCGGCCCGAGGCGTCGAACACCTTCTCCGTCCGGCAGAAGCGGTCGATCGCCTCGGCGACAAACCCGCGATACCAGGCAGCACGGGCGCGCTCGATCTGGCCTTCGCGCCCCCCGTCGCCGGCTTCGGCGAGCACCCGGCGATAGGTCGCGGCGAGGGCGGGGTTGCGGAACAGCCGCCCCGGCTCCGGCGGCTTGCCATGCGGCAGATAAACCGCGGCCGAGCTCGGCCACTCGCGCCGGAACATGTCGGCCACGACAGCAATTACCTCGCTGACGCGGCGCGCCATCGGATAGCCGTTCTCGGCGTAGCCGATCGCCGGTGCCAGAATCTCGGCGAGCGGCATCGTCCCGTAGTCGCGCAAGAGCCGCATCCAGGCGCCGAACGCGGCCGGCACCGCGGCGGCAAGCAGCCCGGTGCCGGGGATCAGATCGAGCCCGAGCTCGCGGAATCTCGCGATCGTGGCAGCCTGAGGCGCCACACCCTGACCGCAGATCATATCGCAGCGGCGGTTCGCCTCGCTCCAGACCAGCATCGGCGCCTCGCCGAGCGGGCCGTTGGTGCTCGGCTCGACCACTTGCATGGTGAAACCTGCGGCGGCGGCCGCGTCAAAGGCATTGCCGCCCTTTTCGAGAACGCTCATGCCGACCGCGGAGGCCAGCCAATGGGTCGAGGCAACGACGCCGAAGGTGCCGCGGATCTCGGGTCGGGTGGTAAAGCCGGGCATTTGCGCGTTCTCCTGATGTCACTTTGTTGTGAACCGAGGTTAGACGGTCTTGGCCCGATAGGGAAAGGCCGGCGGGTCGAAAGTGCGACAGACCACCCTATCTATCGAGCGGCCGCTCTCGGGCGTGCCGCGCCCAGTCTCTTGCACGAATGGTGACGAGCATGCCCCTGGATGCCCCAGCCGCCCCGACGACGAGCGGCGAGGAGTTCTTCCGGACCGAAGGCGCCTACACCGGGTTGGGCGCCCCGATACCCGGGGGTCAAGTCGGTCGGTGGATCCTTGCCGAGGGCCCAACCATCGACAGCGATGTCGAGCTGTTCGACGAGCTGTGCTGGCGGCTCGTCGGCGACGGCGTGCCGCTGTGGCGCGCCACCCTCTATATGGGGACGTTGCATCCGCTGATCCGCGGGGTCGGTGCGCGCTGGACGCGCGAGCTCAACGTTATCGAGGAATTCCGGATCCTGCACGGCTCGGAAGAGACCGACGAGTATCTGAAGAGTCCGATCCGCGCGACGATCGAGCGCGGCACGCCATTTCGCCGCCGTCTGATCGAGGAGGTGCCCGGACACCCGCTGCTGTCGAAGCTCAGGAAGAACGGCGCGACCGACTATTTGGCGCTCGCGCTGAACCACACGTTTCAGCGCTTTCCGGTGGTGACATGGTCGACCGACCGGCCCGGCGGGTTTGGCGATGCCGAGATCGCCGCGCTCGAAGAGATCAATCCCGCCCTCGCCGCGATCGTCGATACCCGCGCGGTCCGCCGCGTCAGCGCCAATCTGCTCGACACCTATCTCGGGCCGCAAGCCGGGCGGCGCGTCCTCGCCGGGCAGATCCGCCGCGCCGAGGGCGAGCGCCTGCGCGCCGTGATCATGATGACCGATTTGCGCGGGTTTACGGCACTCTCCGACCAGCTGTCGGGCGACGAAGTGATCGAGCTGCTCGACGATTATTTCGACGCCATCGCAACGCCGATCGAGAAACGCAAGGGCGAGGTCCTCAAATTTATGGGCGACGGCATGCTGGCCATCTTCCCGGCCGAGGATGACGACGATTTCTCCGCCTCGAGCGTGCACGCCCTCGAAGCAGCGACGGAGGGGCTCGAACGCCTCGACACGATCAACCAGGCGCGACGCACAACTGGTCGCAGCGAGCTGAGAACCGGCATCGGGCTGCATCTCGGCGAAGTCATCTATGGGAATGTGGGTGCGGCCGGCCGGCTCGACTTCACGGTGATCGGACCGGCGGTCAACCTCGCCTCGCGGATCGAAGACCTAACCAAGCGGCTATTGCGCCCGATGCTGTTCTCCAGCGCCTTTGCCCGAATCTGCCCGCGCCCGCTGGTCTCGCTCGGCTTTCAGCCGGTGCGCGGGCTCAACGACCCTGAGGAGGTGTTCGGCCTGCCGGAGTAACCCGCGTGCGCCCACCCCAAAACGGCGAGCCTTGCGCCTTAGCCTTTGTGTTTGCTTATCCTCGACGATCCAATGAAAGGGGGAGAAATGCCCGACAACAAACGGATCAGGCCTACAGCTTCTGCCGCACCGCCAAGCCCTCCCTTGCTCGCGCCGCCGTACCCGGTCGCCCCTTTAGTGCCGCCGGCGCATGTGGTCGACCTGATGACCAACGCCGGATCGGCGCTATTCGGCGCGCGGTGGAAGGCGATGGAGGCGAAGATCGTCGAGTGCCCGGCGCTGAGCGACGCCATGCCCGAATTCAAGACGACCTACGATGTAGAGCCGTATGCCGGCGAAAGAGGGTTTGACGATTCCGACTGGCCCGTGGTCGCTGCTACGGATCTCGGCGCCCGGCGGGGCGGCGGCATGGTGTCGTTCTTCTGGTATCGCACGATCTTGACGATGCCGGCCAACGCCGCGGGTTTCGATACGGCGGGCGCGATGACCGTGCTGCGCGTCAACGTCGACGACTATGCGGAAGTCTGGGTGAATGGTGAATTGCCGCGCGCGGCCGGCCGGACCAGCCCGGGGACGATCCAAGGCTTCAACACGCCCCATCGCCTTGTGCTCGCCAATCCAGTCGCTCCGGGCGACAAATTCGAAATCGCGGTCTTCGCGATCAATGGGCCGATTTCGGCCGCACCGGCAAATTTCCTGTGGTTTCGCGAAGCGAAGATCGAGTTCTTTCGCTGATCGCCTGCTAGAAAGGGAGGGTAAAACCAGCTATTGCGGCATGGCGTCGCGCACCCGCAGGCGCGCGTCGAACTCGTCGGCGACCCGTGCGTCATTATCGAGCAGGGCCGCGGCGTCGACAGTCGCGAACTCGATCGCACCCATCGCTGCAAAAGCTTGCTGCACGCGTTGGCCCCACAGGCCAATGTCCCTGACTGTCGGCACGATGCGGCTGAATATCCGGCTGCGGAACATGTTCATCGCCTCGGACTGATCGACGAGCCGCAGGCATTCCTCGACCGGCAACCCTAGCCTTTGCCACACCTCGAGCTGGTTGAACCGGTCGCGCATGTGCCAACACGCGTCGACGACGAACTCCTCGCGCTCGTTGCGCTCGGCATCGCTCAGCTGTGGGTAATAGTCGCGCAACGCGATCCGGCCAAAGGCAACGTGCCGTGCCTCGTCCTGCATGACATAGGCGTTGACCGCTGCGGCGAGCGAGTTCTTCGATTGATCGCGGATCCGCTGAAACGCCGCGAGCGCCAAGCCCTCGATCAGGATCTGCATCGTCAGATAAGTCATGTCCCAGCGGCGGTCGCTGAGCCCTTGTTCGAGCAATGACGACAGGCCATGGGTGATCGGGTAGGCGAGCTCGAACTTTTCGTGCAACAGCCGTGAATAAGCTTCGACGTGGCGCGCCTCGTCCATGACCTGCGTCGCGGCGTAAAATTTGGAATCGAGGTCCGGCACGGTCTGCACGATCTTGGAGGTGGCGATCAATGCGCCTTGCTCGCCGTGCATGAACTGCGAGATCTGCGAGGCCTGCAGGTGATGGCGCACCTCGCGGCGTTCCTTCCCGGTCATCCGGTTCCAGACGTCGGTGCCGAAGATCGGAATGACGCGGTCGTCGAGCATCATCGGGTTTTCCGGATCGAGATCGAGCGACCAGTCGATGCGTTCTGCGGCGTCCCATTGATGCTTCTTGCCCTTGTCATAGAGCTGCAGCAACGCGGCGCGTGAATCGTCGTATTCCCAGGTAAAACAAGTCTCGGTTTTGCCGTCGAACTTCCACTTGGTCTGCTCGACCGGCAATGCGTAGCGATACATCGTCGACATCGCACTATCTCCCGAGAACCGACAGCTTGATATGTCGCCGCACCCCGCGCTTTCAAGCCATGCGTCGCCCGCACCAGATTTTGAGAACGGCTTTGGGTCGACTCCGCCATGCACCGGCGTAGGCGATGCCTTGCGCTCGGCGCGGGGTCGGGAAGGTTGAGAATTCGGAGTTCGTCACGATTTTCGACATATTGGGAATATTCCGGCAGGATTTTTCGAAGCCATCTGCCTGCCGCTTAGTGGCGCGCCGATAGTGAGGTTGTGCACGATTCCTACCGGGCGATTGCTACAATGCTGCGAGAAGAGCAGCGGAGGGTATCCGGGCTAGACGTTCGGCATGTTGTTCAATTCGCCGATCTTCCTGTTCGCTTTTCTGCCGGCGAGCGTGGCCCTCTACGTACTGCTGCGGCAGTTCGTCGGCCCGCGCGCCGTGCTGGGGCTCCTGCTCGGAGCCTCGCTTTTCTTTTATGCCTGGTGGAACCCGCTCTACCTGCCGCTGCTCGGCGGTATCGCGGTGTTCAATTTCATCGTCGCGCGATGGATCACGGCGGAGCGCCTGATCGGCCGGGTAGGCCGGGTTCGCCTGCTGCTGATCTTCGGGATCGCCGTTGATCTCTTGGTGCTCAGCTATTTCAAATATACCGATTTCCTGATCGATACCGCCAATACCCTGCTGCAGACCGATTTTATGCTGCAGCACATTCTGCTCCCGCTCGGTATTTCATTCTTCACGTTTCAGAAGATCGCCTATCTCGTCGACTCCAGCCGCGGCCAAGTCGCCGAGCACGATTTTCTCGAATATTGCTTCTTCGTGATGTTTTTCCCACAACTTCTGGCCGGGCCGATCACTCATCACAGCGAGATTTTTTCGCAAGTGAAAGGTCCGTTTGCGTTTGCGATAAAGCCGAGCAATTTTATGCTCGGGTTGACGATTTTCGTGATCGGGCTATTCAAGAAGGTCGTTCTCGCCGACCATTTTGCGCCTATAGTATCGAGCGTCTACGATGCTGCCGCGGCCGGCCAGACGCTCGATTTCTTCACCGCCTGGCAGGGCGCGATCGCTTTCAAGCTCCAGCTCTATTTCGACTTCTCGGGGTATTCCGAGATGGCGCTCGGCGCCGCGCGGCTATTCGGCATTCAATTGCCGCTCAACTTCAACTCGCCCCTTCGGGCGCTAAACGTGGTCGATTACTGGCGGCGCTGGCACATGACCCTGTCGCGCTGGCTGCGCGACTATATCTACATTCCGCTCGGCGGCAGCCGCTGCAGCACCGGGCGGCTTTATTTTAATCTGATCGTGACGATGGCGCTGTCCGGCCTATGGCACGGCGCCGCATGGCATTTCGCCTTGTGGGGTTCGCTGCAGGGCGGAGCCATGGTCATGAACCATGCCTGGCGCAGCGTGTGGCGGCCGATCAACGCCTGGTGGTCGAATACGATCGCGCGGCTTGTAACGTTCTTCGGCCTGACGATGCTGCTGGTGACGCATCGCGCCTCGTCGCTGGATGTGGCCTCGCGGATTTTCCGGGGCATGTCCAACCTGCCTGCTACGTGGCACGATGCCCTTGGCCCCTTCGCCGCCGGGCTCGGCTGGCTCGGGGTTCGCTTCGACGGGCCGCCGGTCTCGGCCGATCAGCTTGCTCTGGTGCTGTGGCTGATCGTTTGGCTGGCGGTCGTGTGGTACCTGCCGAATACCCAACAAATGTTGGCCCGCTGGCACCCGGCCTTCAACTATGGGGTGGCTGAACGGCAGCGCGATCCGCCGCTCCTCGAGCGGGCGCCGTCGGTGATGCGGCTCTTGCCATGGCGCCTGGAATGGCGCCCGAATGCCGCGGCCGCAGTGTTCGTCGGCCTCCTCGCGGCCCTCGCCGTCCTCAACCTCCACCACGTCAGCGAATTTCTTTACTTTAGGTATTGAGCCGAACACTGAGAAAGCAGCAACCCGCCGATGATGGGGCGCTGATGCGCCAGGGCGAGTTCGGTCCTTGTAGACCTCGATCGGTCCGGTGGATCAGGCGATCGGCATGCGCCGCTTTGCCAGCTCTGCTTCGTTGACACGCAGACCAAGCCCCGGTTCGGCGGGCAAATGGAAAAGGCCGTCGACGGGCTTTGGGGGATTTTCGAATACGCTGTGCTGGCGCGGTGACGGATCATTGAGCTCGCATGGTTTCGTGGCGTGCAGCTGGCTCGCCGCTAAATGCAAATTCGCCATATGGCCGATGGTCGGCTGCGTTTGGTGGGGGACGAGCTCGACGCCATGGGCATGCGCCAGCGCGACGCACCGCATCAGACCGGTGATCCCGCCCATCTTGACAATGTCGGGCTGAACCATGCGGACCCCGGCTGCGATCAAATCCGCCACACCGGCGAGCGTGTAGGTCTGTTCGCCGGCCGATACAGTAATATCGAGCTTCCGGGCTACCTCGCCCATCGCCTTCACATGGTAGTGCTGCACCGGCTCCTCGAACCACCAGTAGCCGAGCTCTTCCAGAGCGCGCCCAACGCGGATCGCGCCGCCGACCGAGTAGCCGTTATTGGCATCGAAGGCGAGCGGGAAACCGTCGCCGACCAATTGCCGGACTGCTCGTGCCTTGGCGATGTCGCCGGCGATGTCGATGTCGGGCTTCGTCCGGTCGTTGTCGAAGCGAATCTTCACCGCCGCGGGCTCGTCTGCGAGCCGAGTTTCGACAACGCGAAGCACCTCGTCCACGGTGCGCCCGCCATTGCCGCCGATCGAGGCGTAGAATGGCAGCCCGGTGCGCCAGGCGCCGCCGAGCAGCTTGTAGATCGGCTGATTGAAGAACTTGCCCTTGAGGTCCCAGAGCGCAATGTCCAGTGCTGCCAGTGCACCGGTCAGCGCGCCCTCGGGCCCAAGCTTGGCGAAGGTGTGCAGCAGCGTATCGAGCAGCACCGCATGATCGAGCGGGTCCTTGCTGGCCAGCGCCGGGGCGAGATTACGCGCGATGATCCTAAGCGAGGCGACGCCGCCCTGCATCGGCGAGGCCTCGCCGATCCCAAAAGAGCCGTTGTCGCAGTAGACTCTGACCCAGGCACTGCGCTGCTCCGGCTTGTCCCCGGGCGACCAACCGACCTGAAACACCTCGATGTCACGAATTTTCATGGCGTGCTCCTATCGCTGTTTCTTCGTTCATGGCCAGCCTTGTGCCGGTCATCCACGCCTTACGCGAGCCGGTCGTAAAGATCTTCGCAATCCGGATTCTGCCCGTGGATCAAGCGCACTTTCCAGGCGCGCGGCCAATGCTTCATATTTTGCTCGCGCTGTCTCGCGGTGCGCACGTCATCGTACCGTTCAGCGAATACCAGCTTCTTGAGGCCATACCGACTAGTGATGCCCTCGATCATCCCTACCCGATGCTCCCAGCCTCGGCGCGCAAGATCATCGGTTACGCCAACATACAGGATGCCGTTCGGGCGGTTGGTCATGATAACACCCAGCCGGGCATGATGGAGGATCCTCACGGGAAGGAAGTCGTGGATGGCCGGCACAGGGCCGGCCACGAACGAAAAGGGAGCTCACCAGGCCAGCGCCCAACCGTCGCGGCGCGGGTCCGAGCCGGCGAGCAGCATACCGGCCGCCGGATCGCGGCGAATGATCTCGACGCTGCAGGGCCCTTCGAGATCGCCGACCATCTTGATCGGGTGACCGCGGCGACCGAGCTCGTCGCGCACTGTATCGGAAAAGCGCCGCTCGATCGTCAGAGCGTCCTCGCCGTCATGCGGCCAATTGGCGTATTGGCCGGGTACGTTCGACACCCAGCGCGGCATTTCGGCCGCTTGCTGCGGGTCGAGCCCGAAATCGATCATTGCCGTCAGGATTTGCATATTGACCTGCACTTGTCGGCGCCGGGTGTGCCAAAGACGCCCCACAATGCGCCGTCCCTGAGCACAATCGGCGGGTTCATCGTGTGACGCACTCGTCGCCCCGGCCGCAGCCGGTTCGGATGTCCGGGATCGAGATGCCAATAGGACATGCGATTGTTGAGCAAGATGCCGGTATCGCCCGCGATTACCCCGGAACCAAAGCCGCTATTGATGCTCTGGACGCCGGAAACCGCGTTGCCGTCGCCGTCGGCCGTGCAGAAATAGGTTGTGTCACCGGCAGCAACCGCAGCCGTCCGACCCGGCGCTGCGCGCCGCATGTCGATGCCGGCTGCGAGCCGGGCCGTGTAATCAGCCGATAGCAGTTCCGCCAGTGGTGCTGCAACCGTGCGCGGGTCGGCGGCCCAGCGCTCGCGGTCGGCGAAGGCGAGCTTCTTCGCCTCGACCATGACATGGACGGCGTCGGACGACAAAAACCCCATCGCAGCGAGGTCGAAATGCTCGAGGATCTTTAGTTCCTCGAGCAATACAAAGCCGGTCGAGTTGGGCGGAGCCTCGAGCACGGTAAAGCCGCGGTAGTCGATCGCGATCGGCTCCTGGGTTTCTGCGTTGAAGGCGGCGAGATCGACCGCCGATACCAAGGAGCCGACCGCTGCGAGACCCGCCGCCAGCCGCCGCGTCAGGGGGCCGCGATAAAAGGTTTCGGCGCCCTCCGAGGCGATTTCTTCGAGCGTGCGGCGAGATCCTTCTGCACGATCGCAGCACCGACCGGCGGCGCGTCGTCGTTGATTAGGAAAGTCGCGGTGCTGCGCGGGTCGAGATCGAGCGTCGCGCGATACTCATGGGCGAAGTGGCGGTAATGCGGGGTGACGGCGAAGCCGTTGCGCGCAAAGGTGATGGCCTCGGCGAAGAGCTCGCACCACGGCAGTCGGCCAAAGCTCTGATGCATCGCCGCGATCCCGGCGAGCATGCCCGGGACCGAGACCGAAAGCGCCCCGACCCGCGGAATGGCGCCGGCATAACGTCCGGGAGTCGCCGCCGCAGGAGCCGGGCCCGAGCCGTTGAACACGACAGCACGCCCGCTCGCTTGTTCGTAGACCTGGTAAAAGCCGTCGCCGCCCAGCCCCGACATCATCGGCTCGACGACGGCCAATGTCACTGCCGTTGCGACTGCCGCGTCGATTGCGTTCCCACCGGCGCGCAACGCTATCAGCCCGGCCTGGGCCGCGAGCGGGTGGTTTGCCGCGACCGCCCCGCGTCTTCCGATAATCAGCGGACGATAGCAGCGCGGTTCAATGTTCACGTGCGTCTCCTTCGGCATTCATGGCTTGCAGCTGTGGCCAGCGAGGTCCTAATTTGCCCGGGCTCAGATAATGAGGGGAGTCCGCGCGAATGCCCAGACTCGATCATCTGTCTCTGCCGGTTCGCGATTGGCAAAAATCACGCGATTGGTATAAAGATCATCTCGGTTTCGAAGTAGAATTCGAAATTCCCGACCGAAAAACGGCGGCGATGCGCGACGATGCTGACCTGACGATTTTTCTGTACGAAGGGAAGGTCGTCAACTGTCCCGGTATTTCGTTCACGATCCAGGTAGATGACGTCGAGGCGAAGTACGACGCCATGGTCGCGGGCGGCGTACCCTTTGTTCATCCGCCGATGAAGGTGTTTTGGGGCTACGGTGCCGAGTTCTGCGATCCGGACGGTTACAGGTTGAGGCTGTGGGATCGGAAATCGATGAAAGAGAAGGGCGGCGGATAGCAGTGCGCGCGCGCTGGTCCGTCCTGATAGGGCTGCTGGTATCGCTGTTCACTGCCGGCTGCGCCGACAATGGCGCCGCCTCGGACAATGACAGACGAGGTGGCTTCTACGGCGGCATTTCGGGAGGCGGTACTTGGCCGTGACCCGGAGGCAGACGAGCTGCGGAGTGATCGTCACCGATGGGAGGCTCGTCCTGCTCGGTCACGCGACGCGCTCGCCGCGCTGGGACATCCCGAAGGGCACCGCGGAGCCGGACGAGAATTTTGCAGACGCTGCGGTGCGGGAGCTGCGTGAAGAAACGGGCCTCGTTGCGTCGCCGGACGAGCTCGCTGTACTGGGCGTGCACCCCTATCTGCGCAGCAAAGATCTGGCGCTGTTCAGGTGGGAGCCGCGGCAATTGCCGGACCCGGAGAGTTTGACCTGCAACTCGCATTTCCCACTTCCGAACGGGACCTTGCTCCCGGAGTTCGACCGTTTCGGCCTGTTCCCGTGGGACGAGGCGCTTTCCCGCATCGGCAAGAACCTGGCGCGGATTTTGTCCTCGATCCCGCGAGAGTCTCCACGGCGCTTCGAATTGAGGCGTTGGTCGTGTTAGGGTGCGGCGATCAGCATCGAGGAGGAGGGCCATGCCCAAGCTGCGCCACATCGCCATCGCCGCGGAAGATCCGGAAGCGATGGCCGAATTCTATAAGAAGGCTTTCGATTTCGTCGAGGTGGGCCGACCGAACGGAGTGCTCGCCGATGGCGTCTTCTTGAGCGACGGCACGCTCAACCTGGCGATCCTCAAATTCAAAACCGACCAGCTCGGCAAAGGGATGGATTTTCGTGGCATCCACCATTTCGGGGTGCTGGTCGAGGATGTCGAAGAGTTCTCCAAGAAGCTCGAGAGCCTCGGCGCTGAGCACTACATCGACCAAGGCCAGGGCGGGCACCAGGCCGGCTATTTCGAGAAGAAATTCTACGGCCCGGAACGCATCCTCTTCGACATCGCCGAGCATGGTTGGGCGGGGGCCGAGCCGCTCCCCGTCGCGGTCAAGGAAGCTGCGGAATAAAGGCCTCCTGCGTCATTCTCGCGACAGCGAGAATCCAGGGTCATCGCCACTGTGCCTCCGGGACCCCCGCTTTTCGAGCGTGTGGAGAAATACCGCCGGCCCACCAAATCGTCGCCCCCGCGAAAGCGCCGCGAAAGCGGGGGGCCCAGGGCAAGTGACTGAAATCGCCGCATTCCCGCTTGCGCGGGAATGACGGGATGAGCGGTACCGAGTTCATCTCGACAATTCCTCCTGTTTTCGCGGGGGTGACCCAACGCAGGAAAACCGACACCAGTAAAAGGAACCAAGATGGCCAAGCTTCGTCACATCGCCATCGCTGCGAAGGATCCCGACGCGATGGCTGAGTTCTACAAGAAGGCGTTTGATTTCAAGGAGGTACGCAAGAGCGATGGACCGCTCGCTTACGGCTACCATCTGAGCGACGGGACGATCGACCTGGCGATCCTACGGTTCAAGACCGATCAGATCGGCAAGGGACTCGACTACACCGGCTTGCATCATTTCGGCATTCTCGTCGAGGATGTCGAGGAGGTTGCAAATAAGCTCGAGGGCCTGGGCGGCAAGCATTATATGGACCAGGGTCCGGACCGGATCGGCGGCTTCGAGGTCAAGTTCTACGGCCCCGAGGGCGTCCTCTTCGATGTCGCCGAGCATCCCTGGACCGGCACCGAGGCGCTCCCGGTCGAGGTCAAAGAGGCAGCCGAATAGCCGCATAGCGTCGTTCTCGCGAAAGTGCCGGTCGCTAGCCGATCGTCGTCCTGGCGCGGCTAAACGTGCGCCGCCATTTCGTCCGCAGAACACTCGGCCGCTCGGGGTAGCGCTCGTCGAGGAACCCGGCCGCCGTCACCCGGTCGGTCCGGAAGCTCCGGAAGTCCTGGCGCAGCTCGCACCAGGCGATCAGGTGACGGACGGTCTCCAGGTAGCCGACGGTCACCGGCCAGACCGTGCGTTCGCTCTCGCGACCCTGCTCGTCGCGATAACACAGCGCGATCTTCCGGCCCGCGTGGATCTGGGCGCGCACGCGCGCCATGTCGAGACCATCGGCGATCGGGTTCCGCGCCGGCGGCGTATCGGTGACCGGCTCAAGCACATAGGGCCGAAGTCGTTCGGGCACGACAGCGCCGATCTTGGCGATCAGATCCTCCGCCGCCCGCGCCAAGGCCGGATCGCTGTGACGCGCCACCCATTGGGCGCCTAGCACGGCAGCCTCGATCTCGTCGGGCGTCAGCATCAGAGGCGGCAGGTCCAGCCCCGCCTCCAGCACATAACCGACCCCAGCCTCGCCGCGGATCGGTACCCGCTGCCCGATTAGGTCCCCGATATCACGGTAGACCGTCCGCTTGGAGGTCTCGAGTTCGGCGGCGAGTGCCGCGGCGGTTATCGGTCTGGGCGTTCGGCGCAGGATCTGGATGATTTGAAAAAGCCGGTCGGCGCGTCTCATCGGCCTTTATCACTCGTTGATGCTGACAGCATGATGGCAGCAGGGTGGCAATAGCAACGCTGGCGCATGCGTGATTCGTTACCAAATAACCCCCGGGTGACGGCGGCGTTGCAAAGGCCGCCGTGCCGGGTCTGACCGTGCGGCAAATGCGGGATAGGACACAACGATGAGCGAAGCCAAAAATCTGTTTTCGGTTCTGCACCAGTCGGCCGATCCCGAAGCGGTAGACGCTATCGAGAAGCTGGTCGAGACCGCTCCGGATCGGGCGCTCTGCCGCATCAACGTGCTGGATTTCGCCACGAAGACCGGGCTCGACGAGGAACGCACGGTCGCCGCCTTTCTGCATGCGGCGAGGCTTGGAATCTTCGAGCTGTCTTGGAACGTATTGTGCCCGGGCTGCGGCGGCGTGCTCGATTCCAGCACGACGTTGAAGAGCGTCGACAAGGACGAATATGCCTGTGCCTGGTGTGCATCCGGATATACGCCGATCCTCGACGAGATCGTCGAGGTAACGTTCACGGTCAACCGGCGGGTGCGCAGGATCTCGGCGCACGACCCCGGCGAACTACCCTTCAACGAGTATTTTCGTCAGGTGTTCTGGGGTTCCGGTATCGATGTCCCGGACAATTTCGAGGACCTGATCCAGGAAATCGTCCTCGAATCGGTCGAGTTGCCGCCCCGTGAGAAGGCACTCCTCTCGCTGCAATTGCCGGCGGAATTCGTGATCGTCCTGGACCCGGTGACCCATGCGACACGTTTCCTCGACGTCAAGGGCGAGCCGACGCGCGAGCGGCAGAACCTAACGCTTGTTCTCGACAAGCTGCACATGCCGACCGAGACCGTCGAGCTCCGTCCCGGGCCGTTGCGTTTGTCGCTGGAGAACCATACCGATTCGCGGGTGCTTCCGGGGTTGTGGGTCGCCAATGACAAGCTCCACGGACTGCTCGCCAGGCGCAAACCGTTTCTGACCGCGAAGCGGTTGCTGACAAACCAGGTGTTTCGCGACATTTACGGCACCGACACGATCGATGTCGATCAGCGGCTCAAGATCACCAGCCTGACCTTCCTGTTCACCGATCTGCGAGGTTCCACAGAGCTTTACGAGCGGGTCGGCGACCTGGCAGCCTTCGACCTCGTCAGAGCGCATTTTCGAGTACTCAACGAGATCGTGGCCACTGAGGCTGGAGCCGTGGTCAAGACGATCGGCGATGCTGTGATGGCGACTTTTCCCACACCCGATCGCGCGGTTGCCGCCGCGTTGCGCATGCGTGAAGCGATGCACCGCCTCAAAGACGGGCACAACGGCCACGATCTGCTGCTCAAAATCGGCATCCACGAAGGACCGTGCTTGGCGGTCGTGCTCAACGACCGGCAAGATTATTTCGGCACGACCGTGAATATCGCGGCGCGCGTCCAAGGTCTGGCTGACTCGCGCTCGATCCTGGCGACCGGGCCGGTCGTCAAGCACCCACAGGCTTCGAGTTTGCTCGCGACCAGCGGTCTCAGTCCGGTGTCGCAGCGCCGCGCATTACGGGGGATCGCCGAAGAACTCGCCGTGTACGAGATTCCGTGATGATCAAGCGGTAAAGATGGGCGGGGTGCGCCGCCGGCCATACCCCGCGGTGCGCCCGACCTTTCACGGGTTCAACCGGCTCTCACCAGGGATCCGGAGAATCGCAGGGGCCGCTCGGATAAGCATGGGCCGCGGGCGACAATCCCGGGGCGAGCCCGCCCCAGCCGATGGGCAGCGCCATCGCGACCAACATCGACATCAGGAACTTACGCATCGCTTGTCTCCGCCCCGCCGCACTGTAGCGGCGCCCGCGCAGCTTCCGCGCGCCTTACCAAGGATCGGTCGAGTCGATAGGATCAATGGGGCCCGTTGGGAAAGCATGAGCCGCGGGCGCGAAGCCCGGAGCGAGCCCGGCCGAGCCGATGCCCAGCGCCGTCGCAAACAACATCAACATCGCGAACTTGCGCATCGCTGATCCCCTCTCGTCCGATCGGGTGAGTGTCCTGCACCCCTTGGGCCAATCTCGGACGTCTCACACGTAGGCGGTCGTCGGGTGGCGCGCGACATCGGAGATCCCGCCGGGTTTTCTGCGCGACGCCGGGACGGGAATTAACCTGGCGAAGGAGCTTTGCTGCTTGTTCCCGATACGAGCTCGCGTCACCATCGCATGGACTCCTGCATAGACGGATTGCCGCAGATCGCCGAATCGGCTATCGCGCTCTGGGCAGCGGCGAGGCACCGCGGGGTAGAAGTCGCCGCCTGCCGCTACGGCGTTTCGGGTCGTCACCGATAGCCGGTGCCACCGGCTTGGAGGGGCCGGTCATGGCAAGCGTAGGTCGGATTGCGTTGCTTCTCTTTTTCGCCCTGTGGAGCGCGGGGATGGAGGGCACGGCCATCGCCCAGATTACTATTGGCACGGTGACGGGGCTCTCGGGAACGGCCAGCCTGCAGCGCCCCGTTGCCGCGACGGCCGTGCCGCTCGGCTTGCGCAGCGACGTTCACGAGGGCGACATCCTGCGCACGGGCCCAGGAGCCCGCATCAGGGTCACTTTGCGCGACGACACGGTGCTTTCGCTCGGCGCCGAGGCCGAATTGAAGCTGGACCACTTCGCCACCGTCCCGCAGCCGGGCGGCGTCGGGAGCCTTTTTTCTCTGGCTCGCGGTTATTTGCGCACTGTGGTGGGACGGCTGCAGCCGGACACGCCGTTTCAAATTCAGAGCCCGTCGATGGTCGCTGCGGTGCGCGGGACCGACTGGATCGAGCGGTATGATGCCGGAACCACGGAGATCTTCGTGGCCGACGGCCGCGTACTTGCCACCGGCCTGGCCGACCGCGACACCAACTGGGCAATGCTGAATGCGGGGGAGGGAGTGAGCTTTGTTGTGGGCGCCCCGCACACGCCAGTCGTGCGTTGGGGCCAAGAAAAGATCAACCGGTTTGTCGAAGCCACCCGCGTGCCCTGAGTGAACAGTCTGAGGCGACTGTTAGAGGCCTGGCGGACGCTGCCTGCCCTTGCGATCGCGCTGGCCATGCTGACGGCTTTCTTTATTGCCGGCGACTGGGGGTTGCCCCTGCGCATCGAAAGCGAGCTTCTCGACTTGCGCTTTCGCCTTCGCCCGGTGCGGCCCCATTCTGTGCCCGTCGTGATCGTCGAGATTGATGATCGCAGCATCGCCGAGATCGGACGCTGGCCTTGGTCGCGCCGGATACTGGCGCAGTTTCTCGATCGGATCGCCGTCGCCGGCAAACCGAAATTGATCGGCCTCGATCTTTTCTTTACCGAGCCGCAATCGCCGCTCTGGGTGGAACAGGGAACGATCGAGGCGGCATTGGCGCCACTTCTGCAGGATCTGGATCCGGCGGTCAAACGCCGCTTTGCCGAAATTTTGTCGGGGCTGTCGCAGGCGAGTGATCCGGACATAGGGCTCGGAGAGGCGATCCGGAAGGACGCACCGGTGATCTTGACGTTCAGCCTGGATCTGCAACCGGGCAAGACAGGCAGTCAGCCGTCTGCGGTTCTGCCGGCTGTCTTGGCGGGGGCTGCATACCACCGCGTCCGCGGCGTCGGGCCCGATTACCTTCCCGAGGCCACGGGATTGAAGATGCCGGTCGAGCCATTGGCCTCCGGGGGTCTACTCGCGCATGTGACGACCGTGGCCGACAATACAGGGGCCTATCGCTACGATTACCCGGTATTGCGTTATGCGGATACGTACCTGCCGTCGCTGTCGCTCGAGGCAGCACGCGTGTTCCTCGACATTCCCAAATCGGAGGTCGTCGTCGCGCTCGGCGAGGGGGTCGATCTCGCGGTGTTGCACGTGCCGACTGACCGTGGCATGCGGTTGCTCGTCAATTATTATCCGCCCGGCGCCTTCGACCGAGTCAGTTTCGCCGATGCCTTCTACGGGAGGGAGGCGCCGCAGACCTTCGCAGGCAAGATCGTCCTCGTCGGAGTTAACGCGAGCGCGCTGCGCGATGCTGTTGCGACGCCCTTCGACCCGGCGATGCCGGGGATCGAGCGCCACGCGACGTTGATCGCCAATTTGCTGCAACGGGACTTTTTGCAAAGGGACGACCGCGCCATCGGCATCGACGCGCTGTTGCTCTTGCTGGGCGGATTGACGGTCGGCGTGCTCGCGCGCTGGGGAATGGCCGCAACCGTGGTTGGCGCCGTCGTGCTGCTCGTCGGCTTAGCGCTCTTTGACTACCTTGCCTTTGCGCGTTTTGGCTTTTGGCTCAACTTTCTGTTTCCCGCAGTGACGATCGTACTCAGCTGCGCTGTGATCGCGGGCGGCATGTATGTCGTCGAATGGCGCCGACAACGATTTATTCGCGACGCCTTCTCTCGTTATCTGCATGCCGATCTGGTCGACGAGCTGTGCCGCATGCGCGCTCCGCTGCGCCTCGGCGGCGAGGAGCGCGAGCTCACCGTCTTGTTTGCCGATATCCGCGATTTTACCCCCGTTGCCGAACGTCTCACGGCGCCTGAGCTGACGGTTCTGATGAACGAGTTCTTCTCGGCGATGACGGATGTCGTGCTGGCGCGCCGCGGCATGCTCGACAAATATATCGGCGACAGCCTGATGGCCGTGTTCGGCGCGCCGCTTCCAGACCCCGACCATGCCCTCAATGCTTGCCGCGCCGCACTCGACATGCGCAGGGCACTCGCCTCGTTGCATTCACGCTGGCGTTCGGAGGGACGGCCCTGTCTGGAAATGCGCATCGGCATCAATACGGGATCGATGGTTATCGGCAATATGGGTACCGAGCGCCGCCTTAACTATACGGTGATGGGCGACGAAGTGAATGTGGCGGCGCGGCTGGAAGGAGCGAACAAGGAGCTGCGCACCGACATCCTCGTCAGCGCGTCGACCTGTTCGGCCGCCGGAACGCGCGCGGTAACGCATCCGCGCGGGACGATCGAGGTCAAGGGCCGAAAGCAGGCGGTGGCGGTGTTTGAACTGCTCGCCGTCAGCGATGATGAAGCTTCGCCCGAGTGCGAATTTGCTGCAGCTGTATCTTCCTTGGGCGATCGTTGATGAGCGACCCGGAGATGCGCGGGTCAGATGGCAGTACCCGATCACCGTCGGGAAAGTCGTTGCGCGATGCCCCCGGCTCGGCCCGTGAACAGGCTCGGAACCCATCGACACGAGCCCGTTAACAATCCCAACAGGCCTTGTTGGGCTCCGGGCTCGCGGCCTCTGCCCGCACCCCGAAGTGACGAGCATAGCGGGCATTTCCGAGGAGCTCGCCGTCTACGAGATTCCATAGAGGGTCGTCCGCAAAAACCTACGCCTGCGAAGGCCGGGGGTGCGCTGCGCTCGTGGGCAAGCGCCGCGAACACTCTTAATTCGTTGTTATCGCTCCCTTAGCGGTGTGCGGTTTTCGTTGATAGGCGATCCCGTTTTCGTTGTTCCGCGGGTCCGCAAATTGTTACGTAACCCTTTGATATAACGTCTTCCCTGGTGTGCGAAGCCGGGTTATTCGAGGTGGTCATCGCAATTTACGTTGTTTTTGGCGCTGGCGGTGGGCGCTGAAAGCCCCCCGCTCACACGTCGAGATTGGCGACGCTGAGGGCGTTTGCTTGGATGAAGTCACGGCGCGGCTCGACGAGGTCGCCCATCAGGGTCGAGAAGGTCTCCTCGGCGGAATCGGCGTGGTTGACCCTGACCTGCAGCAGCGAACGCACCTCAGGGTCGAGTGTGGTTTCCCACAATTGCTCCGGGTTCATCTCGCCGAGGCCCTTGTAGCGCTGCACCTCGATGCCGCGGCGGCCCAGCTCCATGACTGCTTCGACGAGGCTCATCGGCCCGCTGATCGGATAAGTCTTGTCGCGCGCGGCGAGAGTGTCCGGGCGGTCGTAGACCTCGCGCAGCTTCTCGCCGTCCGCGTCGAGCCGCCGCGCTTCGCTCGAGCGCAGCAACGCCGCGTCGATGAGGTGCCGCTCGGCGACCCCTTGACGGGTGCGGCTGAGCACCAGCCCCTCACCGGCGATCACCTCGCCCTGCCACAGGCGCTCGTGCTCGGGTGCCAGAAAGTTGAGCCGCTCAGCGGTGCGGTGGGCGGCCTCGATCGCCCGGTTCGGGTCGGCGAGAAGCGCGCTCGCGAGGGCGCCGGCAATCGCCGCCTGCTCGACGACCTCGATATTGCCGACCTTGCCGGCGAGCGGCTGCAGCCAGCGGCGGTGAACCCGTGCTTGCTCCAACAGATCGCGCAAATCATTGCCGGCGCGCTCGACCCCGTCGTGCTGGGTGAAGACCGAATCGCGCAAGGCCGTGTCGACGCAATAGGCCTCGAGTGCGCCGTCGTCTTTCAAATAGACTGCCTTGGCGTTACCGCGTTGCAGGCGGTAGAGCGGCGGTTGGGCGATATAGAGAAACCCTTTGTCGATCAGGCTCGCCATCTGGCGGAAGAAGAAGGTCAGCAAGAGCGTGCGGATGTGGCTGCCGTCGACATCGGCATCGGTCATGATGATGATGCGGTGGTAACGCGCCTTCTCAGGGTCGAAATCCTCGAGGCCAATCCCGGTGCCGAGTGCGGCGATCAGGGTACCGATCTCGGCCGAGCTCAGCATCTTGTCGAAGCGGGCGCGCTCGACATTGAGGATCTTGCCCTTCAACGGCAGGATTGCCTGGAAGCGCCGGTCGCGGCCCTGCTTGGCCGAGCCACCGGCGCTGTCGCCCTCGACGATGAACAATTCGCTCTTTGCCGGGTCGCGCTCCTGGCAGTCGGCGAGCTTGCCCGGCAGATTGGCGATGTCGAGCGCGCCTTTGCGCCGCGTCAGGTCGCGGGCCTTGCGTGCTGCCTCGCGCGCCGCCGCCGCCTCGACGACCTTGGCGACCACCTTTTTAGCGTCGGCCGGGTGCTCCTCGAACCATTGCGTCAGCTTGTCGGCGACGATGCCCTCGATCGCCGGGCGCACTTCGGAGGAGACGAGCTTGTCCTTGGTCTGCGAGGAAAATTTCGGGTCCGGCACCTTGACCGAGAGAATGCACGTCAACCCTTCCCGCATATCCTCGCCGGTCAAGGTCACCTTCTCTTTCTTGGCAATCCCGCTGTCGCTCGCATAGGCGTTGACCGTGCGGGTCAATGCCGCGCGGAAGCCGGCGAGGTGGGTGCCGCCATCCCTCTGCGGGATGGTGTTGGTAAAACACAGCATCGTCTCGTGATAGCTGTCGGTCCACTCCATCGCGATCTCAAGCAGGATGCCGTCGCGTTCGCCGCGGATCACGATCGGCGGCGCATGCAATGCCTGCTTTGAGCGATCGAGATAGCGCGCAAAGGCTTCAAGCCCGCCCTCGAAGTGAAGCGTGAGACTCTTGGGCTCGACCCCGCGCAGATCGTTCAACACCAGGGTCACGCCGCTGTTCAGAAAGGCGAGCTCGCGCAGCCGGTGCTCCAACGTCGTAAAGTCGAACTCGGTCTTGCTGAAGGTGTGCGGGCTCGGCAGAAAGGTGATCTCGGTGCCGGTGGCCGAGCCCTCCCGCTTCGAACCCGTCGGCCATGGCGGGGATAGGTCCACTTCGGAGAGCGGTGCTTCCGGCACGCCGTCGCGAAAGCGCATGAACCACTCCGAGCCGCCCCGGAAGATGCGCATGTCGAGTCGTGCCGAGAGGCCATTGACGACCGAAACGCCCACGCCGTGCAACCCACCCGAGACCTTATAGGCGTTCTGGTTGAATTTGCCGCCGGCATGGAGGTGGGTCATGATGACCTCCGCGGCAGACACGCCCTCCTCGTCATGAATCCCGACCGGGATGCCGCGGCCATTGTCGGCGACGGTGCAGGAGCCGTCGGCGTTCAGCGTCACGGTAACGGTATCGCAATAGCCGGCGAGCGCTTCGTCGATCGCGTTGTCGACGACCTCGTAGATCATGTGATGCAAGCCGGAGCCGTCATCGGTGTCGCCGATATACATCCCGGGCCGCTTGCGGACCGCGTCGAGACCGCGAAGCACTTCGATCGATTGCTCGTTGTAGATCGTATCTTCACCATTGGAGGCGCCACCCTCGGGCGCGAGCTCAACTCGCGCCATGCCGACAGCCTCCGGGTCAAGCCCGGGGGTCGCGCTTCGCCGTGAGGGCCCATTAGATGCCGCGGGGCTGGCGGTACCAGGGCCGGCCGCGCGCTCGCCGAGTTTGCGGGGATCGAGGGGATCAAATGCGGGAATGTTCGCCATATCGTTGAAGCGCAAATTTCCTCGGGTCAGAGAAAGGTCGGGGACAAGGTTCCGTCATGCACCGACAAAAACTGGGCGTCGTATCTTAGCGGCGCGAACAGCGCGGCGTCGGTGCCGGTCAGCCAAGCTTGGCTGTCGAGCCGGACGAGCGCCTCGAACAGCGCCGCGCGCCGGCTCGCATCAAGGTGGGCGGCGATCTCGTCGAGCAGCAGCAGCGGCGGCTCCCCGCGCGTCGCTTGTTGCAGAGCGGCGTGGGCGAGCAGAATCGCGATCAACAAAGCCTTTTGCTCGCCAGTCGAAGCGAATTCGGCTGCGACCCCCGTCTCCGCCAAACTGACGGCGAGATCGGAACGGTGTGGGCCGATCGCCGTGCCGCCGGCCTGCCCATCGCTCTGGCGGTTTGCGGCGAGCGCCGCTGCAAACCTGGCTTCGGCGGCCAGCGCCGGCACTTCTTCGAGCCAACTTTCGACACCGCCGACCAGGGTCAGCCGGGCGCGCGGGAATGGGCCTCGGGCTTCGGCGCAAACGCGGTCGAGCCGCTGCACAATCTCGCGCCGGCCTGCCGCGACCGCGACACCCTGCTCCGCCATCACCTCCTCGAGCGCGGCCAGCCACGCTGGGTCGGCCGGACCATCGCGCAGCAGGTATGACCGCTCGCGCAAAGCCTGCTCATATGCAGAAACCCGCGAGGCATGCGCGGGATCAAGCCCGAGTACCAGCCGATCGAGAAACCGCCGGCGTCCGCTGGGCCCTTCGAGAAAGAGCCGATCCATCGGCGGCGTCAACCACACGACGCCCAGCCGCTCGCCGAGTGCCGCCTGGCCGCGCACGGGTTCGCCGTTGATCCGCACAATCCGGCGCTCGCTCACCGTGCGATCTCGCCCGGTCCCGATGCGCAAGGCGCCGCCGCGCGTCGCGACGACCGCGGCAACGGCCCAACCCGAATCGCAATGGTCGCCTCCGGGCTCGGGTCGACGATCGATCTCAGTCAATTTGGCGCCGCGCAAACCGCGGCCCGGTGCCAGCAAGGACAAAGCCTCCAAGAGATTGGTCTTGCCGGCACCGTTCGGCCCGGTAAGCACCACCGGCTCGGTACCGATGGTGAGCCTCGCCTCGCGATAATTGCGGAAGTCGGTCAATACGAGCCGCGTCACGCCGACGCGCTGCGCCGCGGCACCGGCGTTGCTGCGGGCTTCCTGTGCCTCGGCCAACATAGCCAATATATGGGGTCAAAAAGGCCCTTTTGCCAGCATTAGGCGGCGGCTGCCGGCGCGCTTACACCCGCATCGGCATCAGGACGTAAAGCGCGCTGGGATCGGCGCTGTCGCGGACGATAGTCGGCGAGCCGGCGTCCGACATTACAAACTGCGCACCCTCGCCCTTGATCTGCTCGGCGATGTCCGTCAGGTATCGGGAATTGAACCCGATTTCGAGCGGGCTGGCGGCATACCGCACCCCGTCGAGTTCCTCGACCGCGGTGCCATTCTCGGGGCTCGTCGCCGACACGACGAGACTGCCATTCTCGATGGCGAGCTTTACCGCCCGGCTCTTCTCCGTCGAAATTGTCGACACCCGGTCGATCGCGTCGGCAAACTCTTTGCAATTGACCTCGAGGATCTTGTCGTTGTTGGACGGGATCACCCGGTCGTAATCGGGGAAGGTTCCGTCGATCAGCTTGGAGGTCAGCGCCGCTTCGCCGACGATAAAGCGGATCTTCGTCTCGGAGAGCGCGATCTGCACTTCGTCCTCGCCTTCCTCGACGAGCTTGCGAAGCTCGAGCACGGTCTTACGCGGGATGATGATTCCCGGCATCCCGGCCGCGCCCTCCGGGAGCACCATCTCGACTCGGGCGAGTCGATGGCCGTCGGTCGCAACGGCGCGGATGACCGGCACCTCGTCATTCTTTGTTGCATGGAGGTAGATGCCGTTGAGATAGTACCTGGTCTCCTCGGTCGAGATTGCGAATCTTGTACGGTCGATCAACGTCCGGAGCTCGCTCGCGGGCAGCGCGAAATTGTGCGGCAGCTCGCCGCTGGTCATTATCGGGTAGTCCTCCGGCGGCAGACATTGCAGGGTGAAGGTTGAACGGCCAGAGCGCAGCACCATCGCGTTACGCTCGCCGTTGGCCTCGATCTCGACCTGTGCGCCCTCGCGCAGCTTCCGGACGATGTCGTAGAGCGTGTGTGCCGGCGCGCTCGTTCGGCCTTCTCGCTCGATTTGGACCGAAACTCGCTCGATGATCTCGAGATCCATATCGGTGGCGCTCAGCGCCAGCCGTCCGGTTTCGGCGCGCAACAGTACATTAGACAATATCGGAATTGTCGTGCGCCTTTCGACCACGCTCTGCACGTGGCTAAGCGCTTTGAGGAGAGCCGCCCGTTCGACGATGAGTTTCATGGTTGCTGCACAGAAGTTGCGGACCAGCGCGTGTCGGAACCCAGGTCGACTCCGAGCCGCGCCCGGGGCCGAGATGCGCCCGCGCCTCCCGTCGCGTCATCCCGAACGGTTCAGCAGACGGATGCGGATTATAGCACGAACGATGCGCCCCTCATCACCTGGTTTCGAAGTCGCGTCCGCGCGAGTTGGTGGAAACTCAGGTTTGCAGCATCCGGCGCAACAGCTCGACATCCTCGGCTAGCGCGCGGTCGCTGAGAGCAAGCTCCTCGATCTTGCGGACCGCATGCATGACCGTGGTGTGATCGCGGCCACCGAATTTTCGGCCAATTTCCGGCAGCGACCGTGTTGTCAGCTGCTTCGCGAGATACATCGCGACCTGACGCGGCCGCGCCACGGCACGGGCCCGGCGCTCGGAGGTCATCTCGCTCAACCGGATGTTGAAATGTTCGGCGACACGCCTTTGGATCTCGTCGATCGTCACCCGTCGCTCGCAGGAGCGCAACAAGTCGCGCAACAACTCTTGCGCGCTTTCGAGCGTCACGTCACGCCCGATCAGCTGCATGTCCGCAATCATTCGATTCAACGCTCCTTCGAGTTCGCGGACGTTCGAGGTGATCTTGTGGGCGAGGAACTCCATCACCTTCAGGGGAATCCGTATACCGCTCTGCTCGGCCTTCGACTGGAGGATGCCGAGGCGCAGCTCATAGGTGGTCGGGTGCAGATCGGCGACGAGCCCCCAACCGAGCCGGGAGCGCATGCGCTCCTCGAGCCCTGCGAGGTCGGAGGGCGACTTGTCGGCCGAGATTACGATCTGCCGGTTCTGATCGACCAACGCATTGAAAGTGTGGAAGAACTCTTCCTGGGTCGAATCCTTGCCGCTGATAAATTGAACGTCATCGATCATCAGCAAATCGACCGAACGAAATTGCTCCTTGAAGTCCATCGTCGACTTGAAGCGCAACGCACGGATGAAACGATACATGAATTTCTCGGCGGAGAGGTAGATGACCTTGCGGTCACAGGCATGCCGGCGAACGTGCCAGGCGACCGCATGCATCAAATGGGTTTTGCCGAGGCCGACCCCGCCGTAAAGAAAGAGCGGGTTGAACGGCACCGTATGGACCGAGTTGGCGCAAGCCTCGGCGACGCGTCGCGCCGCAGCGTGAGCCAACTCATTAGGCTTGCCGACGACGAAATTCTCGAAAGTAAAGCGCTGGTCGAGTGCCGAGAACTGCGCCTTATCCTCACTAATTTCGAGCACGACGGCAGGCTCCGCGAAGGGCGGTGGGGGCCCGCCACGATCTTTTGACTCGCCGAGGGCGGCCGAATGGTCAAGCCCATTACGTCTGGGGGCACCTGCCACGACAATAGATAGATTGGTTACCCGCTGGTTTTCCGCTCGCCATAGCGCGAGAAGGCGGTCGGCGTAATGCGTCGCGACCCAGTCGCGCAGAAAGCGAGTCGGTGCGGCGACGATCGCCTCCCCGTCATCCACTCGCTCGACGCTCATCGGTCGCAGCCAGCTGCGGTAGGCGGCTTCGCCGACCTCCGCCTTGAGGTGGCCCAGAACCCGGATCCATTCGCTCTCGCACGCACTTGCCGAGGTATCGGCGTCCCTTATTCGAACCGCTTCCGCCACCACCGCATCCCCCCAAATCTAGGACGGCAGCACTACTCGGCTCAGTGCCAGTAAGATCTACACCCACAGAACGTCGATTTTCGAGTCTGCGTCATCGCTCTGTGCGGGCAAACGCGACCCCCATGCCGAGACAATTACTCTCGAAACCTGTAAAGAAAAGAACATTTTCTTCACGTTGATCGACATTTACAGGGCACCTGAGTAGGTTCCGGTGCCGTTATTGGAGATTTTAGATTACGTGACGGATTGATGGCAACGAGACCGAAAACAGAACGCAAGAAAGTTTCTCGCCGACCGACCGACGGTTACGCGGAAAGGCCACAAACACCAAACATTGGTAGGCGGACGGCAATTCGCGACATTTGGTCGCAGCCTCGATTGCGGCGACGCGGCGCGATCAGAGCGCGTTGATGCGAGCGGCGAGGCGGGACAGCTTCCGAGAGACCGTGTTCTTGTGGAGCACGCCCTTGGTGATCGCCCGGTGCATCTCGGGCTGTGCTAATTGAAAGGCAGATCGAGCCGCCTCCTTGTCACCGCTATCTATCGCCGTCTCGACCTTCTTGACGAAAGTGCGCACTCTGCTCATCCGGGCCCGGTTGATCGCGGTGCGTTTGGCGATTTGGCGTATGCGCTTTTCCGCCGATTTGTGACTGGCCATGCTCGCTCGCGGTGAAAACAGAGTGCGGCTTATATCGGTGAGCTATCGCCTCGTCAACCGAGCGGGCCGTAAGGCCACGAGGCGCGGTCTCTTGCTCACCGGTCACGCAAGGTGGGCTGTCGCTTCTCGGTGAAAGGTCATCTCGTCCTTGCGGCAGACGGTGGCGTAGGTCGCGCAAAAGAGCCGCCATTCAAGACGCACATTCTCGGCCAGCAACGGCTGGGAGGCGCGGCGCCTACTTGACCATTATCGCGATCGGCCACGACATCTGGGCGATCTGCTATTTCCATTGTTATTCCATTGTTAGCGCGCCGAAATTCGTTGATTGGCGTTAAAAATTCCATTGATCCGCCGGGTAACGAATTTCGCCTCTAACCCGCTGATCCAATGTCGTATTTTTCACGCCAAAGCGACCGGTCCGGGTCCAAAATCGAGATTTTCGCTGTATTTGCGCCCGGTAGAGCGCTCTAGCGGCGGGTTGCCGAAGCCTCCGGGGTCAGAGATGCCGCTATCTCCGTTTCCCCCAGTCGGGGCGCTAGATTTCGCAGAATCGCTCCCGAGCGAAGTGCCGGCGCGGGACCGAGGGTCGGAGAGATCCGGCCTAGCAGCCTGTCGGACTTAAGCAGCGTGGCACATATGTGGTAGGGTGAGCTGGTTTTGGGTACCAGTGGCGGTTGGGGGGATGAGCAATTTTCGCG
>Ga0306921_10000630_pt1 | contig 32091 bp, 31 predicted proteins | sample sta12Cox44000080_FD_203760 | JGI IMG/M metagenome (GOLD analysis project Ga0306921, IMG submission 203760) | Lab enrichment of tropical soil microbial communities from Luquillo Experimental Forest, Puerto Rico - statoxic.12C.oxic.44.000.080 (v2)... | ecosystem: Environmental > Terrestrial >... | reverse complement strand
GTCCTGCGTGGAGCCCGCAGGGCTGCGATTCAGGCGAGCGGGTGACGCAGCATGAGCACACCCCTGCCCCCGACGACAGGCCCGCCCCGTCTCGCGCTCAGAAGCTCGTGAGTGAAAAGCCCGGCTAGGGCTCGAGGATTTCGGGGAAGTCCCGGATGATGCGGTGCGGGCGCTCGGCGATGCCGGGAGCCAGACCCACGCCTTCGCGGTCGACCCAGATACCACGGAGGCCGAGACGCTGCGGCGCGGCCACGTCCCACTCGAAGTGGTCGCCCACCATCCACGCGTCCTTCGCAAGGACGCCCAGGCGCTCCAGCACGTGGCGGTACACCGCTTCGTCGGGCTTGCCCGTGCCGAACTCGCCCTCGATGAGGATCACGTCGAAGTAGCGGCCGAGATCGAACGTCTCGATCTTGCGCCGCTGATGGCTCTTGTCGCCGTTGGTGACGAGGGCCATGGTCACGCCGCGCTCGTGCAGCCGGCCGAGAGTCTCCTCCACGCGCGGGAAGAGGCGCATGGCCTGCCAGCGGCGGGCGGCGTAGTCCTCGGCGATGGCCAGGGCGAGTGTGTCGTTCGCCGCGCCCAGCCTCACGAAACCTTCCGCCACGATCTTGTTCCACGCCCCCAGCATGTTGACGCGCTCGCGCCGATGCCGCTCGGGATCGTCCCAGAACCACCGGCGGGCCGCCCGGACCGATTCCACGAGCCGGGCGCTATCGATGCCCGCGGGGGTCGCCACGGTGTGACAGGCCGCCGTCCAGCATTCGTCCGCGCCGCCCGAGTAGTCGAGGAGAGTATCGTCGAGATCTACGAGCAGGGTCTTCATGCCTCCACGGGCTCCTCGGCGGGGGCGGCGAAAGGAGGCAACTCAGGACGGCACACCGCGCGGAAGTTGCACCATCGGCAGATGCGCAGCTCCTCCGTCTTCTCGAAGTTCGCCTCCTCGGCGAGATTGCGCTCGGGGTCCTTGAGGTAAGCCTTCATGGCGCGCACGGAGAGCCGGATGTGCTCTCGCACACGCTCGAGGCTGACCTCGTCCCAGGGATGCGTGGCGACCCTGCCCTCGCGCAGGTTGACCTCGAGCAGGTCCACTCGCGAGAGCTCCACGTGCATCACCTCGAGCGCGTACATGGCGTAGCCCCCGAGCTGGATGCCCGCGCCCTCGCCCGTCCCGCCCGTCTTCCAGTCCACGAGTTGGAGACGGTCGGCGGCGTTCCAGTAGCCGAAGTCCGGCGCGGTGAAGAGCCGGGTTCCCTCGAAGGCGAAGGAGCCGATGTCCTCGATGAAAGACCAGCGCTCGGGCGGGGTGCGCTTGATGTCGTCGAGGAGGGGCAGCCGGTGGAAGTTGCGCACGCAGCGAACCACGTGGTCGCGCAAGGCCTGCCACTCCCCGTCGCGGATGGACACGCCGTACTCGTGCTCGAAGAGCCCTGTGCGCTTGGGCTCGGCGCGGTAGACGCCGTCCCGGGAGCCGCGCCACTCGCGCCGCATCTGGCGCACGGTGTCCTCGACGAGGGCCGCCTCGGACAGCGCGTGGCCCTCGCGCAGGGCGAGCAGCGCGCGCTCGATCGTCTCGTGCACGAGGCGCCCCGCCCACATCTGGCGGGTGCCGAGCTTCTTCAGCACGTAGAGCTGTCGGACGAGGGGATCGGCCGCGACGTCCCAGCCGCCCCAGGAGCCGTAGTACTGGTAGAAGTAGCGGCGCCGACACTCCTTGAAGCAGTTGTCGCGGGTGCGCGACCAGGAGAACTCGTTGACGAGATCGGCCACGCTTCGATCTTAGCAGGTCGCTCGCGAGGCCGGACCGGATTGACAGCCGCCCGACCTCCCCCTAGACTCCGTTCCGCGACCTCTCCAGGTCAACGCACCCAACCGCCGCCGCCGCGGCAAGGAGATATCGACATGAGTGACGAGAGCGCGGGACTGACGCGCCGGGACGTCATCAAGGCAGGCACCGCCGCCACCCTTGCCGGCTATGCGGTCGGCGTCGAGAAGGCGCTCGGCCAGGCGATCAAGACCGACACCGATGGTCTCGTGGCTGGCGATGCCGAAGTGGCCATTGGCAGCTACAACATGCCGGTGTACGAGGCTCGCCCCGCCTCGGGCGGTCCGGCGCCCATCGTCGTCTGCGTCTCGGAGATCTGGGGCGTGCACGAGTGGGTCCGGGACATGACCCGTCGCTTCGCCAAGGCCGGCTACTACGCGGTGGCTCCCGAGCTCTTCAAGCGTGAGGGCGGCGTCGGCCAGATCCCCAACATCCAGGACATCCTCAAGATCGTCCTCGCCGTCCCGCGCAAGCAGGTGTCGGGTGACGTCACGGCGGCGGTGGATTGGGCGAAGAAGCGCCCGAATGTACGCGCAGACCGCGCGGGCGTCACCGGCTGGTGCTGGGGCGGATCCACCGTCTACCAGGTCGCCGCGACCAATCCCGACATGAAGGCGGGCGTGGTCTGGTACGGGCCGCCCGCCCGTCCCTATCCCGATCAGCCCAACCCCGTCACGGGCTTCGACGTGGCCAAGGACATCAAGATCCCCATGCTGGGCCTCTTCGGCGAGACGGACACCGGCCCCTCACCCGCCGATGCCCGGAAGATGTTCGACATGCTCAAGCAGAACAACCCCGCCGACGAGATTGTCGTGTACTCCGGCGCGGGCCACGGCTTCATGGCGGACTATCGTCCCTCGTACAACGCTACGGCGGCCGCAGACGCCTGGAAGCGCTGCACGGGCTGGTTCGACAAGTATCTCAAGGCCTGAGCGACGGCGCTCGAGGAGGCCGCATGCCATTCGTCAATATTCGCATCTATGAAGGCTGGGGCACGGAACGGAAGAACGAGATCGCCAAGCGGGTGACGGGCGCCATCACCGACGTCACCGGGCTGCCCAAGGAAGCGGTCTGGGTGGTGATCGAGGAGGTCAAGCCCAGCGACTGGTATGCCGCGGGCAAGCCGGGGGAGCCGATCAAGAAGTGACGGTCGAGGTCCGCGATCCGCGCTTCACCACCGTGGTGGGGCCCACCGTCGAGTTCACGAAGATCGCGGGCGATTGCCTCTTCACCGAGGGACCCCTCTGGCATCCCTCGGGCAAGTATCTCTTGTGGAGCGACATGCCGGGGGACCATCTCCGGCGATGGTCGGCCGCCGACGGCGTCACCACCTTTCGCAAGCCGTGCAACAAGTCCAACGGGCTCACCTGGGACCGCCAGGGCCGCCTTCTCGCCTGCGAGCACGCCTCGAGCCAGGTCTCCCGCACCGAGCCGGACGGGCGCATCACGCCGGTAGCCACCCACTACGACGGCAAGCAGCTCAACAGCCCGAACGACGTCGTCTGCGCGGCCGACGGCGGGATCTACTTCAGCGATCCGCCGTACGGCCGCATGGACTTCTATGGAGTGAAGCGCGAGCAGGAGCTCGCCTTTCAGGGCGTCTACCGCGCGGGCGGCGATCCGAAGCACCCGACGCTGGTGGTGGACGACTTCGACCGCCCCAACGGCCTTTGCTTCTCGCGCGACGGCCGGCGACTCTTCGTCAACGACACCGCTCGTAAGCACATCCGCATCTTCGACGTGAAGGCCGACGGCGGTCTCACGGGCGGTCGCGTGTGGGCGGAGACGACGGGCGAGGGCAAGGGCGCGCCCGACGGGATGAAGATCGACTCGGCGGGCAACGTCTATTGCTGCGGCCCCGGGGGCGTGCACGTCTTCGATCCCGAGGCGGTCTGCCTCGGTGTCATCCAGGTGCCGGAGCCGACGGCCAACTTCGCCTGGGGCGATGACGACTACCGCAGTCTCTACATCACCGCATCCACGTCCGTGTACAGGATCCGCGTCCAGGTCCCGGGCCTGCCCGCCCGGTAGGGCGCGAAGCGACCGCCAAAGGAGGCCGTCATGACTCGCCTGCTCACCCTGCTCGTAGCCGCGCTGCTCGCTCTGCCGGTCGCGGCCGAGGCCCAGAAGCCGATCAAGGTCGGCATGCCGATTCCCCTCTCCGGTCCGGCCGCCCTCTTCGGCGAGCCCGCCTCCAAGGGCGCACAAATGTACGTGGACGAGCTCAACGCCAAGGGCGGCGTGCTCGGCCGGAAGATCGAGCTCACCATCCGCGACTCCAAGGCCGACGCCAACGAGGCGGTGCGGGTCGCGCGCGAGCTCATCCTCAAGGAGAACGTGGACTTCCTCGTAGGCACCCTCACCTCCGCAGAGGGGCCGGCCGTCTCCGTGGTGGCCAAGGAGAACAAGATCGTCTTCATCGCGCCCATTCCGAAGACCGATCAGCTCACCGCGGCCGACAAGCTCCATCCCTACGTCTTCCGGGTCGCCGCCAACACCACCATGGAGGGACGCAGCGCGGCGGAGATCGTGGCCAAGTGGCCGGTGACCAAGATCGCCACCATCGCCTTCGACTATGCCTACGGCCAGGACGTGACCAAGGCCTTCGTGGAGCACATCAAGAAGATCAAGCCGAGCGTGGAGATCGTGGATCAGCAGTGGCCCAAGCTCGGCGAGCAGGACTACAACCCCTTCATCAACGCCATGATGGCCAAGAAGCCGGAAGCAGTGGTGTCGTCGATCTGGGGCGGCTTCTTCGTCACCTTCTCCAAGCAGGCCAAGGCTCTCGGCATGTTCGACGCCGTCAAGTACAACTTCATCGGCCTCGGAGAGGCGGGCTCGCCGGAGACGACCAAGTCCATGGGCGCAGACTATCCCGTGGGCATCTGGGGCAACTCCTACGACGCCTTCTACTGGGACGAGTCCTCGCCCGCGCATCGCGACTACACCGCGCGCATCTCCAAGTACCTGAAGGACGAGTATCCGTCGTCCTGGGCCATCCAAGGCTACATCGGCATGCAGTTCCTCGCCGAGGCGATCAAGAAGGCCAACGCCGCAGACTCCGAGAAGGTCTCCAAGGCCCTCCTCGGCCTGACCGTGGACACTCCCGCGGGCAAGCTCACCATCCGCGAGAAGGACCACCAGGCCAACCGGGGGCAACTCTACGGCAAGACAGTGAAGGAGGCGAAGTACCCCTTCGCCATCATGAAGCCCGTGACGTACGTCGATCCCACCAAGTTCATGGACTAGTCGGCGCGCGGAGAGGGGCGGCGGCCCGCCCCTCTCCGCACCTCGTCGTGCCAGACCTGTCTTTCGTCTTCGCCCAGTCCCTGAGCGGCCTCACCGCCGCCATGTTCCTTTTTCTCATCGCCTCCGGCCTTTCCCTCATCTTCGGCGTGCTGCGGGTGCTCAACTTCGCCCACGGGACCTTCTACATGCTGGGCGCCTACGCGGCCTACCAGATCGTCCTGTGGCTGGGTACGGGGCCGGCGAGCTTCTGGATCGCCGCCCTCGGGGCAGCCCTCGCCGTCGCGCTGCTCGGCGGCCTCGTGGAGCGCTTCCTCTTCCAGCGCCTGTATGGAAAGGAGGAGCTCTACCAGCTCCTCTTCACCTACGCCCTCGTGCTCATCCTGGGCGATGTGGCCAAGCTCATCTGGGGGACGCAGCAGAAATCGCTGAGCCGACCGCCTGGTCTCTCGGGCGCGGTGAGCCTGCTGGGCGCCACCATTCCCTACTACAACCTGTTCATCATCCTCCTCGGTCCCGCCATCGCTCTCGGCTTCTGGTTCGCCCTGCAGCGGACGCGGGCCGGCCGTCTCATTCGCGCGGCGGCCCTCGACCGTGAGACCCTGGGCGCCCTCGGCGTGAACGTGAACGCGCTCTACACTGGCGTCTTCGTGCTCGCGTCTTTCCTGGGCGGACTGGGCGGAGCCCTCATCACGCCGATGCGCGCCATCGTGCCGGGCATGGACACCGACGTCATCGTGGAGGCCTTCGTGGTGGTGGTCATCGGCGGCCTCGGCTCCTTCTGGGGCACCTTCCTCGGCGCCCTCATCTACGGCCAGGTCCTCTCCTTCGGCATCCTCTTCTTTCCGCGCTTCTCCATCTTCTCGATCTTCGCCCTCATGGCCGCGGTGCTGATCATCCGTCCCTGGGGCCTCCTCGGCCGGCCGTTGCGATGAGCGTCCGCCGGATTCCGTGGGTCGCCCTCGTGTTCGTGGCCGCGCTCTTCGTCCCCACCCTGGGCTCGCGCTACTACACGTTTCTCGCCAACGACGTCCTCATCTGGGCGCTCTTCGCCACCAGCCTCAATCTCCTCGTGGGCTACACCGGGCTCGTCTCCTTCGGACATGCCGCATACTTCGGGATCGGCGCCTACACCACGGGCATCCTCATGAAGAAGGCCGGGGTGTCCTTCCTCCTCGCCTTCCCGGCCGGGGGTCTCCTCGCCGCCCTGTTCGCCCTCGTCTTCGGCTTCTTCTGCGTGCGTCTCACCCGCATCTACTTCGCCATGCTCACTCTCGCCTTTGCCCAGATCGTGTGGGCGGTGTGCTTCAAATGGAACGAGGTGACGGGAGGCGAGCAGGGCATGCCGGAGATCCCGTATCCGGACTTCGGCTGGGTCGACCGCCTCGCGGCCTTCGTGCCGGTGCTGGGCGGCTACCGCACCGCCGAGCAGTTCTACTTCGTGACCCTGATCCTGGTCGCCGCGTGCCTCCTGATCCTCCGGCGTATCGTGGGGTCGCCCTTCGGGCGCATGCTCGCCACCATCCGCGAGAATCCCGAGCGGGCGGAGTTCATCGGCGTCAACGTGCGCCGCTACGAATTGGCCGCCTTCGTGCTCGCAGGCGCCTTCGCGGGGCTGGCCGGAGGGCTTTTCGGCATCTTCAACCGCGGCGTTTTCCCCGACTTCGCCTACTGGACCAAGTCCTCCGAGGTCCTGATCATGACGCTGCTCGGCGGCATGGGCTCCTTCTGGGGTCCCGCGGTGGGCGCGGCCGCGCTCATCTGGCTCAACCAGCAGATCGTGTCCTACACGGAGTACTGGCCGCTCGTGCTCGGGACCATTCTCGTGGTGCTCCTCTTCGTGTTCCCGGGCGGCATCGCCGGCGCGGTGACCCTGCTCCTGCGGCGCTCCCGCCCTGGAGTCGCCCGTGCTTGAGGTCCTGGGCCTCCGCAAAAGCTTTGCGGGCTTCCAGGCGGTGGGCGGCGTGAGCTTCAGCGTGCCACGCGGCTCGATCAGCGCCATCATCGGCCCCAACGGCGCGGGCAAGACGACGCTCTTCAACCTGATCACGGGTCACCTGCGCCCCGACGCGGGGAGCGTGCGCTTCAACGATCGCGAGGTCACGGGCATCGCGCCTCACGACCTCTGCCGCCTCGGCATGGGCCGCTCCTTCCAGCGCACCAACATCTTCCCCAAGCTCACCGTCTACCAGAACGTCCAGGCGGCGTATCTCTCCCATCGCGGCCGCGGCTGGAACCTCCTCACCCCCGTGGAGCGGCTGTATCGCGAGGAGACGGAGGCCTTGCTCGCCGCCGTCGGCCTCCTCGACAAGGCGGGCGAGGTTGCGGGCTTCCTCTCCCACGGCAACCAGAAGCAGATCGAGCTGGGCATCGCGCTCGCCCTGGAGCCGGCCATTCTCCTCCTCGACGAGCCCACCGCCGGCATGTCTGCCCAGGAGACGCGGGAGTCGATCCACCTCATCGAGCGCATCGGACGCGAGCGCGGTCTTACCCTGCTCTTCACCGAGCACGACATGGAGGTCGTGTTCGCCATCGCCCACCGCATCACCGTGCTCCACCAGGGTCAGGTCATCGCCGACGGCACCCCCGACGAGGTGCGGCGGCATGCGGACGTCCGCCGCGTCTATCTGGGGGAGCGCCGATGACCGCACCCGTCCTCACCGTAGAGGACGTCTATACCGCGTACGGACTTTCCCAGGTGCTCTTCGGCGTCTCGCTGGAGGTGGCGGCGGGCGAATGCGTCTGCCTCCTCGGTCGTAACGGAGTGGGCAAGACCACGACCATGCGCAGCATCATGGGGCTGACGCCCCCTCGCCGGGGCCGCGTCATCTGGAAAGGCAAGGACGTGGCGGGGCGAGAGCCCTATCAGATCGCCGATCTCGGCATCGGCTTCGTGCCCGAGGACCGCCGCATCTTCTCGGATCTCACGGTATGGGAGAACCTCGACGTGGCGGCCCGCCGCCGGGACGGCGGCTCGGCGTGGACGCTCGACCGCGTGTTCGATCTCTTCCCCAAGTTGCGCGAGCTCGTCGACCGCCAGGGCGGATTCCTCTCGGGCGGCGAGCAGCAGATGCTCACCATCGCCCGCACCCTCATGGGCAACCCCGATCTCCTGCTGCTCGACGAGCCCTCCGAGGGCCTGGCTCCCATCGTGGTCGACCATCTCAAGGAGCAGATCGGCCGTCTCAAGCGGGAGGGGCTGACCATCCTTCTCGCCGAGCAGAACGTGGATTTTTGCCTCGACCTCGCCGACCGCGTCTATGTCCTCGAGAAGGGCCACATCCGCTATCAGGGGACCGTTCAGGCTTTCCGGGAAGACGAGTCCATCAGGGCCCAGTACCTCGCCCTCTGATTTCTGGTAGGGTGTGGGCCATGACAACCTTCATCGTCACCTGCCCCTGCTGCAGCGGCCGGCTGACCATCGATCCCAAGCTCGAAGCCGTGGTGGCGCACGAGCCGCCGCCGCGTTCCAAGTCAGGCCTGGGCCTCGGGGAGGCGATCTCCTCCCTTCAGGGCGAGGCGGCCAAGCGCGCGGACCGCTTCCGGGATCAGATGAAGGCCGAGCAGAACAAGTCGGCGGTCCTCGATGCCAAGCTCCAGCAGGCGCTCAAGAAGGCCAAGGACGACCCGTCGAAGCCACTGAACCCGATGGACATGGACTGAGCGCCGCGTCGTCTCGCCCACGGTCAACATGCCTTGGGCATGTTGAGGATGAACCATGAAGCAGCTGACCTCTGCCGTTCTCAAGAGCGTCAGCCGCTCCTTTTACCTCTCCCTCAAGGTCCTGCCCTCGGCGGTCCGGCCCGCCATCGCGCACGCCTATCTCCTCGCGCGCGCTGCCGATACCATCGCCGACACGCGCCTCATCGATCGTCGCCTGCGCGTGACCCATCTCCTCGCGCTGCGTGAAGAGCTCGACGCGGCCAAGCCAGGTCGGCTCGAGGCCATCGTGGCAGCCACCCGGACTGCCCAGTCGCTCGACACCGAGCGCACCTTGCTCGAGCGCCTGCCCGACTGTCTCGCCGGCTACCGGGCGCTCGCTCCCGACGATCGCCGGCGCGTGCGCTCTGTGCTCGGCACCATCATCGAGGGCATGACGGAGGATCTGACGCGCTTCCCGGGCGAGGACGAGGGCGGGCTCGCCGCCCTCGAGAAGCGCGCCGACCTCGACCGCTACACGTATCTGGTGGCGGGCTGCGTGGGCGAGTTCTGGACGGAGGTGCACGTGGCGCACCGCCCTCGTCTCCGCCACTGGGATCTCGAGACCATGGCGGCGCTCGGCATCCGCTTCGGCAAGGCGCTCCAGCTCACCAACGTGCTGCGCGACCTGCCTCGCGACCTGCGCCAGGGCCGCTGCTATCTGCCCAGCCACGATCTGTCCCTACTCGGCCTCGAGCCCCGAGATCTTCTCGATCCCAAGGCCGGGCCCCAGCTCCGTCCGCTGCTCGTGGAACTGCTCAACGTCGCCCTGGACCACTACGAGGCGGGATGGCGCTACACCTTCGCCATCCCCCGCCGGGAGACACGCATGCGCCTGGCCTGCGCCTGGCCGCTTCTCATCGGGCTGCGCACCCTCGATCTCCTCGCCCAGGCGCCCAACTGGCTCGACCCCGGCGTCGTGCTCAAGGTTCCCCGCTTCCGCGTGTACGGCATGATGGCGCAATCGATGGCGACGGTGTGGTCCACTCGCGCGCTGAGCCGCAAGGCGCGCCAGCTCCGCGAGCGGATCCGCCTGTGATCTCCATCTTCCAGATCGATGCCTTCGCGGAGCGGCCCTTCGGGGGCAATCCGGCGGCGGTCGTCCTCGACGCCCAGCGCCTCTCCGAGCCGCAGATGCAGTCCATCGCCTTCGAGATGCGGGTGGCCGGCACGGCCTTCCTCCTCCCCGCCACGCGGGGAGGCTATGCGCACTGGCGCCTCCGCCTGTTCACGCCCACCCGCGAGGTCCCCTACTCCGGCCACACGACCATGGCCGCCGTGCACGCGCTCGGCGAATGCGGGCGGCTGCGCAACGATCACGTCGTATTCGAGACGCTCGGCGGCCCCGTGAAGGCGAGCGTGGTGTCGGACAACGCACGCCGGCTCATCTGGCTCGAGCCAAAGGTGCCCGAGCTCCACCCGTTCACGGGCCAGCTCGCGCATGTACGCGAGGCCCTCGGCCTGGCCGCCGCCGCCGGCTGGGCTCACGCGGTGACCACGCCGGACCACGACCTTCTCGTGCCCGTGGCCGGGCTCGAGGTCCTGCGGGCCTTGCGTCCCAACCTGAGCGCGCTCGGCGAGGTGGCAGCCCATGCCGGGGTGCGCGGCGTCTGCGTCGTGTCGCGTGAGACGGTGGATCGCGGCTCGGCAACCCACTGCCGCTTCTTCGCTCCGCACTTCGGCATTCCCGAGGACATCGTGACCGGCTCCGTGCACTCTGCCATCGGCATCTGGCTGTTCGACGCGGGACTGCTCCATCCCAGCGGAACGCTCGCCGACTTCACCGCGGAGCAGGGCGACGGGCTCGGCCGGCCCGGCCGGCTCCGCGTGGAGCTCCAGCTCCAGGAAGGCAGGGTCACCCGCGTTCGCGTCGGAGGCTCCGCCGTCACCGTGCTGGCGGGCAGCATCGCCATCCCCGATCCGTGAGGTTCCTTGGCGTCGACCTCGCCTGGAAGGACGGGAATCGCTCCGGCGTCGTCTGCCTCGAAGGCTCGCGCTTTCCCCTGGAGCTTCGCGAAGAGCCGCGCACCCTGGCGAGCCATGGCGAGGTGCTGGACTGGATCGCCCGGCGCGTGACGCGCCGACGCGCGGCCATCGGGATCGATGCGCCCCTCCTCGGGTTGGGGGAGGGCCGGCGCGGCGGCGACAATGAAGTTGCGAGCGTGTTCGGACGCTTCCACGCCTCGACGCACAGCCCTCCGCGCTATCCGGGGCTCGAGGCCTTCGCGGGCGCCCTGCTCGGCGACTACGCCCTCGAGTCCTTCGGTCCCGGATGGCGGCCCACCCCCGGCTGTCCCGCCATCCGCGAGGTCTATCCCAACGCGCTCCAGATCCTGCTCTTCGGCCTCGACGAGCGCCCCGGCCTCACCATCGTCAAGTACAAGCGGCAGCGCTTCGCCGGCAAACGCGCGTGGGTGGATCGAGGCTTGCGCGTGTTCATCGATCGCTGCGCGCGGGCCATCGGAGGGCGCTACGTCTCGGCCGGCGGCCCGGGATGGCAGGCGCTCCTCGCCGAGCGGCCGCGCGCGTCCATGTCGTCCGCCGAACTGAAGGACATCGAGGATCGCTGGGACGCCGTGCTTTGCGCGCTCGGAGCCGCGCTGGAGTGCTGCACCCCGGGAACCATGCGCTTCTATCCGGATGCGCCGGAGGCATGGCGCCGCGGCTACATCCTCGCGCCCGTCTTTCCCATCGCGCGCGACGGGAGCAGCGCGGCCAGGGCGTGAGGGCCCGGGCCCTCGCGCGCTGCTGCTCCGTCTCCGCGCGTCGCCTGCAGCGAGCGAGGCCACCGGCCAGGTTGAGTCGCGCTCCTCGGTAGCCCGGATTGAGCAGCCGGCTGCCGCGATTATGGTCACTCGGCGCTACGCGGACGCCGCGCGATCCTCGCCGACGCGGACACGCCTTCCTCCGGCGCTGGGCGAGGAGCCGTCAGTCGACGGCGGAGAGCTTCAGCAAGGCGTCGGGGTCGATGCGCGCCCGGCGAAGCTGCGCCGACCAGTGTAGATGCGGACCCGTGGCGCGTCCCGTGCTCCCCACCGCCCCCAGGATCGCTCCGCGCTCCACGAGCGCGCCTTCCGCGACGTCGATCCGCTCGAGATGCATGTAGAGCGTATAGAGACCCTCGCCGTGGTCGAGGGCGATGAGACGGCCCCCGAAGAAGTGGTCAGCCACCAGAGCGACCCGGCCGCCGTTAGAGGCCACCACGGGGGTGCCCGCGGCCGCGGCGAAGTCCACGCCGGTGTGCGGCGAGCGTGGCTTGCCGTTGATGACGCGGCGGAAGCCGAAGCCGTCGGACTTGACGTCGGAGGCGATGGGGCTGGTGAATCGACCGCGCCAAAAGCGGACGGAGGTGATGGTGTCGTACAGCGCGCGGAGCCGCGCCGCCTCTACCTCCGCGCGCCGCTCGTTGTCGGGGGAGAGGTCGACCATGCCCTTGGGCAGGGTGAGGCGCTGCACGGGAAAGCCTCGGGACTTGACGGTGAGGCGGCCCGATGCCTGGTGCGGCGCGCCGCCGCCGTCCACGAAGCCGACGCGCCACGGCAGCCGCCCCGGCTTGGTCTCGAGATCGATGCCGATGAGGGCGGCATAGCCGTCGGCGTAGGGGAAGAAGAAGAGCGGCCGACCCCCGATGCTGCCGTCCATCGCCGGGGCGCTCGCTGCTCCCGTGACCACGATCATGGCCACGTCGCCCTGGCGCACCGCCGACGGCGTCACCGTTACCTTGAAGGCGGCCGCGGGCGAGGCGAGCGCGAGGAGGACAGTGCAGGCGGCCGCCACCCGCATGAGGCCCGTCATGGCGCGATTGTACGCGCCCGTCGTCGAAGCTCGAAGAATCGCGGCCGGCGAGCTAGGAGGATTCGGGACGCTGCTGGCGAAGGAACTGCTCGATCTCCGCCACCAGATCGCCGGAGGGCGGTAGTTCGTCACCGGCGGGCGCGGCGGGCTCCTCGACCTCGTCTTCCGCGGGAGCGCGGCCTTCGAGCTTGCGCACGTACTCGGCGATCTTTGGGTTCTGGCTCACCACCTCGGCGAGGTTCCGCTCGAACTGCTCGGTCGCTTCGATCAGGTCCGACAGATCCGCCTCCGCTCCCAGCAGATGGAGGACGCGTCGCACGAGGGCGAGGGCGGCCTTCGGATTCTCGACTCCCGAGACATAGTGAGGGACGTTGGCCCACAGGCTCGCGGTGGGCACACCTTGATCCCGGCAGACGGTGTTGAGCACGCCCACGATCCCCGTGGGGCCCTCGTAACGCGACGGTCGGATCCCGAGCTTGTGGGCGAGCGAGGAATCGGCGGTGCCTCCCACCAGCCGTACCGGACGCGTATGGGGCACCTCGGCGAGGAGCGCGCCCAGGGTCAGCACGAGCGAGGCGTGCACGCGGTGGGCGAGATCGAGCACGGCGCCGCAGTACGTGCGCCAGCGCAGGTGCGGCTCCGTCGCCACGCCCACGATCAGGTCGTGGGAGAGGACCGAGTTGCGGGACAGTGAGAAGTCCGTGGAGGGCCAGATGATTTCGCGCTCGCTTCGTGAGCCGGCCTTGAATCGCACGTGCGGACGGGACAGCCCGAAGTGGTAGAAATCCTCGGGGTCGATCGTGGCCAGCGGCTCCGAGGGCCAGATCTGGCCGAGATAGCGGGCCGCGGTGGTGGCGGACTCCGCTGCGTCGTTCCAGCCGGAAAACGCAAGGATCAAGATAGGTTGCCGCAGCCCGCCCGGCTCCTCGAACACCGTCAGGGGATCACTCGAGGCCATGGACCTGTCTCCTGCCGGCAGGATGCCTGAGGGCCCTCACCCCCGCAAGGGCAAAAGCAGAGTGGATCCCAAAATCGGGCAAAAGAAGAGTGGATCCCAAAATCGGGCAAAAGAAGAGTTGACTCGGCGCGCAATGGTTCCGTATCATTATCGCCGCTAAACGGGTCCCCTATCCCACGTCGTCACAGGAGGTCACGGTTATGCGTTCCAAGATCGCGACGGTTGCAGCGCTCATGGGGGTGGCTGTCCTGTCTGGGGCTTGCGCCACGTCCGAGCAATGGGCCGAGTGGCGCTCCCACACAACGCACTTCGCCTCCGGTGACCACGCGTCGTTCTCGCTCGCCAACAACATGCAGGGCACGAACCCCAAGGTGACCCGACTCGACATCGACAAGTCGCGTCAGGAGAACTGGTGGGGTCGGACGATCACCGTCGACCCCGGCCAAGTCATCCAGAACTAGGCGGTACCTGACGTGACGTCCCGTCGATCAATCGCCACGGCCTTCGCCGTGGCGATCGTCGCTTCAGCGGTTGCTCTCGCGTACGCGGGCCCCTCGGACTACCTCATGCCCGTCGACAAGCACACGACCCCGAAGGGCCGCGCCCTTGCGACCAAGTATCGTCCGCAGCTCCTCGAGTTGTCCGACTACGTGTATCACTGCCTGCCCTATCTCGAGATTCGCAACGGCCTCGGCTTCAAGCGGGTACCAAAAGAGACCGTGGACAACCGCTATGCCTCGGTCTGGGTGCGCGCCGAGCAAGCTCCCGACGCGACTTTCGCGGCCATGCCACTGGAGCGGCAAGCCTCGGCCATGTTCTCGCGCTACGGCGTGCCCATGCTGAGCCGGATGGCGGCTTTCCCCGGCATCGACGCCGATCCCGACGTCTACGGCTACTCGGTGGCGGTGGAGTGGATCAAGCCCGGCAGCAACCCGAACGTGCCGACCATGGAGATCCTCGCCGTGTTCGCGGACAAGGCGAGCACCAAGGCCTTCCTGAACAAGACCCTGGCCCCCGCCGACTACGTGCAAGGGGCAAAGCTCAACTTCTTCGACGGCGATAAGGAAGTTGGGCGACTGCCCATCGAGATCTGGGACGACAATTTCACCTCCACCTACAAGGTTCCGGGGTACGAGCTGGAGAAGGGGAAGGTCTGCTCTTAGATCGGCCATAACCGTCACATTTCGCTCGGAATCGCCGTTGTTTGACAGCCCTCGTAGCCTCCGTTAGCATGGCTGCGAGGGACCGTTCATGAAACTCCCCGTGCGGCAGAAGACCCAGTTCTCGCTCGTCTATCTGCTCATTGCCGTCCTCGTCCTGTCCCTCGTGCAGAGCTGGCTCCTCGCTCCGCGGACGGTAGAGATTCCCATGAGCAAGTTCCTCACGCTCCTTCGCGAGGACAAGGTGGAGCGGGTCTCCATTACCGATCGCGAGATTCGAGGCACCCTCAAGCCGGGCGCGCTTCCCGCCCCCCAGCCCGGCCCCGGCGACAAGGTGCGGAACCTCGTGGGGGCGGAGTCGCAGGTCACCGCCTTCACCACGACGCGCATCCCCGGCATCGACGACAGCTCTTTGCTCAAGGAGTTCGAGCAGCACAAGCTCGAGTTCTCCGGGCGCGTGGAGAGTACCTTCTGGCGCGACTTCCTCTTCGGCTGGATCGTCCCTCTCGCCCTCATGATCGGCTTGTGGATGTTCGTCATGCGGCGCATGGGGGGCGGGCCGACCCAGGCCCTGTCCTTCGGGCGATCCAAGGCCAAGATCTACGACCGCAAGGAGCTCAAGACCACCTTCGCGGACGTGGCAGGGGTAGAAGAGGCCAAGGCCGAGCTGATGGAGGTGGTGGACTTCCTCAAGAACCCTAAAAAGTATCAGCGCCTCGGCGGCCGCATTCCCAAGGGCGTGCTCCTCGTGGGTCCCCCCGGCACGGGCAAGACTCTGCTCGCGCGGGCGGTGGCCGGCGAAGCTGACGTACCCTTCTTCTTCCTCTCCGGCTCCGAGTTCGTGGAAATGTTCGTGGGAGTGGGCGCCTCACGCGTGCGCGACCTCTTCGAGCAGGCCAAGGAGAAGGCGCCCTGTATCGTGTTCATCGACGAGCTGGACGCCATCGGCAAGACGCGGGCGGGCGCCACTGGCTTCGCGGGCGGCCACGACGAGCGCGAACAGACCCTCAATCAGCTCCTCGCGGAGATGGACGGCTTCGACTCCTCCAAGGGCGTGATCATCATGGCGGCGACCAACCGCCCCGAGGTGCTCGATCCCGCCCTCCTCCGCGCCGGCCGCTTCGATCGCCAGGTCGTGGTGGACAAGCCCGACGTCAAGGGCCGCGAGGCCATCCTGAGGGTGCACGCGCGCAGCGTGATCCTGGCCCCGAGCGTGGACCTCCACGTGCTGGCCGCGCGCACTCCGGGCATGGCTGGGGCGGATCTTGCCAACATCATCAACGAGGCGGCGCTCCTCGCCGCGCGCAAGGGCAAGGACGCGGTCGACATGCTCGACCTCGATGAGGCCGTCGATCGCGTGATCGGCGGCCTCGAGCGCAAAAGCCGCGTGCTCTCGGAGAAGGAGCGCGACATCGTGGCCCATCACGAGATCGGGCACGCCCTCGTCGCCTCCTCCCTCCCCGGGGCGGATCCCGTGCACAAGGTGACCATCATCCCGCGCGGGGTAGGCGCGCTGGGGGCGACGTACCAGCTTCCCCTGGAGGACCGCTATCTCCTCACCCGCAGCGAGTTCGAGGACCGCATCGCCGTGCTCCTGGGTGGTCGCGCGGCCGAGGAGGTCGTGTACGGCGAGATCTCCACGGGCGCTCACAACGATCTCGACCGCGCCACCGAGATGGCGCGTCTCATGGTGATGCAGTACGGCATGTCGGAGACCCTGGGGCCCATGACCTTCGGAGGCGGGCAGCAGGCCCTCTTCCTCAAGGGCTCGGGGCTCGGACACGAGCGGGAGTACAGCGACGAGACGGCCCAGGTCATCGACAGCGAGACCCGGGGCATCATCGACAAGATCTACGACCGTGTGCGGGGGCTCATCACGGATCGCAAGCCCGTGCTGCTGGCCGCCGCCGCAGAGCTCAAGGCGAAGGAAACCATCGAAGGTGACCGCCTGCGCCAGCTGCTGGCCGGCGACCCGGCCGAGGAGACACGATGATCCTGGTGAGGCGTGGAACGCTAGCAGTGATGCTCGTGATCGCGGCAGCCCTGGGGGTGGGGCTGGGCTCGTGGGGCGCCAACGCAGTGGATCTGGCCAAGCAGCCCCAGGTGCCCGCCCCTCCCACTCCAGCGGTCGCTCCCGTGCAGACCACCCCACTCCAGGCCGGGCGGTCGGCGCCGGTGGTGCCGGCTGCCATGCCCGTCACGGACGGCAGCTTCGCCAAGGTCGCGGAAGCGGTTAGCCCCGCCGTGGTCAACATCAATACGTTCGCGCGGGGCGGGGCGGGGCGGACGCCCATCGAGGAGTTCTTCGGCGACGAGTTCCTCCGTCGCTTCTTCGGCGGCGAGCCCGAGCGTCAGCAACAGCAGCGCAGTCTCGGCTCGGGGGTGATCGTGGATCCCTCCGGCATCTGCCTCACCAATGCGCACGTGGTCGAGCGCGCTACCGACATCGAGGTGGTGACGGCGGAGGGCAAGAAGCACAAGGCTAAGATCGTCGGCCTCGACAAGCGCACCGACCTCGCCGTGCTCCGCCTCCAGGGCGGTGCCCCCTACCCGTCGGCCGCCCTCGGCGACTCGGACAAAATCAAGGTGGGCGACTGGGTGCTCGCCATCGGCTCGCCATTCGGTCTCCAGCAGACGGTGACGGCCGGCATCATCAGCGCCAAAGGACGCTCCATCGGCCAGGGGCCCTTCGACGATTTCCTCCAGACCGACGCCGCCATCAATCCCGGAAACTCCGGCGGCCCCCTCGTGAACATGTCGGGCGAGGTCGTCGGCATCAACAGCGCCATCCTCTCTCGCTCCGGCGGGAACGTGGGTATCGGCTTCTCCATCCCGTCGAACATGGCGAAGCGGATCTATACCGAGCTCGCCACCAAGGGCAAGATCACCCGCGGCTGGATGGGCGTATCCATCCAGGAGCTCACGCCCGAGCTCGCCAAGAGCTTCGGGCTCAAGGAGCCGCGCGGCGTGCTCATCGCCGACGTGGTCAAGGACAGCCCCGCCGATCGCGCCGGGCTCGCCTCCGGCGACGTGTTGATGGAGTTCGACGGCAAGCGCGTGGACACGCCCCAGGACCTGCAGAAGATCGTGGCGGCCACCGCGCCGGGCAAGGGCGTGCCCGTCCGTGTCTGGCGAGACAAGGGCGAGCGGGCATTCGAGATCAAGCTGGGCGAGACGCCCGAGGAGACGGCCCAGGTCGTCGAGCCGGGCAACAAGGGCAAGAGCGTTCTCGGCCTCGACACCCGCCCCATCACCCCGGAGATCCAGCGCCAGCTCAATCTCCGAACCTCCGAGGGCGTGATCGTAGCGCGCGTGGAGGACGAAAGCGCGGCGGCCGAGGCTGGCCTGCAGCGGGGCGATGTGGTCCGCGAAATCAATCGGCAGCGCATCCGCAACATGCAGGACTTCGAGCGCGCCACTCAGGGGATCAAGCCCGGCGATCGCGTGACCATGCTGCTCCAGCGCGGCCCGCAGCCGCTCTACGTGGCTTTCACCATCGCCCGGGGCTGATTCCGCTCCGGACTCAGTCATCCTGCGCCCCGGCTTCCCACCGCGGCGCAATCCATCTGCTACACTTACGTTGAGTGGGAAGCCGACTCCAGGCTTCCCGTTCTGCTAAACACCATGGAATACAAGGACTATTACAAGATTCTCGGCGTGCCCAAGGACGCCGACGACAAGGCGATCAAGACCGCCTATCGCCGGCTCGCCCGCAAGCACCACCCCGACGTCTCCAAAGGCAAGGAGTCAGCCGCCAAGTTCCAGGAAGTGGCCGAGGCCTACGAGGTCCTGAGCGATGCGGAGAAGCGGAAGCGCTATGACACGCTCGGACCTGACTGGCAACGCTACGCCGAGGGGGGATCAGGCGGGCGCGGGCCGTTCGATGGCTCACCCTTTGGACGGACCGAGGTTCGCTTCGAGCAGGGGGGCGAGGGCTTCTCGGACTTCTTCCGCACGATCTTTGGAGACCTGGCCGGCGGACGGAGATCGGGCGGCTTCCGCGAGCCACAGTACGTCGACCTCAGCGATCTCATGGGGGGCGGCGGGGCTGGCGTCGGAGCGGAGCGCGGCGGGGACGTCGAGGTCGCCGTCGAGCTCTCGCTGGAGGACGCCTTCACGGGGGTGAACCGTCCGCTGTCGCTCGAGCTGGACGAGCCGTGCCCCGCCTGCGGTGGATCAGGGCACATCAATCGAAAGCCCTGCCCGGAGTGCCGGGGCACGGGGTGGGCCAGGAGGCGGCGCAACCTCGAGGTGAAGATCCCTGCCGGCGTGGATACGGGCTCTCGCATCCGTGTCGCCGGCGAGGGCGCGGGCGGCATGCAAGGCGGCGGGCGGGGCGACATCTATCTCCGGATCGCGGTGCGGCCCGACCCGCGCTTCGAGCGCAAGGGCGACGACCTGTACGTGACGCTGCCCGTAGCCGCGCACGACGCCGCCCTCGGCACCGAGATCTCCGTGCCCACCCTCAAGGGGCAGGTCTCGATGAAGATCCCGCCCGAGACGTCGAGCGGCCGCACCTTCCGGCTTCCCGGGTACGGCATGCCGCATCTCAAGGGAGGCGGCAAGGGTGACGAGTATGTGCGGGTGCAGCTGACCATTCCCTCCGGCCTGAGCCCGAAGGAGCGGGAGCTGTATCAGGAGCTCAAGAATCTCCGGACAGAGAGGACGCCATGAAGTTCGACAAGTTCACCGTGAAAGCGCAGGAAGCCGTCCAGGCCGCGCAATCGCTGGCCGTGGAGGGCAGCCATCAGGCCATCGAGCCGGAGCATCTCCTCCTCGCTCTCCTCCAGCAGCAGGAAGGGGTGGTGGGTCCACTCCTCGGCAAGCTCGGCGCGCGGCCGGAGCCGCTGGTGCGCGAACTCAAGACCGCCCTGGGCAAGCTCCCCACCGTCAAGGGCGGGGGGCGGCAATACGTCTCGGACCGCCTCGAGGCGGCCCTCAACCGGGCGTGGGACGAGGCGCAGCGACTCAAGGACGAGTACTGCTCTACCGAGCATCTCCTGATCGGCATCGCGCAGGACAAATCGGGGGAGGCTGGACGCATTCTCGCGAAGGCCGGCGTGACCCCGGAGGCCATCTACAAGGCCCTCGTGGATGTGCGCGGCTCCCAGCGCATCACCGACGCCAATCCCGAGGAGAAGTACCAGGCGCTCCAGCGCTACGCCAAGGACCTGACCGATCTGGCCCGCAAGGGCAAGCTCGATCCGGTGATCGGGCGCGACGAGGAGATCCGCCGCGTGGTCCAGGTGCTCTCGCGACGGACCAAGAACAATCCCGTGCTCATCGGCGAGCCCGGGGTCGGCAAGACAGCCATCGTGGAAGGCCTCGCCCAGCGCATCGTGGCAGGCGACGTGCCGGAAGGGCTCAAGGGCAAGCGCCTCCTCGCCATCGACATCGGCGCCATGGTCGCGGGCTCGAAGTACCGCGGCGAGTTCGAGGACCGCCTCAAGGCCGTGCTCCGTGAGATCACAGAGAGCGAGGGCGAGATCATCTGCTTCATCGACGAGCTCCACACCCTGGTGGGAGCGGGGGCGGCGGAGGGCGCGGTGGATGCCGCCAGCATGCTCAAGCCCGCCCTCGCCCGCGGCGAGCTGCGCTGTGTGGGCGCCACCACCCTCGACGAATACCGCAAGCACATCGAGAAGGACCCCGCGCTCGAGCGGCGGTTCCAGCCCGTGATGGTGAAGGAGCCTTCGGTGGAGGACACCATCGCTATCCTCCGCGGGCTCAAGGAGAAGTACGAAGTCCACCATAAGGTGAAGATCAAGGACGCGGCCCTGGTGGCGGCGGCCGTGCTCTCCCACCGCTACATCGCCGACCGCTTCCTCCCCGACAAGGCCATCGACCTCGTCGACGAGGCGGCCTCGCGGCTCCGCATCGAGATCGACTCCCTCCCCGCGGAGATCGACGAAATCCAGCGGCGCATCATGCAGCTCGGCATCGAGCGCGTGTCGGTGGCCCGCGAGTCGGACGCCGTCTCCAAGGACCGGCTGGCCCGGCTCGACGCCGAGCTCGCCGAGCTCAAGGCCCGCTCCGACTCGCTGAAGGCGCACTGGCAGGCTGAGAAAGCAGCCATCCTGGCCATCGGCAAGATCAAGGAGGAGACGGAGGCGGCGCGCGCGGCCATCGAGGATGCCAAGCGGCGCGGCGATCTCGAGAAGGCCTCCGCTCTCCAGTACGGCACCCTCATCGAGCTCGACCGCAAGCTCGAGACGGAGAATGCCAAGCTCGCGGAGCTCCAGAAGAGCCGCCGCATGCTCAAGGAAGAAGTGGACGAGGAGGACGTGGCACAGACGGTGGCCAAATGGACGGGCATTCCCGTGACCCGGCTCCTCGAGGCGGAAGTGCAGAAGCTGGTGCAGATGGAGGAGCGGCTGAGCCGCCGCGTGGTGGGACAAAGCGAGGCCATCGTGGCCGTGGCCAACGCCGTGCGGCGGGCGCGCTCCGGGCTCTCCGATCCCAATCGTCCGATCGGGTCGTTTCTCTTCCTGGGCCCCACCGGAGTGGGCAAGACGGAGCTGGCGCGGGCCCTCGCGGAGTTCCTCTTCGACGACGAGCGCGCGACGATCCGCATCGACATGTCGGAGTACATGGAGAAGCACACGGTGTCGCGCCTCATCGGCGCGCCGCCCGGCTACGTGGGGTACGACGAGGGCGGCCAGCTCACGGAGGCCGTGCGGCGGCGTCCCTACTCCGTGGTGCTCTTCGATGAGATCGAGAAGGCGCATGGGGACGTGTTCAACGTGCTCCTCCAGCTCCTCGACGACGGTCGTCTCACCGACGGGCATGGCCGCACGGTGGACTTCCGCAACACCGTGGTCATCATGACCTCGAATCTCGGCAGCCATCTCTTTGGCGAAGAGCAGGATCCCAAGCGCCTGCGCCGGGACATCATGGACGTGCTGAAGCAGTCACTGCGGCCGGAGTTCCTGAACCGCATCGACGAGATCGTGGTGTTCAAGTCCCTCGGCCGCGAGGAGATCGCCCGCATCGTGTCGATCCAGGTCGCGCACCTCGTGAAACGCCTGGCCGACAAGCGGATCACCCTCACCTTGACGCCGGCCGCGGTGAACCTCCTGGCTCAGGAAGGCTACGATCCCGTGTACGGCGCTCGCCCCCTCAAGCGGACCATCCAGCGGCTGGTCCAGGATCCGCTCGCCCTCAAGCTGCTCGAGGGCACCTTCAAGGAGGGCGATGCGGTGGTGGCGGACGCGAAGAACGGCGAGATCGTCTTCGCCAAGCAGGTCGAGGGGCAACCCGTCTGATCCGGCTCACCTGTGGCAGTATGGGTCTCCCATGTGGGAGACCCGCTGCCGCGGATGACTGAGCCCTCCGCCTTTTTCGAGCAGGACGGTGCTCGCTTCGTCCCCTCCGTCCTCACCCGCGGACCCTGGGGTCCCGAGCACCAGCACGGAGGGCCGCCATCCGCGCTGATGGCCCGGGCCATCGAGGACGAGGCGGAGTCCTTCCAGCTCGCGCGCTTCACCATCGATTTCGTCCAGCCCGTTCCCATCGCGCCGCTCACCGTGCGCGTGGAGCAGGTGCGGGCCGGGCGCCGCGCGCGCAACTACGTGGTCGAGCTCTCGAGGGACGACCACCTGGTGGTGGCGCGAGCCACCGCGCTCGTCCTCCGTCCCGCACCCGCCGCGTCGGACGTCGCGATCCCGCGCGAGCGACTGGAACCGCCGCCCGAGCAGTCCGAACCCTTCGTGTTCCCCTTCTTCCGCGCGAGCGTCGGCTATCACACGGCCATCGAGTCCCGCGTGGCGCGCGGGCGGGTGGGTTCGGGGCGCGCCGCACTGTGGATGTGCCAGCGCGTGCCTCTCCTGGTCGGCGAGGTACCGTCGCCCGCCCAACGCATTCTTCTCATGGCTGACTCGGGCAGCGGCGTGGGCGCGGTGCTCGATCCCGTGAGCTTCGCGCCCTTCATCAACGCGGATCTAAGCATCGCGCTCCACCGCCTTCCCGAGGGCGAATGGATGGGCCTCGAGGCAACGACGACCATCGAGCCCCACGGCATCGGGCTGACGCGCACACGCCTCCACGACTTGCATGGGCCAATCGGAGAGGGATTGCAGTCGCTGGTGGCTGGTCGCATGCCCGCGGCTTGACGAATCCCTGCCCGCGGTCCGGACATCTCAAGCAGGGAATGGAGACGGCCAAGGGAGATCCCGTGACCCGGATCCGCAGCCCGTTCTACTACGGCTGGATCCTGCTCATCGCCGTGGTCTTCGTGATGCTGGCCGGCTCGGGCATCCGCGCGGTTTTCGGCGTCTTCATCAAGCCCATCGAGGCCGAGTTTGGGTGGACTCGTCAGCAGCTCTCGGGCGCGGCGGCGCTGTCCCTCTTCGTGCTGGGCGCGGTCGGGCCCGCGGTGGGCTGGCTCGCCGACACGTGGGGCCCGCGGCGTGTGATGCTCCTCTCCTCCGTCGTCCTCGGCGTCGGCACCGTGCTCGCTTCGTTCGTGGGACATCTCTGGCAGCTCTACGCGAGCGCGGGGGTGCTCATGGCCATGGGCTCGGGTGGGCTCGGAATGGCCACGTCGTCGAGCATCGCCGCCCGCTGGTTCGTGGCGCGGCGCGGGCTCATCCTCGGCATCCTGGGCGGCGCCATGTCCGCCGGCCAGATGCTCGTGGTGCCGCTCTCCATGATCCTCATCGGCTTCTACGGTTGGCGCGCGTCGTTCCTCTGGCTGGGCGTGGGTGTCCTCGTCCTCGCCATACCCGTGATCGTGGCCTTCGTGCGCGACGATCCCAAGGACAAAGGTCTCGAAGCGTACGGGGCGAACACCGCCGCCGGCAAGGCCTTCGGCGCCGCCAGCGGCGAGCGGCGCGTGTCGGTGGCCGAAGCCATGGGCACGCCCGCTTTCTGGCTCCTCGCCGTGACCTTCTTCGTGTGCGGCTATACCTCCAATGGCCTCGTGCTCACGCATCTCATCCCGCACGCGGCGGAACACGGCTTCTCGGAGATACACGCGGCGCAGGCCCTCGGCCTCATGGGCGCCATGAACATCGTGGGCACCATCCTGTCCGGTTGGATCTGCGATCGCTTCGGGCGCAAGGGCCCTCTCGCCTTCTACTACGGCGTGCGCGGGCTGTCGCTGATCTTCCTCCTCTACGTGTGGAACGTGCCCTCGCTGCATATCTTCGCGGCCATCTTCGGCCTCAACTACATCTCCACCGTTCCCCCCACCACCACGCTCACCGCCAACATCTTCGGTCGTCTCTCCGTCGGCGCGCTCTCCGGCTGGATCTACTTCTCGCACCAGGTCGGCTCGGCTATCGGAGCCTGGGCGGGCGGGGCGATCTTCGACGCTACCGGCTCCTACTCATGGGCCTTCCTGTCCGCGGCGGTCATGGCCTTCATCGCCGCTGCCCTCTCGCTCCTGATCAAGGAAGTCCCCGTGAGCGCGCGGCCCACGCGGCGGGCCACCCCGAGCGGCGCGCCCGTTCCCGCGGGCTAGAGAGCGGCTCGCCCCTCGCAGGCGAGCGAGCAGATGGCGGGCGTGAGTGAGCTCGACCGGCATCGCTATCTGAGTCTCGCCACCTTCCGCCAAAGCGGCGCCCAGGTCGCCACGCCCGTGTGGTTCGCCGCGGCGGGCGGTAGGCTCTACGTGTTCACGAGCGGCGAGTCCGGCAAGGTCAAGCGCCTTCGCCGTTCACCACGCGCGCGAATCGCGCCCTCGGATGCGCGCGGCCGCGTCCGCGGCGAGTGGCACGAGGCGAGCGCGCGCCTCCTCACGGAGCCTCGCGCTATCGACCGCGCCCACGGAGCGCTGCGATCGAAATACGGCTGGCAGATGTGGCTCGCCGATGCGTTCGCCCGCCTCAGCGGCCGTCTCGGCCGTCGCGCGTGGATCGAGATCGAACTCTAGCCTGGATTGCTCATCGATATACGGAGCGCGAGGCAGTCGGGTCCTGTCGTCGGGGGAACGGGTGTGCTCAGGCTACGTCACCTGCTCGCCTGATTCGCAGCCCTGCGGGCTGCGCGCAGGACGAGGCGGTCCCACTCCGCCTGAGCACACCCCTCCCCCCGCCGCCACCCGGCCGGGTGCACGTGCCATCCGCGTGAATAATCCAAGCTGGACGGCCGCGCTTACGCCTTCAGATACTTGTCGAAGAAGGCGACGCAGCGCTTCCATCCGTCCTCCGCGGCGTTCTTGTTGTACACCTGGGGGCGATTGTCGGAGAAGAAGGCGTGGGACGCTCCCGGATAGAGGACGAACTCGTCCGCGGGGTTGCGCTTCTTGAGCTCAGCCTCGAAGCGCCGCACATCGTCGGACGGAATGCCCTGATCCGCGTCACCGTAGAGGCCCAGTACGGGCATGGTGAGCTTGTCCGCGAGGCTGAAGGCGTCGACGCCCGGAGCATCGGGATAGGTCCGCTTCACGTGCCCATACCACGGAACCGCCGCCTTCACTCCGGGATACTCGGCGGCGAAGTGGAGGGTGAGGGCGCCGCCGCCGCAGAATCCCGTCACGCCGAGGCGATCCGCCTGCGCCCACGGCTGCTGCTTCGCGTAGTCGGCGGCGGCGCGAATGTCGCCCAGGTATTGCGCGCGCGTGACCTTGCCCGCGATCTGGCCCATCTCCTGGAAGTTCTTCCCCTGCATGCCGCCTTCTCGATGGTAGAGCTCGGGGGCGATAGCGTAGAAGCCGGCATGGGCAAAGCGTCGCACGACGTCCTTGTTTTGGTCGTCGTTGCCCGTGAAGCCGGAGATCACCACGATGATGGGATAGCGGCCCGCTTTCTCGGGACGCGCCTCGTAGGCGGGAATGCTCGTGCCCCCCACGCTCAGCTGGACGTCGCGAGCCACGATGCCCTTGGTGTCCGTCACGATGGCCTGGGCCAGCGAGACCCCCGGGGTGAGCACACCCCCACCGTCGTAAAGGCGCCGAATCTCAGGACTTCCCGGCGGCTCAGCGGATTGAACATGGTGTCCCCTCTCACGGTTTGGTGGACGGTTGGCAAATCTTGTCGAATCGGCGGCCGCGATTCTACAGTAGAGAAAACCAGCAATGAAGCTTCCGGGTTTCGTGTCCAGGGCGATGAGCCTGCACGAGGCGGCCGCCATCATCTTCGTCCTGGTCGCCCTCCTGCCTCTCCTCGTATTCGTCGCCGTCATCTCGCTTTCCGGCCTCCTTTCGAGGACGGAGGCGCAGTTCGCCGCCTTCATGGCCGTCGTCATCGCCTGCCTCGGTCTCGTCGTCTTCCGCCGGCTGGTCGACCAGATCGTCCACCTCGCCGCGCGCGTGCAGCGGGCGCCCGCGGAGGACAGTGCAATGCTCGACTCTACCGGAGTGCCCATGCCGGTGCCCGCCCTGGGCCACGTGGCGGAGGTGGGCCAGCTCTCCCAGGCCTTCCTTGAGAGGCGCGGCGATCTCCGGGCGTCGACCGAGCGCCTCGAGGAGCTTGGCTCGAAGCTGGGTACCCTCCACGAGCTGGTTAAACTCTCCGCGCGCACGCCTCGCGGGGAGGACCTGCTCCCCGCTTTTCTCCAGACCACCATGGGCGCGGTGCAAGCTAACGGGGGCGCCATCCTCCTCCTCGACGACGCGCAGAGCCTCCTCCACACCGCCGTTTCTCGCGGCCCGCTCGCCGACGTGCTCGGGTCCGCGCCGATTCCCTTCGGGTCGGGCGTGGAAGGACGAGTCGCCGAGCTCGGCGATCCCGTCGTGGTGGACACCCTCGAGCACGACGTGCGCTTCGCGGAGGCAGGACCGTCCACTTCCACGCGCGGATCCTTCATCTGTCTGCCCCTGCGGGCGGGCGAGCGGGTGGTCGGGGTGGTCGACCTCGTGCGCATGGACGACACGAGCGCGGCCTCGCCGCTCGCGCGCCCATTCAGCTCGTCCGATCTGCAGTTCCTCGCCACCCTCCTTGTCTACCTCGGCTACGCAGTGGACAACGCTCGTCTCATCGAGGAGGCGCACCAGTCCTCGCGTCAGCACCAGACCGTGGTCGACAGTTTGCGGGCGACCCAGGCCCAGCTCGTGCGCGGAGAGACCCTCGCCGCCATTGGCAAGCTCGCTTCGGGCATGGCGCATCACCTGAACAACCTCTTCGTGGTGATGCTGGGCCGGCTGGAGACGGTGCTTCCCACCCTGTCCGATCCCGATGCGCGCCGCTACGTCGAGATCGTGCAGCGGGCTGCCCAGGACGGCGCGGAGGTCGTCCGCCGCGTGCAGCGCTTCAGCCGTGTGCAGCCAGTGTCGCGCGCCGCTCCCGTGGATCTCAATCAGCTTGCCGAAGACGTGCTGGACCTGACGCGCCCGCGCTGGCACGACGAGGCGCAGCTCCGTCAGATCCGCATCGATACCGAGCTTGCCCTCGGCGTCATCAAGCCGGTGGCGGGGGAGTTGGCGCCGCTGCGCGAGGTGCTGACGAACCTCGTGCTCAACGCCATCGACGCCATGCCGGGCGGCGGGAAGCTCACGCTGCGGACATGGTCCGACGGCCAGCAGGTGCACGGCGCGGTGTCGGACACGGGCTCCGGCATGTCGGAAGAGGTGCGCCAGCGCGCCTTCGAGCCCTTCTACACCACCAAGGGGCCCAAGAGCACCGGGCTCGGCCTCTCCGTCACCTACGGCATCGTGCAGCGACACAACGGCCGCATCGAGATCGACACCGGGCCGGGCCGCGGCACCACCGTGCACATCATCCTGCCCGCTGCGCTTCCCGCCACGCGGTCGCAGCCCGCCGCGGCGCCGGTCGCTGCGAACACCTCGCCGCTCCGGATTCTCGTCGTCGACGACGAGCCCGAGGTGCGCTCCACGGTCGCCGACATGCTCGGCACCGCGGGCCATACCGCGTTTCAGGCTTCCGGCGGGCGCGAGGCATTGGCCTGGCTCGACGGAGGGCAGCCCGTAGATCTCGTGCTCACGGATCTCGGCATGCCGGGGATGACGGGCACCGACCTGGCGCGGACGGTGCGGGGCCGCTGGCCGCACCTGCGACTCGGGCTGATGACGGGTTGGGACCAGGCGGAAAGCCCGGTGGGCGAGGCGAACGGCGTGGTGGACTTCGTGATCGCCAAGCCCTTCAAGCTCAGCGCGCTGCTGTCCGCCTACACCACCCCATCGTGAGCGCAGCGAGGCGGCCGACTACCAGCCGATAGCGAGGGCTCCGCGGCGCGGGTCCGCCCCGCCCGATAGCACCCCGTCGGGTCCCACCATCACGCAGCAGACAGCCCCGGCGCGCCAGTCCCAGTCGGGCCAGTCGGCCACGTTGTGTCCCAGCGCAGCCAGCGCGTTGCGCGTGTCCGGGCTCAGCCTCGACTCGGCCTCCACCACGCCAGGAGCATGCGCGTGCGGCCAGAACGAGTCGGGGAAGCTGCGGCTGGCGATGCGCGGGGCGTCGATGGCCTGCTGCGGCCGCATCCCGTGCGCGATGACGTTGAGAAAGACCTGCAGCATGGCCTGCTGCTGCACGTCGCCGCCTGGCGTACCGATAGGCATGAACGCGCGCCCGTCGCGCAGGGCGAGCGCGGGGGCGGGCGTGAGGCGAGGACGCTTGCCCGGACCGACGATGCTCGGATGGCCCGGAGTGAGCCAGCCCTGTGATCCGCGCGGCGAGACCACGCAGCCGACGCCGGGCACGAGTGGTGAGTCGACGCCCGGATCGCTCGGGGTAGCGGAGAAGGCATTGCCGTCGGCGTCCACCACGCAGACATACGAGGTATCGAGCGAGCCTTCGGGACGAAGCGTCACCGGGCCCGAGATGCCGTGGCCGCCATTGGCCGTGGCGCGCAGCCCCCATGGATCGCCCGCAGGGGGCAGATCGGGGAAGGCGCGGTCCTCGCGGAGGAGCCCCCGGCGGATCTTCGCGTACTCCTTCGAGAGCAGCCCGTCCACCGGCACCTTCACGTGGAGTGGATCGCCGTAGTACGCCTCGCGATCGGCGAAGGCGAGCTTCATCGCCTCCACGAGAATGTGGAGCGCGCGCGGCGTGTTGTGGCCGAGAGCGCGCCAGTCGTAGCTCTCGATGAGGTTCAGCATCTGAAGCAGCACCGGCCCCTGACACCAGAATCCGCAGGAGGCGACCTCGTACTCGCCGAAGGACGTCTTGAGGGCCGGCGCGATTTCCACGGAGAACTCGCCGAGGTCTTCCACGGTCATGAGCCCGCCCTCGCGCGCGTGATAGTCGGCGATACGCTGGGCGATCTCCCCCTTGTAGAAGACGTCGCGAGCCGCGCGGATGGCCGCACCATGGCCGCGCGCGCGGGATGCCGTCTCCGCCGCCACCATCATCTTGATGGTCTCGGCGAGCTCCGCCTCGACGAGCAGATATCCAGGAGGCGGACCCTGGCCATCTTTCAAGTACACCGCGGCGGAGGTCGGGAAACGACGGACCTTGTCGGCCGCGCGGCCGAACTGATACGCAGAGAAGACGGAGAGCGGGAAGCCGCGCTCGGCACACTCGAGAGCGGGAGCGACCGTCTCCCCGAAGCTTTTCGTCCCCCAGCGCTCGAGGGCGGCGCACCAGGCGTCGGGGGCCGCGGGCACCACCGTGCGCAGCACGCCCGCGGGAATCTGGCCCCCACACTTCTCACGGAAGAAGTCCGCGGTGGCGCGCTTGGGATAGGGGCCGACGCCGGAGACTTCGAAGGTTTCGCGGGTGCGTGCCAGATGCACGAGGATGGGCGCCACGCCCGCGAAGCTGACCATGTCGGGATGCACGACACCCAGCATGAAGCCGGCGGCCACGCCCGCGTCGATGGCGTTGCCGCCGGCTTGAAGGATGCGCGCGGCCGCCTGCGCGGCGAGCGGATGTCCCGCCGCCACCATCCAGCGACGGCCCATCACTTGCAGCATCGAGCCGCCCACGGAAGAGGCGGCGTCCTTCTGGGAGGAGACGGAGTCGAGGCTCATGCGGCGTATGTTAGCATAGCCACATGCCGGGCGAACCGCTGGTCGGCGTGACCACGTCCATCACCGTCGGCCAGTCGCCCGAGCGGGCCTACGTCAACTCTGCGTATCTCGAAGCCGTGCAGCAGGCGGGCGGCGTGCCGGTGCTCCTGCCTCCCCAGCTCTCGAAGTCCTCCCTGGAGCGACTCGTGCGTGGGCTCGACGCCGTCCTCCTCACGGGCGGCGGCGACATGGATCCCGCCTGCTTCGGCGAGGCGCCGCATCCCACTCTCTACGACGTGGCGCCGGCGCGCGACGCCCTCGAGACCTCGGTGACGCAGATGGCGCTCGAGAAGAGGACGCCGCTCCTCGCCATCTGCCGCGGCATCCAGGTGCTCAACGTCGCGCTCGGCGGCACCCTCTACCAGGACGTGGGCACGGAGCCGGGCACGCAGATTCAGCACAGCCAGAAAGCGCCGCGCGACCACACGACCCACAAGGTGAGCGTCGCCCCGGGCAGCCGCCTCGCCAAGGTGCTCGGCGCCGACGACATCGAGGTCAACAGCTTCCATCACCAGGTGATCAAGGCGCTCGGCCACGGGCTCAAGCCGGTGGCGTGGGCGCCCGATCAGCTCGTGGAGGGCGTGGAGCTCGACGACAACTCGCGCTTCGTGATGGGAGTGCAGTGGCACCCCGAGCACCTCGTGGGGGGCTTTGCGTCCGCGCGGCGCCTGTTCGCCTCGCTCGTCGACGCCGCGCGCGCGTAGCTCACGCCGTCTCGTCCGCCTTTCCCGGGACGTCACCCCAGACGACGTAGCGGCGGTGCGTCGTGACTTCCCGTCCTTCCGCGACCATTCGCTGCTCCTGAGCCGCCACGAGATCGAGCAGCGAATCGCCGGTCACTCGCACCAGGCCGTGCGCTTTCACGAGCGTTTCGATCTCCTCCCGTGGCCGGCCGTTGAGAAATGGCAGCTGGTCCCCGATCGCCGCGTACTCCTCGCTCGCACGCGCGATTCCGGACGAGCGGGCGAGGCCGCCGGTATCGAACTGGCCGTCCACCACGACCAGACGGCCGCCCGGGCGGAGTAACCGTATCCACTCGTCGATGGCGGCTTCGGGGTGCGGAAGCGTCCAGAGCAGGTGGCGGCTGATGACGAGGTCGAAGCGGCGCGGCGCGGAGGGGAGCTGCTCGGCGTCGGCCTCCTCGAAGCGCACGGACAGGCCGCGCGCCGCGGCCTTGCGTCGGGCCTCCTCGATCATCGCGGACGCGAAGTCGACACCGACAACCTGGTGCCCGCGAGCGGCAAGCTCCAGGGCCAGGAAGCCCGTGCCACAGCCGACGTCGAGCGCATCGAGGCCGGGGCGGCCCTCGAGGACGAGATCCAAGATGCGGTTCCAGGCCGTGCGCTCGCCGGGAGTCCGGATGCTGTGGCCGAAGTCGTCGTCGAAGCTCGGCGCCCGGCGATTCCAGTGGGTCGCGACCTGCTGCTTGACGCGGTCGGTGTGATCGGAGGTCATGCTCGTCCGTCTCCCGTCGTCAGGGTCAACCGCTCTCCTTCCTCGCGCCGGCGGCGTCGTTTGACCTCGCTTGGAGGCTCTGCGAAGATCCATGTCGACTCGCCCTCACCTCGATGCTCCGGACGTGAACGGAGAGCATAGTCATGAGTGGACGGATCGAGACGTGAGCGGGCGGCCCCTCTTCGACGAGATCGGCAGGAGCTACGGGGCGTATCGCCGACCCGATCCACGCTTCGCGGCCGCGATCCTGCGCGCCCTCGGCGACGCTGATAGCGTCGTCAACGTCGGCGCCGGCACGGGATCCTACGAGCCCACGGACCGTGCGGTGGTCGCCGTGGAGCCCTCCGTCGCCATGATCCGTCAGCGCAACCCCGGCGGCGCGCCCATCGTGCAGGCCTCGGCGACAGACCTCCCCTTTCGCGGCGCCGTCTTCGCGGCATCCCTCGCCGTACTCACTATTCATCACTGGCCGGATCGCTGGGAAGGCCTTCGTGAGCTCAAGCGGGTCGCACGACAGCGTGTCGTGGTCGTCACCTGGGACCCCGCATGGCCGGGGTTCTGGCTCACCGACGAGTATTTTCCCGCGATGATGGCCATCAACCGCCAGATCTTCCCGACCATGAAGGAGCTCCGGCACGCGTTCGGCCGCATAGAAGTCGAGCCCCTGCCCGTCCCACACGACTGCACGGACGGCTTCCTCGGCGCCTACTGGCGACGGCCTCACGCCTATCTCGACGCGGGCGTGCGCGGCGCCATCTCCACCTTCACCAAGCTCGGCAGCGTTCTCGAGCCAGGCCTCGAGCGCCTCCGCCGCGACCTCGAGGACGGCACCTGGCATCGCCGCCATGCCCATCTCCTCGCCGAACCCACACTCGACCTCGGCTACCGCCTCGTCATCGCGCCCCGTCCCTGACCGCCAGGCCGCACGCTAACCTCGAAGATTCACGAGTGCCGCACGTGTGATCGGGGCGGGTGGCGGCGGGGGGGGGGGGGCGCGGCGGCGGGGTGGGGCCCCCCCAGCCGGTGCGCCCCCCCCAGGGGGGCG
>Ga0306921_10000629_pt1 | contig 32095 bp, 33 predicted proteins | sample sta12Cox44000080_FD_203760 | JGI IMG/M metagenome (GOLD analysis project Ga0306921, IMG submission 203760) | Lab enrichment of tropical soil microbial communities from Luquillo Experimental Forest, Puerto Rico - statoxic.12C.oxic.44.000.080 (v2)... | ecosystem: Environmental > Terrestrial >... | reverse complement strand
GGGATGACGTGGCCGTCCACGAGGTCGCGATGCGAGGGCGTGTCGTAGGAGAAATCGACGGCGGGATAGATCAGCACCTGGCAGGTGGGCACGGGCAGCTCGGAGCGGGCAGCGAGCTGGGACACCACGGCCGAGAGGTTGCCGCCCGCCGAGTCTCCCGCCACGGCCACGCGGCTGGGGTCCGCGCCGATCTCGGGCCCGCGCGTTCGGAGAAAGCGATAGGCGGCGAGGCTGTCCTCCACCGCGGCGGGAAACTTCTGCTCGGGGGCCAGACGATAGTCCACCGCTACGACGAGCGTGCCGGAGTGCCGGGCGAGCCGCGCACAGAGCCCGTGATGGGTCTCCAGATCGCCCTGCACCCATCCGCCGCCGTGCAGGTAGACCACGGCGGGGAGCGCGGCGCCCGTCGCGCCCGCCGGATCGTACACGCGGGCGGGAATGGTCGCGCTGGGCCCGGGAATGGTGATGTCCTCCACGCGCGGCAGGGGCGGCGCCGGCTCGTCCATGAGCGACACCATGGTGCGGAGCTGCTGGCGCAGCTCGGGGAGCGGCGGGAAATAGCCGGGGACGCGGATCGACTTGACGAACTCACCCACGATCTGCGCCTTGGGGTCCATGGTGCGGCCACCGATCCTGATGCGCTGGCCCTCGAGGAAGCGGAGCGCCTCCGCCTCGCTCATGGCGGTGTGGGCGAGCTCCAGCGTGGTCGTCGTCTTCGATGCGCTCATGGATCCCTCCGAGCCGTGTGATGCCCGGCATTATCGCGGCTTTTCTCCGCGTGGCAAGCCGCGCCGTATAATCGCCGGGCCGTCATGATCGCCCTCGCCGAGTGCACTCACCTGGAGGCCGCGCGGCTCGCGCGCGATGCCCGAAGCGTCGTCCTCTTTCCCTTGGGCGCGGTGGAGGAGCACGGCCCCCACCTACCGCTCCTCGTGGACTGGCTGGGCGCCGAGGAGCTGGCCCGGCGCATCGCGCCGCACCTCGCGCGCGCGGGCTTTCGCCCTGTGCTGGCACCCTCGCTGCCCTATGGCGTGAGTACGCTGGCCGACGACTGGGCGGGCACGGTCTCCCTCTCGCGCTCGTTGGTGACGCGCCTCATCGTCGAGGTGGTACGTGCTCTCGTGCGCCCCGGCTTCCGCCGGTTCGTCCTCGTCAACTACCAGGCCGATCCCGGGCATCTCCGCGCCATGGCCGCCGCCCGGAATCGCCTCGGGCGGCTCCGAGGGGTGCGGATCGCCTTCGCGGGCTTCGCGCCCGATCGCGCCGCCAACGCGGCCATGGTGGATCCGCGCGTGTACCGGCTCCTCCGGAGCCCGCGGCCGGAGGCCGAGTGGCATTCGGGAGAGCTCGAGACGGCGATGGTCCTTGCCGCGCGTCCGGAGCTCGTGCGTCGCGCGCTCGCGCGGAGACTGCCGCCCGCCTGGGTGGATTTCCGCGCCCGTCTTGCCGGCGGCGCCCGCCGCTTCCGCGACATCGACGGCCGGACCCAGGGCTACTTCGGCTGGCCTGCCGCAGCCCGTCGTGAGACGGCGCTCCGGGTGATGCGCCTGCGCGGCCGGCTCATTGCCGCCCACGTGATCGGCGCCTTCGGCGGACCTCGCCGGAGCCGCGCCCGCTCGTGACTAGCGCGAGGCGCGCTTGTCCGAGACGATCCGCCCTTCCTTGAAGACGAGCAGGAGCTGACGAAGGTTGGTAATGCTCTGCAGCGGATCGGCGGCCACCACGATCAGGTCCGCGAGCTTGCCGGGCTCGACGGTGCCGAGATCCCCGCCCATGCCGCACAGCTCCGCGGCGTATCGCGTCGCAGCCAGCAGGGCCTGCCACGGCGTCGCGCCTGCCTTCACCCACAGTCCCAGCTCGAGGAGCGCCGCTTCTCTGAGCGGGCGGATGTCCGAGCCGAGAGCCATCTTCACGCCGGCCGCGAGGGCCTGCTGGAAGTTCTTGCGGTGCGTCTCCGCGGCCATGTCCGCGCGACGGCAGAGATCGGGCGCGGGGCCTCGCTCGGCAACCCAACGGCGCTCCCACTGATCGGAGGCCTGCTCGGGGGTGAGGTGGGAGATGGCGAGCGTGGGCACGTACCACGTGCCGTGGGCGCGCAGGCTCTCGATGCTCTCCGCGTCCATGATGTAGCCGTGCTCCACGCTGTGGGCGCCGAGCCGAGCCGCCGCCTGCACCGTCTCCGGGCTAGCCGCGTGGGCCATGACGCGGAAGCCGCGCCTCTTGCAGATCGCGAAGGCCGCCTCCAGCTCCTCGTCGAGCAGGAAGGCCTGCCAGTGGCGGTCCCACGCAGGACCCATGATGCCGCCGGTGAGGTTGAGCTTGATGTGATCGACCCCGTTCTTGATCTGCTCGCGGATGGCGCGAACGAAGCCGTACGGCCCGTCGCACTCGCGGGCGTGGCCGGAGGTGAGGAAGTGGCCGCCCGTGGTGGTGAGGAAATAGCCGGAGGCGAAGAGTCGCGGACCCACGTACTGGCCCGCATCGAAGGCCCGCTTCCACGCCACGTCCATGAAGTGCGCGGCGCCCGCGCATCGGAAGCCCACCACGCCACTCTCCGTCAGCCCCTCCATGAGCCGATGTCCGAAGATCGCCGTCTGCTCCGCTACGGAGGCGCCGGTGGATTCGAGATAGTCCGGGTGCACGTGGACGTCCCAGAGCCCGGGAAGGAGAAAGGCGCCGGATAGATCGATGACGGCGGCGTTTCGCGTGTCGGGAGATCGGCTGCCTCCGAGCACCTCGGTGATGCGGCCGTTCTCGATGGTGACGCTGGCGCCCGAGATCGACGTTGGACTGACGCAGTCGATGAGGGTCGCGTTGGTGAGGACGGTGCGCGGCACGCGGGAAGCATACCGCATTCGGCGAACGCCGGCGTGGCGCGGCCTATGGGGCCTTCCAGACCACCTGTCCGTCGGGACCACGCAGGACCAAGGAGAACACCGGGTCCTTCTTGACGACCTCCGCTCCCGCGGGCTTCAGATCGCCCCGTCCTATCAGCAGGCGCTTGACACCTTCGTTGTCGATCAGCTCGAGCACGGGGTCATCGTCCGAACGCACGCTCATGGTGAGGCGACTCCGCTCGTCCTTGCCGAGGAAATTGAGCGAAGGAAACGCGTCGAGCTGCGCGGAGATGTGCCCCTCCTTCCCCCACAGGAGGAGGGCAGGGGTGCGCGGCGCGCTTCCGCCGCCGGGCAGGAAGCCGAGCTCGCCGCGCGCGTGCCCGTCCTCATCGACGAGGACAAAGGCCTGCGCCTTGAGCTCGCCCGGGCCGTTGGTGTGATCGGACGCCCAGCCAAGCGAGGCGAGGGCGAGGACACCGACCATCACGAACCCAATTCCCCACGTCCAGCGCCGTTCCCGCTCGAGTCGCTCGACACGTCGAAGGAGATCGAGCTCACGCGACTCCGTCATGGCCACCTCCTGGTCTCAGTGGTGCCACAGCATCCGAAGGGCGAGATTCGCGAAGTACCCGAACAGGGCGAAAGTGCCAAGAGTCGTGAGGACACCCACGACGTTGGCCACGTACTTCATCTGGTGCCAGAAACGGTCGCTGGCCATGGCTGCCTCCGTGGCGGTCCTCGCCGGACCGCGTTCGGTCGCTGGGTGCAGACACCCAAGCGTACCCGCCCGGGATGAGAACAGGATGAAAATCGCATGAGAAAGGCGGGGGGTCGGAGGGCTTGCGCTCCCGCGGCGGCCACGTCATGGTGTCTGCCGTGACCGCGAGCCTGAGCTGGATCTTGCTGGGCGCGAGCCTGGTCATGGGCCTCGCCGCGCTCGTGCGCATGGCCGATCCCGCGGCGCTCTCCGCCCACGAGCTCACCGGCACGGTTCGCCTCGCCGAAGGCCTGACGCGCGCCGTGGTCGCCCTCTTCACCATGGCCGCCATCGTGTTCCTGGTCGATCTCGTGCGGCGGCTGCGCTCCCGGCGCCGCGGGGAAGGGGAAGTGGCCCTTCTCCCGGAGCCTCCCAAGATCCCGGCCTGGCTGCGCGCCGTCACCCAGATTGTCTCCCTCGCCTACTTCGTCCTCCTCGCCTATGTCCTGTGGAGCCGTGGCCTGCCCCTCATGGCGATGATCCTGAGCCAGCGCGGCTCGTCAGGCTTCGGGACCCTCCTCCCCGAGGCGGTGCCGGACGCCCCGCCCCTCGTCACCTGGACGTTCGGCGCCCTCGCCCTCCTCGCCGGCGTCGGCGCCCTCGCGCTCGCCGTGTGGGTCGCCTTCAGCGACCGCCTGACGGAGTGGTGGACGGAGGCCTCCCGCGAGGAGCCGCCTTCCCCCCTGGCCGAGGTGGTGGCGGAGAGTGTGGAGGATCTCAGCACGGAGCCGGACGCTCGTCGCGCCATCATCCGCTGCTACGCGAGGTTCGAGCGGGTCGCCGCCGACAGCGGGCTGGCGCGGCGGCCGTGGCTCACCCCGATGGAGTTTCTACTCGAGGCGCTGTCCCGGCTCCGCCTTCCGCGAGGCGCCGCCCAGACCCTGACCGGACTCTTCGAGTTGGCGCGCTTCAGCAATCGCGCGATGGGCGAGCCGGAGCGTGTCCGCGCGCTCCAGGCTCTCGACGAGATCCGGGCCGCCGTCCCCGAGCGGAGGGAGCATGCGACGTCCCGACTCTGAGCGGTCGCGACGTCTTCTAGGGCGCGCCATCCTGGCCGTGCTGCTCGTGCTGGTGGCCATCGTGGCCTATCTCGCCACGGCCCCGCGGTGGCGGCCCGTCGGCGTTCGCCTCGTCTGCACAGCGCTCGTGATCATCGGCAGCGTGCGCGCCCGGCGGACCCTGCGGAGAGTGATGGACGCGTATCCGCCCTCTGAGCTCGACGCGCCGCCCGTCCCGCCGCCCACGCGTGAGCTCGACAGCGTCTTCCGGCGCCTGCGCGACGATCTCCTCTTCAGCACCCGGAGCCGACAGTACTTCGAGGCCATCCTGTGGCCGCGCCTCCTCGACCTCACCGGCGGCGTTCTGCGCCGGCCCGCGGCCGAGCGCCGAGGGCGCCGAGGCCCCTCGCTGGGCGAGCTGCGCGACCTCATCGCGGAGGTGGAGCGGCGCGCATGAAGATCGACGCCGTCGCCGACCGGTGCGAGGCGATCCTGGCCACCCTCGCCCAGGTCATCGTGGGCAAGGCGGCCGTGCTGGAGCAGATCCTCGCCGGCGTGCTCGCCAACGGGCACATTCTGATCGAGGACTATCCCGGCCTCGCCAAGACCTTGATCGCTCGGCTTTTCGCCCAGGCCCTCGATCTGCGTTTCAAGCGCATCCAGTGCACGCCGGATCTCCTCCCGAGCGACATCACCGGCACCTTCCTCTACGATCAGCGGCAGGCGCGCTTCGAGTTTCGCGAGGGGCCGATCTTCACCCATCTCCTCCTCGCCGACGAAATCAACCGGGCCACCCCCAAGACCCAGAGCGCGCTCCTCGAGGCGATGCAGGAGACGCAGGTCACCGTCGACGGCGAGCGCTTCCCCCTGGAGCCGCCCTTCCTGGTGATGGCGACCCAGAACCCCATCGAGCTGGAAGGCACGTATCCCTTACCCGAGGCGCAGCTCGATCGCTTCCTCATGCGCGTGGCCGTCGGCTACCCGGACCACGACGACGAGGTCGAGATCCTCACCCGGCGCCGCCTTCGCCGGGACGACGCCATCGCAGTGTCCGCGGTGACCTCGCGGGCCGAGCTTCTCGCCATGCAGGCGGCCATGGAGGATGTGCACGTGGCGGCCGTGATCGAGCGCTACATCGTGGAGTTGGTGCGGGCCACCCGCTCCGATCACCGCCTCGGTCTGGGCGCCTCGCCGCGGGGCGCCCTGGCCCTCCTCAAGCTCGCGCGCGGGCTTGCCACCCTGCGGCGGCGGGAGTTCGTGCTGCCCGACGACGTGAAGGCCATGGCCGTTCCCGCCCTCGCGCATCGCCTCATCCTCAAGCCCGAGCTCTGGGCCTCGCAGGTGTCTGCGACCCACATCGTGCAGGACCTCCTTGCCACGGTTCCCGCTCCGGGCCCCGACGCGCGATGACCTGGCGGGTCACCCCGCTCGCGCTGTCGCTCCTCACGGTAGTCGGATGGATCGTGTCCCTGGCCGTTCTCACCGCACGTGCGGACCTCCTCGTCGTCGCGGTGCCGCTCGCCCTCGGCCTCGCCACGCTGGCCCGGCGCGCCGCGCTTCCCGACTACACGCTGGTCCGGCGCTTCTCGCGCGATCGCCTCCTCGAGGGCGAGAGCGTGACGGTAGAGGTGGAGGTGACTGCCCGCTCGACGATACCCCTCATGGAGCTGCTCGATCCGCTCACTGAGGAGGGGGCGGTGATCACGGGAAAGCCCCGCGCCGTGCTCGCCATCCCGCAGGGCGAGACCGCCCGCTGGAGCTACGAGATCCGCTACCCGATCCGCGGCATCCACGACCTGGGCGTGGTGATCGCCCGCGTCCATGACCGATGGGGCGTGCGCACCTGGGAGCGGCGCCACGTCGAGCAGAGTCGCATCCGTGTGCACCCGCGCACGGCGCCGCTGCGCAGCCTGCCGCGTCCCCTGCGGACCCAGACCTCGGTGGGCGACTACGTGTCGCCGCTGTTCGGCGAGGGGATCGAGCCGGGCGACATCCGGGAGTTCGTTCCGGGCGATCGCGTCCGGCAGGTGAACTGGCGTGCCTCGCTTCGACTGGGCACGCTCTACGTGACGCAGCATCATCGTGAGCGGAACGCCGACGTGGTGCTGATGCTGGACACTCTCGCCCAGGTCGGGACGCCGCTCTTCACCACGCTCGACGCCGGCGTGCGCGCGGCCAGCTCCCTCGCCGCCGCCTACCTCGCCCGCAAGGATCGGGTCGGGCTCGTCATCTACGGCGGGCTCATCGACTGGGTCCGGCCGGGCTCGGGACGGAGCCACCACCACCGCCTCGCCGACAGCCTGCTCCGCGCTGACGTGGTCTTCACCTACGTGGCGAAGGACCTCAAGCTGGTGCCGCCGCGGGTCTTGCCCGCCCGCGCCTTCGTCATCGCTCTCACTCCACTCCTCGACCGGCGCTTCACCCAGGCTGTCCTCGATCTGATTGCCCGAGGATTCGACGTGGCCGTGCTCGTCGTCTCGCCCGTCGATCTCGTCCGCGCCAGCCTCGGACCCGCGCCCATCGATCAGCTCGCGTGCCGGCTGTGGACACTCGAACGCCGCGCGCGCCTCGCCGACCTGCGCCGCCATGGGCTACCCGTGGTGGAGTGGGATCCCGCGACCTCGCTGGAGGCGGCGGTGGCGGGGCTCGACCGGCGGCGCCATCGCGCAGTGCTCACGCGATGAGGTGGATGGCTCCGCTTGCGTTCGCCGTTGTCCTGTTCGCCCTCACCCTGCGCACGGCCTTTATCGAGCCATTGATCGTCATCGGCGTGGCTGCGCTGGCCCTGGTCGTGGTGGGCCTCCTCCTGCCCTGGCGCTGGCCCTTCGTCGCCGCGGCCTGTCTCTTTCTCACCGGCCATGCTCTGGCTCTCTGGGGCATGGATGCGCCGGTCGACGTTCCCGGTGGCCTGGGTTTCGGACTCGCGCTGCTCTTCCTGCTCCACTCCGCGCACGCGGGACGTGCGATGCGCGGGGCAAGCGTGGGAGCGCGGGTCCTGCGCGAGCAGATCGTGGGTTGGGTCCGCTTCGCGGTGGTGGCGCTGCTCGCCGCCATGCTGGCCATGGGCCTCGCCGCGCCGCTCAGCGGGGTCCTGCCCGCAGCCCTCGCTCCCCTCCTGGCCGCCGCGAGCGCACTGGGCGTGGTCACCGCGGTGATCCTGGCGGCGAGGCGCGTCGGGCGCTGAGGTGATACCTCGCGACCCGCCTGATGCCCGGGGGCTACGTCCTGACCGTGCCTAGCGCGCGATCAGGATCTTCTTCACCCAGCCGCTGCCCTTGCCCGACTCGATCTGGAGGAAACCGTCCTCCTCCTTGCCGAGGAAGATCATCTCCTCGCCTTTGCCGAGGGTGGTGACAACCTGGCCCGTATCGGACGGCTTGGACATGATCTTCACGTTCCCGATCTTGGGATGGAGCACGTCGCCCTCGTTGAAGACGGAGCCGCCCTTCTTCTGCCCGCCCGCCGCCGCTTCCTGGGAAAGCGTACCCACGTTGCGCTGCAGGCTCGGATTGGCGCGCACCGCACGCACGATGCCGTTGTAGTTGTCGGCGAAGCTGGCCGCGATGACCTTGCCCTCGTTGGTGTTGGAGTAGCCGCCGAGTCCTGCGCCCGCTGCCACCCCAGCGCCCACGCCACCGAGCAACCCGCCCAGGCGGAAATCGGCCTTGCTGGCGTTGCCCTCGGCCGCCGCGACCTGGACGCCCGAGCGGCTGTCGGCGAGGAGCATGCTGGTCTGCGCTTCCTTGAACTTGAGACCGCCCGCCACGCTGCCGCCGATCGCTCCCACCGCGGCGCCGTGCCGACCGAAGAGGGCCCCGATGCCGCCGAGCCCACCGCCCACGCCTCCCGCGTTGTTCTCGGAGAAGGCCACGTTGGGAGTGAGGATGTAGTCGGCGGAGACCATCTGGCCGCCGCCCATGTTCGAGTCCTGGCGGAGTTCGCCGGACTTGTCGAGGGCGCGCTCCTGCATCATGTTCTTCATGCCCATCCCGCGTTCCACCACGATGAAGCAATTCGACTGCTGGACCATGAGGCGGATGAGGCCGACCGGCGACCCGAGCTGATACTTCGCGAGGGCCCGGCCCACATAGTCCTGGGGCTCGACCACGGCTACCGCCCCCATGGGCTTGTCGCACCGCTCGAGGTCGGAGGCGGCGTTCGGCGTCCCGCTCGGTCCCGCCGACCCCTGAACGGCGTTGGTGCCGTCGCCCTTCTTCATGTCGGTGATGCCCTGGGCGTGGGCCGGGACGGCGGCAGCGAGAGCTCCCGAGACGAGCAGGGAGATGGCCATGGCGTAGCGCAAGCTGAGCATCGAAAACCTCCGTGGATGAGGATGTTGCGCAGGATATTGCGTCGAGGAGGCGGGGGCAGTCAAGAGCAGAGTCGAGGCGCCCGAACGCGCACCCGTCGCGGGCCGAGGTGGGCGAATCGCGCGGGGTGGGCGCCAGGCGAGGCGGGGCAACCCATCAGCAGAGCTGATGAGCGGGCCAAGACCTATGCATTGGACACATGGAGCGCCCACGCCTATCGTGGTGCCCAACGAGACATGAGAATTCCTCGGAGAAGGAGGCGCACATGACCACCACCACGAGTCTCAGCGCGCGCGAGGCCGCCCTTCAGGCATCGCGGGATCGCGTGCTCGGCGCCACCCAGGACCGCGAGACGCTTCTCGCTCAGGCGACGGGCGTCCGCATGATCGCGGCGTGGGCGCTCGTCGCCGCGCCGCGCGATCCCGTCCGTCATCTGGAAGCCGCTCACGATCGCGCCCGGAATCATCTCGTCCGGCTCACCGACCACGAGGCCTCGCGCGAGGTCGTCTCGGTCATGACCAACGAGCTCTTCGACCGGCTCACCGCCGAGCCACCCGCGCCGCTCAGGCGATCGGCCGGGGTCCATCGATACACCTACACGCCGCGCAAGGTCCTCCGCCGCGTCCTCGATCACTTCCTGGATCACCTGAACCAGATCGACCAGTGGCTCCTTTGGCGTCGTGAGGGCATTGTCCCCACTCCCACCGACGGGTGGGTTCCCTCGACGGTGACGCTGCCCGACGATCGCCTGCCCCTGACGCGATCCGATCTCGACGCGTGGCTCTGGCGCATCGACCAGTCCGCTCGGCTCCTCGCCCAGCGCGCCGGCGGGCTGACCGCCGCCGAGCTCGACTGGCGGCCCCCGGACGGAGGCTGGCCGCTGCGTCGGGTCTTCCACCACGTCGCGCGCTCCGAGCTCCTCTACTCGGCGTCGCTCGACGAGGCGCTCCAGGGAGAGGATCCGCGGGACCGGTATGTCGAAGCGTGTCGGCGCCTCGGCGAGGCGGTGCAGGCGGCGGACGCCCGTGGGGACGATCCCGCCGTCGTCTATCCGGGTCTCTACGGCGTCCTGCGTCGCGCCGACGAGGTCATCGACGACGCGCTGCTCTTCGAGAGCGAGCTCCTGGAGAGCTGAATGGAGGACGATCGGCGGGGCGATCGAAGAACACGAGGCGTGGCACGACGCGGCCGTGGGCGATGTCGAGGATCGCGTACGAGTAGCGCGGCTGCCGCCGCTTGTCGGTCGGCGAGCCAGGGTTGACCAGCCAGAGGCCTCCGCGCCGCTCGCAGAGCGGCTGATGGCTGTGGCCAAAGCAGATCACGTCCACCCTGTCCTCCGCGAAGGCACTCGCGCTCCGATCGATGGTGGTCCCGCGCCGCCCGTCGCCGTGCACGAGGCCGAGGCGCACACCGCCCACGGGCACTATCTTGCGCCGGCCGAAGCGTGCCACGAGCTCTGGCGGGTCGTTGTTGCCAGCCACGGCCTCCAGAGGCGCGAGTGCCTCGAAGAGCTTGGGGATGCCGGCGCCCGTGAAATCACCGAGGTGCACGATGAGCTCCACGTCCTCGTCGCGAAGGCCGTCGCGAAGCGAAGCCGGAAGCTCGACGCCGAAGCGAGGCAGATGGGTGTCGGCCACGACGCCGACCTTCATGCTCATCGGCTACCTCCGCAGATCTCGCCGAGGCGCTCGATGCTCGCGATCGCACGATCCGCCGCGAACCACACTCCGAGCTCTGTGACGCCTGCTTCCCGGTAGGCTTGCATGCCCTCGAGACATTCGCGGGCAGTTCCCGCCACCGAGTAGTGAGCGGCCACGCGGTCGGGAAGGACGGTCTCGCCCCTCTCGCCATTGTCCAGCCGGCCCATCATCCGGGAGAACTCCACGGGGTCGACGCCGTTGTAATCGCGCAGCGCCGATTGCGTCGGCGGCGCGGCCTTGCTTCCGCGCCAGAACGCCGAAAGCATCGAGCCCACCAGGTTCCTGGCGAGCCGACGCGCCTCGCCCCCGTCGGCTTCGATCGCGCATGGCGCGTACTGGATGACCTCGGACGGCCGTGACCGACCGGCGGCCTGGGCGGCCTCGGCCATGATGCCGACGGCGCGCCGGGTGTAGCCGGGCGGGCACATGTTCGAGATCATCAAGCCGTCGGCGAGCTCGCCGGCGAGCCGGAGGGCCTGGTCGCCCACCGCAGCCATGAGGATGGGCATGCTCGCGCGGCGGAGCGGGAATTCGAGCCGAACCTTCTCGGCTTTGAAGATCTTGCCCGCATAATCGACCTCCTCGCCGCGGAGGAGCGGGCGGATGATCTGCATGGCGTCGCGTACGGCGGCGATGGGACGGTGAGCCGGCAATCCCATCTGCGCGATCTTGATGCCGGCTCCGATGCCGAGCACCGCGCGACCGCCGGAAAGCTCGTCGAGCGCGCCTATCTCCATGGCGACGAGCGTGGGATGGCGGTTGAAGGGATTGAAGACGCCGATGCCGATGCGGATGGTCGTGGTGGCCAGGGCGCAGGCGGTCATGGCGGGCAGCACGCCGCGGTTGAACGGGTTCTCCGCGAACCACACGGTGCTGAAGCCCGCGCGCTCGGCGGCGCGCGCCTGCTCCACGCAGGCCGCGGCGGGCAGGCCGCCGTGCAGGCGCAGGGCAACGCGCATCGGCTATATGCCGCCGGGGCGCGGCCCCGGGCTCGCCTCCGAGAAGTGCACGTGGATGGTCTTCCAGTCGCCGCCTTCCCGCACCATCACCATGGTCGAGCGCGAGATGAAGGACTTGTCCACGTGCTCGGCCGGCCGCTCCGCCTCCGCTCCTTTCCACCGGCGCTGCGTGCGACGATGGCAGGTTGCCACTGCCATGTCACCGCGGATGACCACCTTGATGTCGTAGGGCTCCCACAGTCCCGAGTCGATGCGGTCGTGGTAGTACTTCCAGAGCTCCGTCCAGTGAGCGAGCCCCACGTAGGTGTGGCCGTTCATGTTGAAGAACACGCTGTCGGAGCCGTGGCTCCAGATCTTGTCGAGGGCGACCCAGTCAAACGTGGCGTTGGCTTCGAGGTACGCCTGCTGAAGCTCGAGCACGCGGCGGCGATCGGCCTCCGAGCCCCCGTCGAAGATGACCTTCGTGGTCACGGCTGCTCTCCTCTCCTCGCGGCCGGCCCGACCTGCTCCACGGTGGGGGCATGGCCGGCCAGGGTGGTCCGGCGCACGTCGCGGACCTCGTCACGGTCGAAGCGCCGCGCGCGGTGCATGGTGCAGCGGTTGTCCCATATCACGAGATCGTGGACTTGCCAGGCGTGCGAGTACACGAACTCGCGCTGGGTGGCGTGCTCGGTGAGATCGCGCAGGAACATGCGCGCCTCCGGCACCGTCCAGCCCTCGATGGCTCCCGCGTGGGAGGAGAGGAAGAGCGACTTGCGGCCGGTGACGGGGTGCACGCGCACCAGGCGCTGGCGCACGGGGGCGAAGGCCGCGAGCTCCTCCTCGGTGAGGTCGACCATGCCGATCGCCTCGCGCGAATAGCGGAGGGAATGCTCGCAGATCAAGTCCTCGATCTCCGCCTTGGTGCGCGCGTCGAGGGCGTCGTAGGCGGCGCGCATGTCCGCGAACTCGGTGTTGGCGCCCCAAGAAGGGATGACCCGCCCGGAGAGGAGGGAGTATTTGGCGGGGATGGGGCGAAAGGAGCTGTCGGAGTGCCAGAGGCGATCGCCCAGCTTGAAGAACCACACCCGATCCTCGGCCGACATGATCTTGCCGTGCTTGTCCAGATTGGAGAAGTCCGCGATGTTCGGGCCGAGGCGGTGGTCCTCGGGCTTTCGGATGTGGCCAGGCGTCTGGTAGTTCTCCAACGTGCCGAAGTTGAGGGTGAAGGCGATCTGCTGCTCGTCGGTGAGAGCCTGGTCGCGGAAGACGAGGACGGCGTGCCGATCCATGCCCGCCTCGAGGGCCGCCACGTCTTCGCGGCTGATGGGCCGCGAGATGTCGATGCCAGAGACGAGGCCGGCGAACGAGCCGCGGAGCGGCTGGATGGAGATGGTCATGACGAGTTCTCCGCAAGAGCTTTGAGGTTCAGGAGCTGGCGGCGCATCATCACCAGGTCACCCCACGGCAAGAGCCGGCGCATGGCGAAGCCGGTGACGCCGTGCGGGTAGCGCACCACCACCTTCACGACGAGTCTGCAGCGCTCCGGCGCCTCGGGCAGGATCAAGTAGGTCACCGCCACGTCGCCGAAGAGGCTGAAAGCCCTCGCGGCGTGCTTGACGCGGAGGGTGACGTGGCGATCCCTCGCGAAGTCGACCACCGTGAAGACGCGCATCATGCTCTGTCCGATGGCGAGGCGCTCCAGGCCTGGGGTGAGGGTGCGCGGGCTCCGGCGGCCCCAGTTGTCGATCCAGTCATACGAGTAGGGCGCTGCGCGCAGCTGACAGAGCCACCGGTAGAGCCGATGCGGCGTCGCACGGACGGTGACGGCGCGGAAGTACGCGGCATCGGGCTCTGGCACGTAGCTGTCGCACGGGAAGGGCAGCCGCCGCTCCGCCTCCTCGGTCCCCCACGTGTAGGCAACCGACACCGCCGCTACTTCTTCCCCGACAGCTCCTGACGGGCAAGGACGGCGCCCGCCGCCAAGGCGCGCACCTTCTGATTGCACATGTAGCGGGGCGACCAGCCGAAGCCGCAGTCGGGATTGACGTAGAGCTTTTCGGGCCTGCACACGCCGAGCACGCGCTTGATGCGCGTGGCTACCTCCTCCTGGCTCTCCGGATAGAAGCCCTTCACGTCGATGACCCCCGCGCCGAGCTCGCGGTCCTGCCCGTACTCCTTCCACAGGTCGAGCTCGGAGAACTCGCGCCCCGCGAATTCCAGCACGAGCTGATCCGCGCGCGCCTTGAGCACTCCCGGGAAATACGGGCGATAGCTCCGATCGAAGCGGGAGCGGCCGAAGCGATTGCCGAAGCAGATGTGGAAGGCGAGCTTGGCCTTCACTCCCTCCGTGGCCATGTTGTAGAGCCGCGCCATCTCCTCGCCCGACACGTTGCCGCGCGCGGGCTCGTCGAGCTGGATGAAGTCGGCGCCCGCCGCCACCAGGCCCTTGAGCTCCTCGTTGATCACCTCGGCGAAACGCTCGGCCACGTCGACTACGCCCTTGTACATCCGGCCGGGGTGAATGCGGGAGCCGAAGGTGAGGGGCCCCGCGCACGTGGCCTTGGTCGCTTTGGTCGTGTGCGCCTTGAGGTACTCGAACTCCTTGACGATGCCGAGCCCGCCCTCCGGCGTCTCGATGCGCCCCACCGCCTCGTAGCGCGTTTGCTGATCGTAGCCCCACGGCCCCGCCTTGCGGCGCACGGGCAGGGGCGAGATGCCCTTGATGATGGCGTAGTAGGAATCGACGTAGCCGTCGAGGCGCCGGACCTCGCCGTCGGTGATGACGTCGAGCCCCGCGCGCTCCATGTCGCGGATGGCGGTGTCGGCGGCATCGTCGAACATCTCCTCCAGGTCACCGGGACCGTACTCGCCCGCCTCGACCTTCTTCACGGTGGCGAACCACCAGCCGGGCTTGCCGTGGGAGCCGATGACGGCGGAGGGAATGAGGGGCAGGGAAGCCATCAGGCGCGTCCTCCTGTTGCGCGGAGGGCGGCGGCGTCCGTGCGAACGTCGTCCGGCCGTCCCGCGAAGATGATCTCGCCACGCTCGATGACGTAAAGCCGCGTGGCGAAGTCTGGCACGTGGTGGATGTTGGACTCGGCGATGAGAATGCCGCGGCCGAGTTGGGTGATCTCCGCGATACCTCGGGCCACCGTGGGCACGATGGCGGGAGAAAGCCCCTCGAAGGGCTCGTCGAGGAGGAGCATGTCGGGATCGAGGGCGAGGGCTCGCGCGATGGAGAGCATCTTTCGCTCGCCCCCCGACATCTCGGGTCCCTTGCGGGCCGCGTATCTCTTCAGCACGGGGAAGATCTCGTAGGCGAGGGCCAGTCGTTCAGCCGCAGGCCGGCCTCCCGGGCGCGTCCACGTGGAGATCTCGATGTTCTCTGCCACCGTCAGGTCTCCGAAGATGCCGCTCTCCTCCGGCGCGAACCCAAGTCCGAGCCGCGCGATCTTGTGCGTGGGCTGCTCGTGCAACGCCACGTCGCGGAAGCGGACGGCGCCGCTCCGTGGCCGATGGTAGCCCATGATCGTCCGCAGCGTCGTGGTCTTGCCCGCCCCGTTCCGCCCCACCAGGCACACCACCTCGCGCTCGCGTACCTCGAGGGAGACGCGGCGAAGGATCTGGCTCGCCTGGATGAATACGTCGACGTTGTGGACGGACAGCACGTCAGGCACCAATCCTCACCGTCATTTTCTCCCTCACCCTGCCCTCATTGTCACTGCCGCCTCACCTCACGTCCCCCTCACCCTGCCCTCTCCCCCTCCGGGGGCGAGGGGAAAGCTCTCCCTCTCCCCTCAGGGGAGAGGGCAGGGTGAGGGGTGGTGTTCGTAGCCCCGCGCCGCCGCCCCACCACCATGTCCATCACCTGCGCGTCCGCCTCGATCTGCGCTGGCGTGTCGTCGGCCAGCACCTTGCCCTGGTGCAGCGCGATGATGCGGTCCGAGTAGCCGAACACGATGTCCATGTCGTGCTCGACCTGGATGATGGCGCGGAGCCCCATGCGCTTCGCGGCGCCCACGAGGATCTCCATCACCGCATGCTTGTCCGCCGTGGATACGCCGCTCGTGGGCTCGTCGAGCAGGATGATCTCCGGCTTGAGCGCGAACGCCGAGGCCACGTCGAGGAGCTTCTTGTCACCCTGAGGCAGCTCGCGCGTGGGCGTGTGAGCTTTGTCGTGGAGACTGAAGAGCGCGGCGACCTCCAGCGCTTCCCTCTGAACACGGCCATCGCCCGCCAGCGAGGCGAAGAAGCGTGACCCGAGGCCGAGACGAGATACTACCGCCGCCTGCAGCGTCTCCAGCACGGTGAGCTCGGGAAAGATCTGGACGAGCTGGAAGCTCCGGGCCATGCCGAGCCTGGTCAAGGCGACGGCGCCGATGCCGCCGATGTCGCGATCCTTGAAGCGCACGCTTCCCCCGCTCGGAGCGAGCACGCCCGTGAGCACGTTGATCAGCGTGGACTTGCCGGCGCCGTTCGGGCCGATGATGGAGACGAACTCGCCCTCGCGGACGGACAGGCTCACCCCGTCCAGCGCCACGAATGCGCCGTAGAGGCGTCGCACATTTCGCGCCTCGAGGATCATCCGCGCGAGACCTCCACGGGCAAGCGCCGCGCGAAGAGGCCCATGAGCCCGCCGGGGGCGAAGATGACAAGAGCGGCCAGCATGGCGCCGAAGACGAGCCGCCAGTACGGGAAGACGGACATCACGGTGTCCTGGAGGAAGATGAAGACGAAGGCGCCGAGGAGCGGTCCGAAGAAAGAGGCGAAGCCGCCCAGCAGCACCATGAAGACGATGTTGCCCGAGTGGGTCCAGTAGGCGAGCGTCGGATCGACGTTTCCGGTGGGTGTCGCCAGCAGCGCGCCACCTACCGCCGCATAGACCGCGGAGATCATGAAGGCGTACCAGCGGAAGCGCGGCACGCTCACCCCGAGGCTCTCCGCCTTGAGAGGATTGTCTCGAATAGTCCGGAGGCAGAGGCCGAAGGGCGAGCGCACGACACGCCACATGAGCAGTGTGGCCAGCGCCAGTATGACGACCGAGAAGTAGTAGTACGGCCCGATCAGGTATGCGGTTTTTGAGAACCCCTCCCAGCTCTGGCCGAGGAGATACGGGCGAAGCAGGCGCATCCCCTCGTCGCCGCCGGTGAGCCGGTAGAACTTCAGCAGGAACGTGTAGAAGACCATGCCGAAGGCGAGCGTGAGCATGCCGAAGTAGATCTTCACGTAGCGCACGCAGAGCGCGCCCACCGGCGCGGCGACCGCGGCCGCGGCGAGGGCGGCGGCAAGGAGGATCAGCTCCATCTGGCGCATCCCGAAGCGCGTGGTCAGCACCGCCCCGGTGTAGGCGCCGATGCCGATGAAGAGCGCGTGCCCGAACGACACGAGGCCGGTGTAGCCAAAGAGGAGGTTGAGCCCCAGCAGCACGACGCCATAGGCCATGAAGGGCAGCATGAGCGTCACGTAGTAGGCAGGGGCGACGAGAGGCAGCGCGACGATGGCCACGGCGACCAGAACGAGAACGACGGCCGTCCTCACGCCGCGACGGCTCCGAAGAGCCCGCGCGGGCGCCAGAGGAGCACGGCGATGACGATCAGGTAGATCAGCAGCATCTCGAGCTCGGGATACACGGAGATGGCCACAGAGCGGAGGATGCCCACCACGAGGGCGCCCACGAAGGCGCCGCGCATGCTGCCGAGGCCGCCGATGACCACCACCGCGAAGGCCTCCACGATCAGCTCGATGCCCATCTCGCTCATGGCCGCGGTGGCGGGGATGACGAGGGCCCCGCCGAGGGTACCCAGCATGGTGCCGAGGGTGAAGACGCGCACGTACACCCAGCGCATGTCCACGCCGAGCGCTTCCGCCATCTCACGGTTGTCCGCAGAGGCGCGGATGATGCGGCCGAATGCGGTGCGGGTGAGGAGCCAGCCGATGGCGAGCGCGATGGCGAGGCTCGCCGCGATCACGATGAGGTTGTAGACGGGCACGGTGGCCCCGAGCAGGTGCGCCTGGCCATAGGTCAGATAGAGCCCGCCCGTGGAAACGGGCGCTGTCCCCCACGTCATGCGAATCAGGTCCTCCAGCATGAGCACGAGGGCGAAGGTGAGGAGGAGCTGGAAGGTCTCGTCGCGGTCGTAGACGAAGCGGAGGAGCCCGCGCTCGACCACGACGCCCACGAGCCCGACGGCCAGCCCACCCAGCGCGAGGGGCACGATGAAGAGCGCCGGCGAACCGCCGTGGCCCGTGAAGTAGCCGACGGCGGAGACGCCGGCGTAGGCGCCCAGCGCGTAGAAGGATCCGCACGCGAGGTTGAAGATCTTCTGCACGCCAAAGACCACCTGGAGCCCCGCCGCGACGAGGAAGAGGACGGCGGCGTGGAAGACGCCGCCCATGAGGATGCTGACGAGGTTTGCCGTCACCAGAGGGAAGTCTACTCGATGATGCGGTCGGCGCGGGCGACGAGCGACTGGGGAAGCGAGAGGCGGAGGGCCTTGGCCGTCTTGAGGTTGATGATGAGGAGGAACTTGGTCGGCTGCTCGATAGGAAGATCTGCCTTCGCACCCTTGAGGATCTTGTCCACGTAGACGCAGGTCTCTCGGTAGTACTCCGCCTGATTCAGACCGTAGGACATGAGACCGCCGCCTTCAGGAAAGACGCGGAAGGGCGAGATGGCAGGAAGCTCGTGCTTCAGTGTCTGCTCGGCGATCTGTTTGGCGTTTTGCTCGATAACCGGCGATCCGAGCTGCATGAGTGCCTGGGACCTCGCCTTCATCGCGGCTCGAAACACCTCGTCGAGATTGGTCGAATAGCGAACGTCGAGGGTCAGGAGATCCATGCTGAGCTCTTTGGCAGCGGCCTGTGCCGCGGCGAACTGCCAGGGGCCGGTTGTCGGATCCCGAAGGAGGGCAACACGACGGACTCCCGGCACCGCCGCTCGAATGAATTCGAGCCATTTGCCGGTCAGGCCGGGCTGGTCGAGAAACAACCCGGTGACGTTACCTCCTGGCCGGGCGAGGCTGTGAGCGTGTCCGGCCGCGACAGGATCGGTCTCGAGGTCGATCGCGACGATCGGGACCGTGTCTGTCGCATCCCTGGTGGCCCTGAGCGCCGCTGGGCCGATCGCAACGAGCGCTGCGACGTTTCGATTGAGCAGCTCCCGGACCAGATTGGGGAGCGTCTCGGGCTTTCCACCTCCGAATCGCACCTCGAAGGCAATCGTCTGCCCCTGGACATAGCCGAGCCTGCGCAGCCCCTCTTGCAACGCTCTGATGGCCGCGGACGGACTGGCAGGCTTGTCGTGCAGGATGCCTATGATTGGGACTGTCTGCGCCGGCTGCGCTCGAACTGCGCGTGGTGCGATAAGGAGGCCGCCGGCCATCGTGCCGAGGAACACCCGTCGCGAGCTCACTGGATCACCTCGTCGGCGCGGCCCAGCACCGAAGGTGGAACCGTGAGGCCGAGGGCCTTGGCGGTCGCGAGGTTGATGACGAGATCGAACTTCGCCGGCCGTTCTATCGGCAGATCGCCCGGCTTCGCGCCCTTGAGAATCTGATCGACATAGCGTGCCGCGCGGCGGAACATGTCCGGGATGCTTACGCCGTAGGACATGAGGCCACCGTCCCGAACGTAGTCGCGGAATTCGTACATTGCGGGCAGACGGTAGCGAGCGGCGAGCGTGATGAGAAGACGCCGGTGGACATTGAACCAGGGGCTCGGAAGGACCTGCACGGCCTGGGTGCGGCCATCACGCGCCGCTCGGAACGCGCCGTCGAAATCGGTGGGCCGCCCGACCTCAATGAGCTGCGCACGGAGGCCCAGTGCCTCGGCCGCAGCGATCGAACTGGCTATCTGTTCGCTCGGGGGAACGGATTTATGCCGCAGGAGCCCGAGACGCGAAAGACCCGGGATCGCATCGGTCAGGAGCTGGACTTGCTTCGTGACGATTTCCTCGTACTGCGAAGCGAGGCCGGTGATGTTGCCGCCAGGGTGAGCCAGACTGCCGACGAAGCCGGCTGAGACGGGGTCCCTGAGAAGGGCGGCAATGACGATGGGAATCTGGTCGGAGGCCGCCCGGGCCGCCTCGATCCCGGGGCTGCCCGAGACCACGAGAAGATCGCTCTTGGCTCGAACGAGCTCCGCAGCGAGGTTGCGGAGCCGTTCGCTCTCGCCATTCGCCCACCGATACTCGATCTGCACGTTTTGCCCTTCGGTCCAACCAAGATCGTGGAGACCCTGACGAAAGGCGTCGAGCGACTCTCTCGCGCCCTTTGGATCACCGTTGCCGAGGAATCCAATTCGGGGAGGCGATTTCCTGGTGACCTGCGCGCGGGCCACTCGCGGTGCGACGAGAAGGCCGCTGCCGAGCGCCTCGAGGAACACCCGCCGTGTGCTCACCGGATCACCTCGTGGCCGCTAACAAGCAGCGCCTGAGGACAACGGCTTCCTCGCTCTCTCCCCCCTAAGGAGAGAGGGCGTCATAGCTCCTGGATCATCTGATCGCCGTGGTCGACCAAGGATTGCAGAGGCGCGAGACCCATGATGCCGGCGGTTGGAGATTGACCACGGCATCGTGCCCTTGAGGACCTTGGCGGGCGGTTCAGATCTTCCAGCTGTTGATCCACTCGAGGAGCTTGGAGCCCGCGGGCTTCATGGCCGTCTTGGTCGATACGACCTCGATGGGATTGATGGTGACGAAGTCGTAGCTGTTCTTGTGGGTGGTGATGCCCTGGTAGAAGTTGCACATCTGCACGTGGTCGGTGCGCCACGAGCGCGTGCCCGAGAGCGACTCTGCCTCCAGACCCTCGAGCGCCTTGGCCACCTGCGCCTTCGTCGGCCACTGCTTCGTCTGCCCGTAGACCTTCTCGCAAGCGACCTTGTAGGACTCGGCGTTGAAGTACGCGTGGTCGCACTCGTAGGGCGGGTACTCGTTGTACTTCGCCTTGTAGTCGCGCACGAACTGCTTCAGCAGCGCCGAGCCCTTGGGATCGTCGAAGTACATCGTGTTGTAGCCCAGGAGCAGGCCTTCCGGCGTGAACTCCTTCTTGAGCGAGTCGTGCACGCCGCCCGCGGTGGTGAACACACCCTTCATGTTCTTGAACAGCCCGACGGCGGCGGCCTGCTTCATGATGATCGTCGCGTCGCCCGACCAGAACGAGCACATGAGCAGATCGGGCTTGGCCTGCTGGATGGCCGCGATGTGCGAGGTGAAGTCCGTCACGCCGAGCTTGGGGAAGAGCTCCAGCACGAACTTCACGTCGGGGACGTAGCGCTTGAGCACGGCCTGGTAGGTCTCCCAGCAATCGTGGCCGTACGAGTAGTCGTTGCCGATGCCCGCCACCGTCTTGATGCCCTTGAAGTACTTCGGCGTGAGCTGGCCGGCCACGATGGCCTCGACCTCGTTGTCCACGCTTTTGAAGGCCCATTTGGGATTGGGCATGGTTTCTTCCACGCCCTTCTGCGTGGTGCCGTCCCAGGACAGCCACGGCACCTCCATCTCCTCGGCCACGGGACCGAGGGCGAGCGTCACGCCAGTGGAGATACCGCCGATGACCACCTCCACCTTGTCCTGGAGGATGAGCTTGCGATAGCGCTCCACCGTGTCCTTCGGCGTCGATTCCTCCTCGACCACGAGCTGCACCTGGCGGCCCAGGATGCCGCCGGACTTGTTGACGCGATCCGCCCACCACTCGGTGCCGCGCAGCCCCGCCGCGCCCACGGGCGCCGCGATGCCCGCGCGAATGGCGAGGATGCCGATCTTGACGGGATCGGATGGCACTCCCGGCTTGGCCTGCGCCCGCGCCACCGCCGGGAACCCGACCGCGCTGGCGGCCGCCGCGCCGCCCGCCACCTTGAGGAATTCGCGCCGCGTCGTCGTCATCGTGTCCTCCCTCGTCGTCGAGAGTTAGCCCTGCAATTGCTTGCGTGCCAGCTGGGCGCCCGCAGCCAGTCGCTTGAGCTTCTCGAAGGCGACCCAGCGGGGCACGGGAAAGAATCCGCAGTCGGGGATGAGGGACAGCCGCTCGGCGGGGATGGACCGGAGGCAGAGGCGGACCCGGTCCGCGATGTCCTCGGGCGTCTCCATGTAGAAGCTCTTCACGTCGACCACTCCGCACGCGATGTCGCGGTCGACGCCGATCTCCTTCCACATCTCGATCTCGGCCATCTCGCGGTTGGCGTACTCGAAGACGAACTGATCGCAGCGCGTCTCGAGGAGAGCGGGAAACATCCAGCGATAGGAGCGCTTGCCACGTGGGCGGGAGAGGAGGTTACCGAAGCACACATGGTAGCCGATCCTCGCCGGCACGCCGTCGACGCAGGCGTTGAACATCTTCACGTACTCCGCGGCCTGTCCGGGCACGATGGCCGCGGAGGGCTCGTCCACCTGGATCCAGTCCGCCCCCGCCGCGGCGAGGGCCTTGAGCTCCGCGTTGACGGCGGGCACGAGATCCCAGCAGAGGGCGAGCCGGTCGTTGTTGTACGCGTCCCCCGGGCGCGTCTGGACGTGGATGGACAGGGTGACCGGCCCCGGGCAAGTCGCTTTCACGGGCTTGTCCGTCTGAGCCTTGAGGTACTTGAACTCGTCCACGGTGCCGAGCCCCTTGGGCACGGTGATCTTCCGCGTCGGCCGGTAGCGGGGCACGCTGTCGTAGGCGTAGAGGCCCGTCTTGCGCAGGGGCTCGATCTCCTCGAGGCCGTCCATCTTGCCGTAGAAGGTCTGCACGAAGAAGAAGCGGCGCATCTCGCCGTCGCAGATCACGTCGATGCCCGCGCGCTCCTGATCGCGGATGGCGAGCTGGGTCGCGTCGTCGAAGGTCTCGCGCGCGTCGGTCTGCCCGTACTCGCCGGCCTTGATCTTGTCCAGCGCCGTCCAGAACCAGCCGGGGAAGCCGTGGCTTCCCATCACGTGCGTGTAGAGCAGAGGCAGCGAAGCAGCCATGATGCCGTCCTTTCCTAGAAGAGATGCTTCTGGATCTTGCCCACGGATGTCCGGGGGAACACGTCTCGGAATTCCACGATCTCCGGCACCTTGAAGGGCGAGAGCCGCTCCCGGCACCACGCGATGAGCTCGGCCGCGGTGGTGGCGCCGCCGTCCTTCACGATGACGAAGGCTTTGATGGCCTGGTCGCGGACCGGATCGGGGATGGCCACCACCGCGGCGTCGAAGACGGCCGCGTGCTGCTTCAGGATCTCCTCCACCTCCGAGGCGGACACGTTTTCGCCGGCGCGCTTGATCATATCCTTCTTCCGGTCCACGAAGAAGAAGCGGCCGTCATCGTCCATGTAGGCCTGGTCGCCGCTCCACAGCCAGCCGTCGCGCAGTGTCTCCGCGGTGGCCTGCTCGTTCTTGAAGTAGCCCTTCATGAGCGACACTCCGGGCACGCCCGCCACCACGAGCTCGCCCACCGTGCCGGGCGGCACCTCCTTGCCGTCGGGATCGACTATTTTGCACTCGTAGCCGAGGACGGGCATGCCCATGGAGAGCGGCTTGCGCGGCAGATCGAGCGGCTGCATCAAAGGCAGGCTCATGGTCTCCGTCATGCCCCAGATCTGCATAAGGGAGGCGCCGAAGCGCTGGTGCCACTCCTCGAATTGCTGCGGCGTCACGTTCTGGGCGTAGGAGACGGCCCTGAGGCGCGTTTGCCCCTCGCGGGGCGAGGGCGGCTGGGCGAGAAGCATGCGGATGGGCGCGGCGAAAAGCGCGGCCAGCGTCGCCTCGTGGCGGATGGCCTGCTCCACGAAGCGGGTGGCGCTGAAGCGCTCCATGAGGGCAACGCTACCCCCCGCGAGGAGCATGGGCAGGAAAGCGTGGAGCTGCGCTCCCGCGTGGAAGAGGGGTAGCACGATGAGGTGGCGATCGGCAGGGCTGACGCGCATGGCCTTCGACATCACCTCGCCACCGAAGAGGTAGTTGGCATGGGTGAGGAGCACGCCCTTGGGCTTCGAGGTCGTGCCCGAGGTGTACTGCATGGAAATCTCGTCGAGGGAGGCCACGGCTATGCCGGGCGCGGTGGAAGGTAGCCCGGCGAGCAGCGCCTCGAGCGGCCGCACCTCGAGCACGCCGCCGAGGGCGGGGCAACGGGCGACCACCGCGTGCACGGCCGCCGCGGACTGCGGCTCGGTGACGGCGAGGCGCGCCTCGGAATGCGCGAGGATGTACGCCATCTCCTCCGCGCTGGACACGGGGTTCGTCGGCACCATCACCGTTCCCGTCCTCGCCGCCGCCATCCAGAAGAGGAGGAACTCGGGGCAATTACCGATGTGGAGATTGAACTTGTCGCCGTGACGGAGGCCGCGATCGAGGAGGAGATGCGCCACTCGGTTCACGAGGGCGTCGAATTCGCGCCACGTCCACCGCGCAGTCGAGCCCGCGGCGTCCTCGAAGATCAGGAACGTGCGGTCGGGAAAGCGCAGCGCCTTGTCCTCGAGGGCGCTCCCCAGCGTCCGCGTGCCCGTGATCAGCATGGACGCGTCAGCTCCGGCGCCGCTTCGCCACGAAGTCGGCGATGCGGGCCCGCGCCTCGGGGTCGCCGCGGAGCGAGGCGGCGTAGGCCTGGGCGGCGCTGCCGGACTTTCCGGCGCGGATGTCGGCCACGATGGCCTTGGTGGCGGCGAGCCCGCCGCGCGGATGGCGCGCGATCTCCGCCGCCAGCTCCTCCACCGCGGCCTCGAGTGTCCCGTCGGGGACGACACGGTTGACCAGTCCCAAGCGCAGGGCCTCGGCGGCGTCCATGGCGCGCCCGGTAAGGAGGAGATCCCGCGCGGGTCCCCCGCCCATCACGTCGAGGATGCGGCCGATGCCGTAGGAAGGATTGAAGCCCAGCGTCACTTCGGGGAGGCCGAAGCGCGCGCTCGCCTCGGCGACCCGGAGGTCCTGGGCGGCGGCCAGCATGCAACCACCGCCCAAGGCATGGCCCCGCACGGCGGCGATGGTGACCTGGGGCAGCCGCACGAAGCGATCCATGATCTTCTGCCAGCGCCGCGACACCGCGCGCGCCTCCGTGGGAGTGAGGGTCGGCATTTCCGCGATGTCGTTGCCCGCGCAGAAGGCGCGCCCTCGCCCGGACACGATGACCACGGTGACGTCAGTTGCCCGCTCGAGGCGCCCGAGAGCCTGTTCGAGCGCCGAGGCGACCTGACGATTGAGCGCATTGAGCGAGTCGGGGCGCTCGAGAGTCAGGCGCGCCACGGCGCCATTGATGGTGAGGCTCGCGCTCACAGGCCGAGCCTCGCCCGCACGGCCTTCGGCAGGGCCGCCGCCTCGAGGCTGTCCGGCGCTCCCGTGACCTCGCCGCTCACCGCTGCCATCTGAAGCGTGGCGAAGCGTGGGTGCTCCACGCCCACGTCGGTGAACCAGGCGAGCGGCACACCCTCGCCGGCGAGGCGCTGCTGCAGATCGCGACGGTGAGCGGGCTCGGCGTGGATGGCCGCGGGATCGCGTCCGGTCTCGAGAGCATGCACGGCGAAAATGCCCGCGGCCTCGCCGACGTTCCACTCCACGGGGTGGAGCCGATAGCAGCCGTTGGTGATGTGCGTGGTGCCGAGATTCTTGGCGCCCGCGAGAATGTTCCGCAGCCGCACCGGGATCAGCGCCCCCATCGGGATCTGGAAGGGGCGCGTGCGGCACGAGACGCCGACGTCGTCCGGCCCGGAGTTGTGGATGTCGATGGGGTACCATCCCACGCCCACAGAATCCTCGAAGGGGGCCGCGCGCGCTCCGCTCTGGTAATCGGCCGATACCTCCTGCTCGAGTATGGTCTTGCGCGCCCGAAGACGCCGGCACTCGCGGATGTATGGATGCTTCCCCAGCGCATCCGCCGTCGCGAAGACATCGGGACGGGGCCTGAGCTCGGGAAACCCCGGTGCTCGACCGGGACGCGGCGCCTCCGTCTGCAGCCAGTACAGAAAGCCGAGGCTCACACGCTTGGCGTCCTGGAGCGCCTGCGCCTGCTCGAGCGGCGACCGGTCGAGGATACTCCGGTCGCGGTAGTCGTTGCCGGGCCAGTTGAGCATGCTGATATCCCGTGGATAGCCCGCGGCGAGAGGGAAGAGGCTCGCGTCGATGAGCCGTCGGTAGGTCCAGAGCCCACCCTTGGTGTCGGGCGCCTGCTCCAGCATCTGGTACTCGAGCCAGCGCGTCTCCTCGCCGTAGATCTCGCCGCCGTGGACGTGGATGCGCAGCGAGTAGGGTTGCCCATCGCGATAGCTCTCGTACTTCTCGGGCTTGGCGATCACGTGGCCCTCACCCTCCGCCATGCGCTCCAGCACAAAGGTGTAGGTGAAGCTCTGGACACAGTGAGGCTTGGCCTCGAGCGGCTGAGCGTGCGGCTCGCCCGTCTCCGCGCGGCTCTCCGCGCCCACCACGTACTCGGCGCCGGCCAGGGGCAGGAGATCGCCGAGCTCGGTGGCGTCGATAGCCATGCGCGCGCGGATGCGGAGCCAGCGGCGGTCGTCGAGGTGCGCGGCGAGCACGCTCTCCACGCGGTCGTCGTTGACCTCCGCGCTCACCACCTTGGTGCGCGTCAGGATGGTGAGCCGTCCCGACTTCACGAAAGGCGCTGCCATGGCCTCGAGGGCACCCACGGCCACGCGCGGCTCGAAGGCGAGACGCGTGACCCAGCTGCGGCCCGGATTCGGATGAGGCTCGGCGGCCAGGGCGGACGAGAGACGGCGATAGTGGTCGCGGATGGACTCGCGGAGGGCGTAGTAGCTGCGCGTCCCGCCGAAGCGCTCGATGTGCTCATGCTCGTCGAGGGCCGAGACGCCCTGGGCGGTGAGCTGGCCGCCGATCCAGTCCGTCTCCTCGAGGAGGCACACGCTCCAGCCCGCGCGCGACGCGGCCAGCGCCGCCGCCACGCCGCCCGTGCCGCCGCCCACCACCAGCACGTCGCAGCTCCGCTCCTCCACGCGGCGGCCTGGCTCGCCGAGCTCCACGAGGGCGCGCACGGGATCGCCGCTGGCCCGCACCGCCATCACGTCGAGAAGGGTGGCCATCACGCGCCCAGGTAGAGCTTGCGCACGACGTCGGTCCGGCCGAGCTCGGCGGCGGTGCCGTGCAGCGAGATGTGCCCCGACTCCAGAAGATAAGCGCGGTCGGCCAGCTCGAGGGCCATGGCCGCGTTCTGCTCCACGAGCACGATGGTGAGGCCGCGGCTCGCCAGCTCGCGGATGGTGCGCGCGATCTCGCCGACCACAATGGGGGCGAGGCCGAGCGACGGCTCGTCGAGGAGCAGGCAGCGGGGCCGGGCCATGAGCCCGCGCCCGATGGCCAGCATCTGCTGCTCGCCGCCGGAGAGCGAGCCGCCGCGCTGCTCCCGCCGCTCGCGCAGGCGCGGGAAGAGCTCGTACACGTTCTCGAGATCGGCGGCGATGTCGCCGCGATCCGTGCGCTGGTAGGCGCCCATCCGCAGATTGTCGAGCACGGTGAACTTCGGAAAGATTTGCCGGCCTTCGGGCACCAGCACGAGGCCGCGGGCCACGCGCTGGAAGGGGAGGAGATGCGTGACGTCTTCGTCGAGGTAGCGCACAGACCCGCTCGTGGGCTCCTTGAGGCCTGAGATGACGCGAAGGGTGGTGGTCTTGCCGGCCGCGTTGGGGCCGATCATACAGACGATTTCCCCGCGCTCCACGCGCAGGCTCACGTCGTGGAGGACGTGGACCTTGGCGTAGTGGCAGTTGACCCGCTCAAGCGTGAGCATGACCCGTCCCCAGGTACGCCTCGACGACGGCGGGATCGTTGAGCACCGACTCGGGCGCCCCCTCCGCGATCTTCTCCCCATGGTTGAGGGCGATGACGCGATGGGCGAGGCCACGCAGGAAGCCGATCTTGTGATCTACGAGACAGAGCGTGGTGCCGGCGGCGTGGAGCTTGACGAGCACCTCCTCGAGGTTGCGGATCTCGTCTCGGCCGAGGCCGGAGGCTGGCTCATCCAGGAGAAGAAGCTCGGGCTCGCACATGAGGGCCATGGCGATGCCAAGCATTTTCTCCTCGCCGTAGGACAGGTTGCCCGCGAGCTGCCCGGCCGCCCCATCGAGGTTGCAAAGGGCCAGCACCTCGCTCACGCGACGGGCGAGCTGCTTCTCCACGGCGCGGGCGGCGCCCAGCAGCTCGAGGCCGCGGCGGAGTCCCAGTGCGCGCTTCAGCGCGAGATGGCTCGCCACGCGCACGTTGTCGAACACGGAGAGCTCCGCGAAGAGCTGCGGGTTCTGGAAGGTCTTCACCACGCCGAGGCCTGCGATGATGTCCGGACGCAGCGCCTGGATCTCGCGGCCTTTCCAGATCACGCTCCCGGAGGTGGGGGGCAGAAGTCCCGCCATCATGCTGAGCAGCGTGGTCTTGCCCGAGCCGTTGGGGCCGATGACGCCCAGGATCTCGCCCGGTCGTACCGTGAAGGAGACCGCGGCCACGGCCACCAGGCCCGCGAAACGCTTGCTGAGCTCGCGCACCTCAAGGGCCACGACGGGCTTTCCACGCGCCGAGAGTGCCCACGATGCCCCGCGGCATCGCCAGGATGGTGAAGATGAGGATGGCGCCGTAGAGGATGGCGCGGATCTCCGCGCGTAGGTCGATGGCATGCGGCAGCCCCGTAAGGACGAAGGAGCCGACGATGGGACCGAGGAGCGTGCCCTGGCCGCCCAGGAGCACCATGGCCAGGATCTCCATCGACTGATTAATGCCGAGATAGCCGGGATCGATGTAGCCCGTGTAGTAGCCGTAGAGGCCACCCGCGAAGGAGGCGAGGGCATTGCCGATGGCGAAGGCGAGGAGCTTGTAGCGGAACACGTTGATGCCGAGGGTCCGCGCGAGATCCTCGTTGAGCCGGATGGCGCCGAAGCAGCGCCCCATCCAGGCGCGGAGGCACCGCGCGCAGATGAGCACGGTAACGGAGAGGCAGGCGAGGGTGAGGTAGTACCAGGCGATGGGGCCTCGGATGGCGACCACGCCACTGCCCGGCCAGTAGATAGTCGGCTTGCCCGACACCACCAAGCCGAGGGTGCCGTTGGTGAGGCTGTTCCAGTTCATCACCACGAGGCGGATCATCTCCGCGAAGGCCAGCGTCACCACCGCGAAGTAGAAGGTCTTCAACCGGAACTTGAAGCAGATGCTCCCCACCACCACCGCGAGCACCACCGCGGTGAGGGCGGAGGGCACTGTGGCGACCCAGAAGGGCAGCTTGTACTGGGAGGCGAGGAGATAGGTCATGTAGGCGGAGACGCCGAACACCGCGGGATGGAACATGGAGAGCTGGCCGGTGAAGCCGAAGATGAGATCGAAAGTGACGGCGAGGATGCCGTAGATGAACGTGAAGATGAAGATTGTGAGGAGGAAGTCGCTGCGCACGAAGAGAGGAAGGGCGTAGAGCACGCCCCACAGCAGCGCCTGCGCGATCATTCGTCCCCAAAAAGGCCCGAGGGCCGGAAAAGGAGGATGGCCACGAGCACGGCCAGGCCGTAGGCGTCGCGGAAGGCGGTAGGAAGGAAGATCGAGCCCACCGCCTCGATCACGCCGAGGATGACTCCGCCCCACAGCGCGCCCATGAGGCTGCCGATGCCGCCGAGAATGGCCGCCTCCATCCCCTTGAGCACGTACACGCCGCCCATGGCCGGCTCGAGGGAATAGAGGCTCGCGTAGAGCGCGCCGCCCAGTCCGGCCAGCCCAGTCGAGTAGAGCATCACCGTCGTCTCCATGCGCGGGGTGTGCACGCCCATGAGCATGGCCGCCTCCGGGTTCTGCGCATACGCGAAGGCGGCGCGGCCGAGCCAGGTGCGGGCGAGGCCGAAGTAGGTCGCCACGATGACCACGACGATGACCGCGAAGACCACGAGCTTCATCTTGGGAAGGCCGATGTTTCCCACGCGCAGCGCGCCGGGGAGGACGAAGTGCATCTCCACCGGCGTGGCCGTCCACAGGAGCATCGAGGCGCTCTCGAAGATGGAGATGAGGCCGATGGACACGAGCAGTCCGTTGACGAGGTTGTTGCGCGTGAAGCGGAAGAAGGCCTTGTTGGAGAGATAGCCGGCGGCGGCCGCGATGAGGCAGGCGGGCACGACCGCCACCGGATACGGGAGGCCGCCGCGCTCGGCCAGCGCATACGTCGCGTAGGCGCCGATCATCATGAACTCGCCGAGGGCGAAGTTCACGATGCCTGTGATGCCGAAGGTAAGCGTGATGCCGAGGGCGATGATGCCGTACATGGCGCCGATGATGGCGCCGTTCAGCACCTGCCCCAGAACAAGTTGCGTCACGCCCAGGCCGCCGATAAGGGTCCATCTGCTTCGTTGGCGAGCTTGCAGCACCCCTCAACGTACAGAAAGTACGCCTCGGGGTGCTGCGGCGCTCGCCGCCTCGCATCTGGGCCCTTCTCGGCGCCCTGGGCTCCACGACCGCCGTGGGGAGCTCGACTTCTCCAGGGCACCAACTGCCGATCGAGCGGCATCCGGCTAGTTGGGGTTGATGTGTTGCACCTCCAGGGAGCCGCCCTTCTTGAGGCGGACCACGTCGAAGTTGAAGATGGCCTCGCCCTTCTCGTCGAAGCGGATCTTCCAGAGGCCGTCGTAGGTCATGGACATGAGGGCCTTCTTCACCGCGGCGGGGTCGTCCACGGTGCCCGCCTTCTTCATGGCCTCCACCAGCATGTACACGTGGTCGTAGCACGAGGACGAGCAGAGCGGCGCCTGGTCGTAGGGGAAGTCGCGCTTGTAGAAATCCTTGTAGGCCTTGACGAACTTGGCCACCTTGGGATCCTTCTTCTCCGCTTCCTCGAAGTACTTGGGCACGTACACCATGTACTCGTCGATGCCGTCCTTGTTCTTGAGGCCGGGACCGAGGGAGCCGCGCACGAGGAAGAACTTGGTCAGCTGCCCCGTCTCCGTGGCCTGCCGGACGATGTCGTAGATGTAGGAGTCGGCGTAGCCGGGGAAGAGGAAGTCGGGCTTCCAGGCGGCGATCTTGGCGAGGACGGCGGAGAAGTCCTTGGTCCCCGGCTCGAAGTAGTCGAGGCGCGACTCGATGCCCTTCTGCTTGAACATGGGCACGTAGATGTCCTCGAGCACCTTGCCTCCCTGGTCGTTCTGGAAGAGCATGGCGATCTTCTTGGCCCCTGTGCTCTTCACGAGGTTGTCCACCATGAGCTCGCCGAAGCCGTTCTTGCCCGCATCCCAGTTCCACGTGCGCATGAGGAACTCGTTGCCCGGAGTGCCCACGAAGTCGTGGATGCGCGTGGCTCCGCCCCACATGAGGAGCTTGCCGTTGAACTGTGCCGCGTAGGGGCGCACGGCGAGGAAGACGTTGGAGAGGAAGGGACCGAAGATGTACTTGGCCTGGTCCACCTCGACCAGCCGCTTGAGCTGGACCGTCGCCTCCTTTGGCTCGCCGCGGGTGTCGAGCGCGATGAGCTGGATCTTGTAAGTCTTATTCCCGACCTTGAAGCCGCCCGCCTTGTTGATCTCGTCCACGGCGAGCGCGGTGCCCTGCGAGGACATCCAGCCATAGATGGCGTTCGGCCCGGTCTGGGCCTCGATCTGGCCGAACTTGACGACGTCCTGAGCGAGAGCGGGCGCGGCGATGAGCCCTCCCGCCAAGGCGAGCACGAGAATGAGCAGCAGGCCACGATTCATGTACGTCTCCTCCACGTTGAGGGATCGGATGCGTCGGGCGGCAGGTGAGGGCGCCCGGGACACAGTAAGTGAAGTGCTGCTCAGAGCGCAAGACGCTTGGCGATGATCTCCTTCATGATCTCGGAGGTGCCGGAAGCGATGGTCCACAAGCGCACGTCGCGGAAGAAGCGCTCCACGGGGAACTCGCGCATGTAGCCGTAGCCGCCGTGGAGCTGCACGGCGTGGTAGGCGACGCGGTTCGCCACCTCGGTGGCGAAGAGCTTGGCCATGGAGACCTCGGTAATGCAGTCCGTCCCTTCCGTGTAGAGGGAGGCCGCGTGATACAGGAGACTCCGCGCGGCCTCGATGTCCGTGGCTATCTCCGCCACGCGATGGCGCAGCGCCTGCTTCTGGCTCAGCGGCCCGTCGAAGGCATGGCGCTGACGCAAGTAGATCATGGTGTCCTCGAGAGCCTGCCCGGCCCCGGAGAGCGCGAGCACGCCGGCCATGATGCGCTCGCGCTGGAGTCCCGCCGCGAGCTGCTGGAAGCCGCGGCCTTCCACGCCGAGCAGATTCTCGGCAGGGACCGGGCAGTCCTGGAAGGCGAGCTCGGCGGTATCGGAGGCGCGCATGCCCATCTTGTCCAGCTTGCGGCTCACCGTGAACCCAGGGAGCCCGCGCTCGACGAGGAACATGGAGATGCCGTCGTGGCGGCGGTCTGGCGTGCCCGCGTCCGTGCGGGCGGCCACGAAGTACAGATCGCCGTACACGCCGTTGGTGATGAAGATCTTGCTCCCCGTGAGGAGATAGCAATCGCGCTGCTTCACCGCACGAGTGGTGAGGTTCGCCATGTCCGACCCCGTGCCGGGCTCCGTGATGCCGAGTGCACACACGATCTCGCCCTTGATGATTCCCGGCAGGTAGCGGCGCTTCTGGGTCTCGTTGCCGAAGCGCGT
>Ga0306921_10000624_pt1 | contig 32175 bp, 26 predicted proteins | sample sta12Cox44000080_FD_203760 | JGI IMG/M metagenome (GOLD analysis project Ga0306921, IMG submission 203760) | Lab enrichment of tropical soil microbial communities from Luquillo Experimental Forest, Puerto Rico - statoxic.12C.oxic.44.000.080 (v2)... | ecosystem: Environmental > Terrestrial >... | reverse complement strand
GCCAGCACAGGAAACACTCCCGAGATGATTGCATTCATGATCCAGTGCGTCGAACTGCCCAAGCTCTGACCCTTCGCCCGGATGCGGTTAGGAAAAACTTCGCTGATGTAGACCCAGATGACCGAGCCCTGCGAAATTGCGAAGAACGCGATGTAGGCCACCAGCAGCCATACCAGCGATCCCTGGTGCTGATGAGTAAAGAACACCGCGGCGACGCCACTCAGGCAAAACGTCATGCCGACTCCGCCAATGAGCAGGAGTGTCCGGCGCCCCAGCTTATCGATCAGGGTCATGGCCAGCAGCGTAGCGCACAGGTTCATAGCGCCGACGGCGACAGCTTGCAGATCGCCCGAGATGCGGCTGAATCCCGCCATGCCGAAGATGTCGTTGAGGTAATACAAGATGGCGTTGATCCCGGCCAACTGGTTGAAGGCAGCGACGGTGACCGCGAGGTAGATGGGGCGAAGATATTTTTTTTGGAAGAGCCGGTCGTGATGGACGACGCCGTCAACGTGAACTGACTCGATGATGTCATCAAGCTCGCTCTTCCCATCCGGCGAACCCAGCAGCTCCAGGACTTGGCGTGCTTCCGGGATTCGGTTCTTGGTGACCAGCCACCGAGCGCTGCGAGGAATGCCGAACAGCATAATGAAGAAAAGCAGTGCCGGCAACGCTGCCACGCCCAGCATCCATCGCCATTCATTGATGCCGAAGTTTGCCAAACTGATCAGGTAGTTGGACAGGTACGCAACCAGAATTCCGACCACGACGTTGATCTGGAAGCACCCAACGAGCATGCCGCGCCAGCGCGCGGGCGCGATTTCGGCGATGTAGACCGGACCCAGCACCGACGAACCGCCGATGCCGAGCCCGCCGATGAAGCGGAAGATCAGCAGCGAAGGCCAGCTCCAGGCGAAGGCGCAGCCCAGCGCCGAGATCACATAACAGGCGGCCAGGATGCGCAGCGATTCACGGCCGCCAAGCCGTTCGCCAAGGATGCCTGCGCACATCGAGCCGATCACTGTGCCCCACAGCGCAATGGAGACGGTGAGGCCGAGTGCGCGAGGCGAGAGGGCGAACACGACGGTCAGCTGGTGTGTGGTTCCGGCGATCACCGCCGTATCGAATCCGAAGAGCAGGCCGCCCAGCGCGCCTACGATGATGCTCTTCACGAGATAGAAGTTCAATTTGGCCAATGTGCCTCGCTTAGCGCTCAGTCAGCCGAGCACTTACCGGAATAGCACGGTTGAACGCCCACGGCAAAAAAGCCGAAGTGGTGAATCTACAGAACATTGGGCGTAAAGGAAAGCGGAGACCGCCAGAGTGGCCGTTTACTCGCTCCACGCTGCCAGCACATTTCCGCTCGGATCAGCAAAGTGAAAGCGCTTGCCCCCGGGGAACTCAAAGGTCTCGCGGACGATCTTCCCCCCAGACTCGGTGATTCTCTTGTACGTGTCCTCAAGGTTGATGACGTAGATCACCACAAGCGGGCCGATCGCACTATCCTGGCCAATGTTGTTTCCGACACCTGTAGGCTTGGCTGCGGTCCAAAAGCCGCCACCAATCCGGCCATCGTGAAAGCTGGTGTAATCGGGGCCCCAGTCTTTGAAGGTCCAGCCGAATACCTCGTTATAGAAGTGCTTCGTGGCTAGGAGATCGGTGGCCGGAAACTCGATGTAGTCCACTTGGAAGTTATGTTTTGCGTTGCTCATCGGCACCCCTCGCTGAGTTGAGCTGGGACGACTGGGCAGAGTAGCACAGGGCGGCACGGCTGCGTTCCGCCTGCTTGCGAAACCTGCTGCTGAGTTGCTACGGCGGAACGGGAACGTCTGGCGAAGCTGCGGGATGGGGTGAGTCCGGGAGGGTAAGCGCCGCGCAGCGACGAGGGCCAACCCAAACCCGCCTGAGCGGGCGACACGAGTTTGTAATAGTCCCTCCAGGTCCTTTTTCAATGCACGCACTTTTCACTGGTCGGAGCGAGCGCCAACGCCACCGGCTGAAGAGGATGTTAGGCCAACGAAAAATAGCATCTTCGGGAGCTGCGCCCGCCTGCACATGCTGAGAGATGTCCATGTCGTGACGTCAAAACAAAAGGCGCGGATAATTACCGCGCCGTCGCAGTGAATTTCTCTGTTTTCTTATCTCTGATCCGTCGAAGAGCCGCCTGGCTGCGCCTGGCTGTCAACCCCCAGTTCGCGTGGCGAAGGGATCACCGCAGTCTCCGGGTTCAGCAGACCTTTGTGGTCTGGTCCCAAGCCTAGTTTGATCAGGGCTCGGGAGTCCGGTGTCAGCTTCGTCTGCCAGCCGTTGTCCGCCTGGTAGCGTGTCATGGCGTCTTTGGAGGCCTGGTCCCATACCCCTGTCGGCTCGCCCGTCATATAGTGCTCCCGGATGAGCGCCTGTTGAATCTGAACCGTCCGGTCTTCATCGATTGTGCGCTGTCCGTGAGATTTGGCCGATTTCTTCGAAACATGCTTGGAAGACTTGTGGTGAGCCGACGACTTGTGAATCTTGGAAAAAGAGTGCTTAATCTGGGAGTTGGGGGCTGTAGAGGATGTGGATGCTGACGCCGAGATGACCCACATCATCAACACAGCGACGGCAATGGCGGCTTGGGGAGGACGATTTCCGGATCGCAATAACCACCTCAAACAGGGCCCATGAGTTCTAGGAGACCTCATTGTAACCATACATTCAAGAAGATGGAAACAACAAAACCACGGGGATTCCCAAAATGAAACACCGACGGCGCACTGTCTGGAGTTGGATGCGACCGCGCCGCCGATGAGTTTACTACCGCCTACGAATTGAGGTCAGGGTTTACGGCAGCGTACCTCCCATGAACACCGTGCTGTTGTCGCCTCTGGCCTGGCCCCGGGGGCGCACCAGAAAGACAACATCTTCTCCACTCTTGAGCTGCGACTGCAGGCGGGTGAAATCCGCTTCGCTATTCACGGGTTGTTTGTTGATCTCGAGAATCACGTCGCCGCGGCTCAGACCAACCGTGTCGCCAAACGAGTCAGGCTTCACTTCCGTAACCATCACACCCTTGGTGTTTGGGAACTGGTAGCGCTCAGCCATGTCCTGGGTGATCCCACGGACGGCGATGCCGAACTTGGACGCCTGCGGTTGGGCCTCTTCGCCACCCTTCTCCTGGTCACCTAACCGGGCTCCAAAGAGCTTGGCGCGGTCAGCGACGGTTACGCTCGCGGTAGATTGCGTACCGTTACGGATATATCCCAGCTTTGCGATGTCGCCAGGCTTAATCGCTGAAATTTCGGCAACCAAATCGTCGCCATTTTTCACCGACTTGCCGTCGACCGAGACGATCGTGTCGCCCGTCTTCAGTCCCGCTTTATCGGCTGGCCCGTTGGGGGTGACATGCGCAATTGTGACGCCGGTATTGACGCCGTAGACGCGTGCCACAGCGGGGTTCGGCACGGCATTAAATTCGACGCCAATCGAGCCGCGTGATACGCGGTGATCCGGTCCAATCAGCTGGTTGTAAACCGAGGCGACGGTGTTGGATGGCATGGCGAACCCCACACCCTGGTAGCCGCCTCCGCTGGTGTAGATCGCGGTATTGATACCGATAACTTCTCCGGCCATGTTGACCAGCGGGCCACCGGAGTTTCCGGGATTGATGGCAGCGTCGGTCTGAAGAAACGATTGGAACTGCCGGCCAGGAACAATGTTGCGGCCTTTAGCAGAAACGATGCCCGCGGTCACGGTCTCTTCCAAGCCGAACGGACTGCCGATGGCGAGTACCCAATCGCCAATCTGCATGCCTTCGGAATTGCCCAGTTTGGCTGGCGGCAATGGTTTCTTCGCATCGATCTTAATCACCGCCAGATCAGTCTCCTTGTCAACGCCAATCACGGTTGCGGGATAGGTGACGGTTTCCGGATCACTCATCAGCTTGACCTTGATGCGATCGGCTTTCTCGACGACGTGGGCGTTGGTAATGATGTAGCCCTTGGAATCGACGATCACGCCTGAGCCCAGCGCGCGCTCGCGCAGATCATCCTGGCCGGGCCCGCCCCCATCAGGACCCTGTCCGCCACCCTGGCCGCCAAAGAAGCGGTCAAAAAAGTCCTGGAATGGGTTGTCCTCATCGCCACCACCATTGTCGTCCGGCTGGTTGGGGAAGGCCCTGCCACGGCGGTGCGGATTCTTGATGGTGGATTCAGTATTGATGTTCACCACAGACGGCTCGAGCTGCCGGGCAATCTGCGAAAACGTATTGGAGAGCTGTTGCGGAGCAGGAATCTGAAGCGGCGTGGCATCGGCTGCGATATTCTTCTCCTTGCCCTTCACGCCCGCCGAAACCACCGTGCCAATCAGAATACCGAGCGACAGGGTCGCTAAAATGACCAGGGTTGAGGCAAAGCGGTTTGCCTGCATCCTTTGCCTGAAACCTGAAACTTGCGGGTCCATCGAGTGTCCTCCGGCCTATTAAGCCTAGGGAAATTATACAGTCGCCTTCACTCCCGCCTGGAGCAGCGGGCCAGGTGTCGAGAAATACTTAAATCCTTAGTTATTAGACGCGCTTGGCCGCGCGTCGGTCACCTCTTCCTGTTCCAGCCCTGAGAATGGATATCTCGCCAGTGTTGGCGAGGCTGAATTCGCGAGAGACACTAGGGGTTGCAAAGTTTCGCACGGCGCTTCCGTGCACGTACAACTCCGGGGTTGTACCAACGTCAGACGCGTTCCCTTGTTCAACCTACTCAATGCACCGGCTTCTGCCTCCTGACCTCATTGAATATGCGCGTTGCCACATCGCGAAAAGCACCCTGGATGGCGCTCTGCCCGAAGCCGTCGCCCATTCCCGGGGCCAGGATCGAGCCGTGGGAAACAGGGCCGGGCTCGCCGGTCCTGCTGATCGAATATTTCACTCCAAGGACCATCGCCGCGCCGGGGCTGGTGTCGGGAGCAGGCTTCATCGGGTTAGGCACCCCAGGGGCGGAATCGTAGCCGGCTACCCCGATGTTCTCGGAAGCGGTCGTCAAAACGATGTAGCTGCAGTCTTGGCTGCGTGCCTCCTCGCCAACTTCCTCAAGCGTGTTGCCATGCAAGGCTACGGCCTGGACCTTCGCGGGTGATTTCTTGTCATGGGTCGACTGATTGTTGATGTCGCGCACCATTTGATCACGCTCCCAGTCCGCTTGAAATATGGCACGCGACTCATTTGCGGGGCTCGCCACCCCGACGATGATAACGGGTTTTTCGGACAGGGCTTCTTGCGCGCAAGCAGTCAGCGACGTAAGAAGGACGAACAGAAACGCTGAACGCATGATCATGCTCCCCTGGGATATGCACTCTGCAGCCTAAGAACCATCACCGCAAACCCAAGTTGCGTGCTCCAGCCCCCATGAATATCCTGGCAGACCCTCCTGTCAGCCAACGAAATCCTTCTCGAGCTGAACTCGGCGCCCTAAGGTGTGATCACACCACAGGCGATGCGGTCACCGGCATTTCCCGCGGGATCAGTCTTCATGTCATCGGCCTTGGCGTGAATCATGATCGACGTTCCGCCGTTTGCAAACAGTGAATTCGCCTGGCTGCCCGTGCCTAACACAACCGAGTCATTCATAAGCGTGGCCTTGGCGGTCCCGTTTGGCTTCACCGTAATGTTTTTCATGTCGCCGTTATGATGACCTTCGGGGTTCTCCAGGCCATGCTTTTTGCCGGCGGGATTGAAGTGTCCACCAGCTGATTTGAAGTCGGGCGGATCGCACTTGGCATTCTGGTGGAAGTGCACGGCGTGCTCGCCCGGCGGCAGGTCCTTAAGCGTGAGCTTCACCTCGACGCCGCCTCCTTTGGCCTCGATGGTCGCCTTACCAACGTCGGCACCCTTGGCATCTTTCAGGTCTACGGTTTTCTTTTTGGCCGGCTTTGCCTGAGCCCATGCCGGTGCAGCACATAGCGCGAACGCTGTGCTAATTGCAAAGGTGCGAATTACGTACGTGACTTTCATAGTGCCGAGAGTTGTACCACGAAACCCCGGGGACGCGCACGGCGTGGCAATGCAACACGGGCAGATTGCACGAGATTGCAGCCAAAGCAAGCATCGAGGGGCAAACGCCGGATTAGCGAGGCCTCGCCTCCCCCCTCTGGACACGGCTGCCGCTCCTGGCGTACAAAGCGAAATGTCATGTTTCCCTTTGCACGAATTCTTCCGGCCTGCCTTGTCTTTTGCGGTCTGTTTGCCAGGGCGGCCGACTTTGAATGGGACTGGAGCAATCAACAGGAGCTGACTTCGTACTCGCCCAAGCTGGCGCTCGGCTCCGGCCTAAGCGAGGCCGACCGGACGGCTCTAATTGACGCCATTGCGGTGCACCTTAAGCCGACAATGACCAAAGAAGGCTACTCCGACGCACGCATTCACGATGTTGCTTCTACTACACGCTACAAGCTCATCGACCTGAACGGCGATGGCAGGCCGGAAGTATTCGCCAGCCCCAACACCCTGGAGGCAGGATGTGATCCCCAGAACCTTTGCCCGCTGTGGATCCTGCGACGCACGTCGAAAGGCAGCTACGCCTTTCTGCTGGATGTGCCGGCACAGACCTTTACGGTGCAGCCGACAAGTACAGGCGGTTACGCCGATATTGTCATCCAGGTGTATGGCTCCGGCTTCCAAGGCGAGCTGACTGTTTATCGCTACGCGATGGGCAATTACGTCCCCTCGGGCTGCTACACGGCGACGTGGGGGGAGATGGACGGGGAGAACGTCAAAGCGTTCGACTCGCCTCGAGTTGAGCCCTGCAATTCCAAATGACCTTGGCCGTTTTGCACCATAGTCATGCAAATCGTATGCCAAAAACAGGACAGAAATTGTGAGAGGTGTGGCTATTGTCGCCGCTCCCCGGTAGTCGTACACCTCCGAATTGCAAAACGCGATGTTCTAGCTAACCAGCTGATTTGATTGAGGAAATATAGTCCGAAAACGGGCGTAAACCCGGCGGTCCTGCTAGAGTCGGAAAACCCAACGACGCCTGTTTGGCGGCTCTATTTGTTTTTCGGCTGATCACTTTCTTGGATCGACGACGTAAGCTGATCAGACGGGTTGAGACCCCAGTTCGGCCTGTCCCTATGCGTGACGTTGGTTTGAGCCAGACGGTTGAAATCCAAGACAGCAGCTGCCGCGCTTCCCGCAAAGTTGTAACAGGCGATCACAATTGGCCGTTTGGTCTATGCCGTGCGAGTAAAATGAAAGCACTCATGGAAGCTCCCCAGGGTGAAAGCCGTTGCGACGGGGTTACTCCGGGATGGCCTCATTTGGGAACCTCGTGACGGTGATTGCGCAGGCTCATAGCTTCGGAACAATACGGGTACTAAGCACTCATGCCACAAATCGGAAGCTTTTCGTTACTATTGGCGCTGGCGCTGGCGGCCTACTCGTGCGTCGCAGGAGCGCTGGCTCTGTACCGCAAGGACGACCGGTTAAACGAGACTGCGCGCCGGGCCGGAATTGCCTGCTGGGCGGCGGTGACTGTGGCGGCGGTCGCGCTGGTGATGGCAGCGTTTGGCAACGACTTCTCGGTCGCCTACATCCTGCACCACAGCAATCGCGATCTCCCGGTCGCCTACAAGTTCGCTGCGCTGTGGTCGGGCCAGGAAGGCTCCCTGCTGCTGTGGGCGTGGTTACTCTCGACTTACGGCTTGATATTGCGACTGCGCTACAAGGTCGATCCACAGTTGACGTTTCATGCCTCGGCGATCATTGCTGCGATCCAGGTTTTCTTCCTCTTGCTCATCAATTTTGCGGCGCATCCGTTCGGGCTGGTCACCGGCACGATCCCAGCGGACGGGAATGGTCTTAACCCCCTGTTGCAGTATCCCGAGATGGTGATTCATCCGCCGATGTTGTATCTCGGCTACGTTGGCGTCGCGGTGCCGTTCGCTTTCGCGCTGGGCGCCCTGATCATGAAGTATCCCGGCGAGAAGTGGATCCACATTACGCGCCGCTGGACGATGGTGGCGTGGCTGTTTTTGACTTGTGGCATCTTCCTGGGCGCGCACTGGGCCTACGAGGTGCTGGGCTGGGGCGGCTATTGGGGTTGGGATCCGGTCGAGAACGCGTCGTTGCTGCCGTGGTTGACCATGACGGCGTTCCTGCATTCGGTGATGATGCAGGAGAAGCGCGGCATGATGAAGATGTGGAACATGTGGCTCATCTTCACCACATTTCTGCTGGCAATTTTCGGCACGTTCCTTACGCGCAGCGGCGTAGTGAGTTCGGTGCATGCGTTTGCGCAGTCGGGCATCGGTATCTGGTTCGTGTGGTTCCTGTCGCTCTCGTTCGCGACGTGTGTGTATTTCTTCATGCGCAACCGCGAGACGCTCCGGAGCGAGCACCGGCTGGAGTCGCTGGTCTCGCGCGAGTCGAGCTTCCTGTTTAACAACCTGGTCCTGCTGGTGTCGTGCTTTGCGGTGCTGTGGGGCACGCTGTTCCCGGTGCTGTCGGAATGGGTGACGGGGACAAAGGTCACAGTCGGGCCCCCATTCTTCAATCGCGTTAATGTGCCGATTGCGATGTTCCTGCTGCTTCTGACGGGCATTGGTCCGTTGCTGGCATGGCGCAAGACCTCGCTCGATAGTTTGCGACGCAATTTCCTGTGGCCGACGGCTCTGGCGATCGTAACGGCGATTGCGCTCATGATCGCCGGGATGCGGCCATGGCAGGATGTCGGTTACTTCTATTCCCTGATGACGATTGCACTGGCGGTGTTCGTGGCGGCGACCGTCGTGGGTGAGTTCTGGCGTGGCGGACGCGTGATTGCGCGGCAGCAAGGCACGAACATCCTCAATGGCATGGTCGTGATCACACGGAGGAACACGCGCCGCTATGGCGGATACCTTGTCCATTTCGGTGTGATTCTGATCGTGATCGGCTTTGCCGGTTTGCCCTTCAATCAGGACAAAGAGCAGGAGATGGGGTTCGGCGACAAGATGCAGATCGGCGATTATACGCTGGTGTGCCAATCGTATACGCAAGACGACAAGCCGAACTATGGCAGCGAGTGGGCCGTCATCGATGTATACAGGAACGGCAGGAAGATCGCTACGATGTTCCCCGAGCGCCGCTTCTACAAGGCGAGCGAACAGACAGCGACGATGGTGGCGAACCGTTCACGGCTGAACGAAGACCTCTACCTTGTCTACACGGGTCGCAACCAGGACACGGGCAGGCCGATCATCAAGGCACATGTGAATCCGCTGGTGATGTGGATCTGGATCGGCGTGCAAGTGGTGCTCATTGGAACGCTGCTGGCGCTGGTGCCGAACCTGAAGCCGGTGCACCTCGCGCTGAAGGACAAGGAACATGAAGCGGCAGAGGCAGTGAGAAGAGGGGCAGTGGGGGTGGGGGGAGATTGAGAATTGAGGTCAGAGCTCTCCTCAAGCCAGCCCCTTCCGGGATCACAAAGAGAAGGCGAGGGCGTAACTGCAGATACTCCTCGGCCGCCCGATGGCGACCTCGTCGCTGGCGATGACGGACGATAACTCGGGTTCACTAACTTGATATTGGAAACTCACAACTCGAAGCTTCGCATTGCTCAGCTTGCGTTGGTCACCATCCTCGCCGTGGGCTTCATGGGGGCTGACACTGACGCGCGCTTCACCAGGCTGGGGCATCAGCTCATGTGCATGTGCGGCTGCAATCAGATTCTGCTGGAATGCAACCATGTGGGCTGTACCTACTCCGACCGCATGCGCGACGAGCTGACCGCGGCCATCGCCAGAGGCGACAACGACAGCATGACGCTCCAGAGCTTCGTGCAAAAGTACGGCGCCACGGTACTGGCAGCGCCTACCAATACCGGCTTCAATATGGTGGCCTGGATCATGCCGTTCGTCGTGTTCGTCGCCGCAGCAATCCTGGCTGTGTGGCTGGTGAGGATATGGAAGTCTCGAACATTGGCGCGACCGGTGCCGCCCCCCCAGCTTGACGCCGCCCAACTCGACGCACTTCGCAAGAAAGCCCGACAGGAGACAGAATTTTGATATGCGCACTGATCGCCGCCGCTGTTGGCGAGCAAACCGTGTTCGTGCTCTTTGGTTGCGCCTTCTTTGCCGCGCTGCTGTTTGTTTATGTGTTCTACCACACGGGAGCAGTGGATGCGGGCGAGGCCAAGACGCGCCTGCTGTATCTCGGGGAGCGCAAGGAAGCGACCTACGAGAACCTGCGTGACCTGAATTTCGAGTACAGAGCGGGCAAGCTGAGCGAAGAAGATTACGCCATGCAGCGGGCCGCGCTGGAGGATGAGGCAGCCGCGATTCTCGCCGAGATGGAGAGCATCGACAACGTGAACAAGGGGCGACGTCCGGCGGGAGGGCGGGCGTGACAGCCGCGCTCAAGTTGCAACCCTCTCGAGGGTCCGAACGGGATTTCGGCTGCAAATGCTTCGGCTTCCCGCTCGTCCAGCCCGCACATCCAACCGGGCGGAAACAGCAGGTGGGCGTTTTGCTCACGATGACAGCAGCGTCAATCGTGTCGGCAGCCAGGAGTGGGGCGGAAGCCCCGGTCAAGATCAGGGGTCGCAGACCCAGGCCCGACGGCGCGGCCTACCCGATCATGGTGGCGCTCTTACTTCTGCTGAGCGCCTTCGCCTCTGCCCAAAACATTACCGGCACGGTCACGAACGGCACAACGGGTAAGCCTTCTGTGGGAGATGATGTTGCGCTGCTCTCGCTGGCGCAAGGCATGCAGGAGGTTGCGAGTACCAAGAGCGATGCTTCAGGACACTTCTCGCTGCCCGCCCCCGCTGACCAGCGCACTCCGAACATGGTGCGCGTGACGCACCAGGGCGTGAACTACTTTCCGCAGCGCGGCCCGCTGACGCCGGGCACAACGACGACCAACATAACTGTCTATGACGCGGCCAACAAGGTCGAAGGCGTGAGCCAGACCGTCGAGGTCGATCGCTACCAGACTGACGGCAATCAGTTGCAGGCGATTGTGCTGTTCGCCCTCAAGAACGATTCGAAACCGCCGCGTGCGATGGCCGGGGATTCGACGTTCGAGTTCGTTCTGCCTAGCGGCGCTGAGATCGAGCAGGCATACGTCAAGAGTCCCGGTGGCCAGCCGGTCGCAACCGCTGCGACCTCGACGGGACAGAAGAACCATTACGCGTTCAGCTTTCCACTGCGGCCTGGCGAGACCCAGTTCCAGGTGGCATATCAGATGCCGTACAGCGGGGACGCCAGCTTCTCACCCAAGCCGCTGGGTGAGATTCAGCACTTTGTTGTCATGACGCCGAAGGGCATGAAGTTTGAGGCGAAAGACGCAGCACAGTATCAATCGATGCCCGACGATTCCGGCGCGACCGTGATGGTAGTGACCAACGTTAAGCGCGGACAGGATCTCAGCTTCCGGATTTCCGGAACGGGGGTATTCCAGAACGAAGAGCAGAGCGCGAAAGGGGGAAGGGAAGGCGGTGGGGGTATGGGGGGCGGACAATCGGCGGCCAATGACAATCGGCCTGGTGGAGGACTTGGCGCGCCCATCGATGCACCCGATCCGCTGCATGACTACCGTGCCTACATCTTAGGTGCATTCGCCTTGGTTCTGGTTATGGGCGGAGCTTATGTTGTTTCGAAATCCAATCAGAGGCCTCGATTTGTGGCGGCGTCCGGGGGCATTGCGGAAGTCCCGCTGCCGGTGGAAGAGCGACGAGCCGAGCCAGTCACAGCTATGCCTCGTGACCGATCAGCGCTCTTGCTCGAGGCGATGAAGGAAGAGCTGTTCCAGCTTGAGATCGATCGCACGCAAGGCAAGGTCACGCCCCAGGAGTATGAGAAGGCAAAGGCGGCCCTGGACGAGACGATCCGAAGGGCGCTGGCAAGAGCGGGAAACAGCTAGCAAATGGACGTCGTGTGGTGAGTTAAAATTCCTGCGCGATTCCGACACCTTTCCGACAATAAGACGTATTAAAACCGCAGCTCCCCCGCTTTGCTTCGCTTGAAGGCATAACGGTATCGACTTTATCCGGGCAAGTACTGTGGGTATGTGTCAGATCAGGGAGCTCGGAAGGAGTCAATTTTCGTCGAAACACGGATCAGTTCAACACTTACGGTTGAGCAGTAGCTCCTGGGGGCGAGCAGGTTCCTGGCACCTCGGGCCAAATGAAGCCGCCGGGTTGGAGCAACGACCTGTCGTTGGTCTCCTGAGTTTGGTTCGATTCTTCAATGCCCCGTCCTTCCACTGATAACGGTCCTGGCGCTGGCGCGGGCTTTACGAACCTGCTGGCGTCGATCGGCACATTCGACTCCACATCATCCGCCTTAATCGTGAAGGCTCCGCTGGGGCCGGCGATCGTCCACTTGTAGGGGGTCTTGACGCCGTCAGCTTCCCGGTAGTCGGCGAAGTCGATCTGGGTCGGATTTAGTCCATGAGCAGTGTTGCCGTAGTGCAACATCCGCAGCAGAAGGCCAGTCTGTTGGTCGAAATAGAACTTCACCGGCGGTTGACCCTTCATCATGCCAATCACCACGCTGGTGTCAAGTCCGTTGATTTTTTCCGTGTGCTCCTCGAGCTTCAGCTCGCCGAAAAATTTGAGCAGTTGCGCGGGGTAGAACACCGCAGCGTCGAGCTTGGCTGACGCGGCGTCCGAAGCGGACATCTCGCGTACCGGGCGGCTCGGGAGAGTGAGCCACCCTTCCTTGCCATTGAACCCGGTTGCGCTCGCCCTCGAAATTGTTCTTGTTGATGGCAAACATCATCTGCATCATTTCGCGCGCAGTATTCTTGGTCTTCTTGTCGTCTTTGTCGAACTCCCGCTCCACGTGACAGAAGTCGCATTCCACACCAAGCGAGTAGGTGATGAACGGCATCGAGGGGGTTAGCTGGTCGCCGGGAATATCCTTCAGCACCTGGATGTTCTTGAACGCCTGCCCTGCGGTTTTGGGAGCGCTTGCGAGAGGCGGCTTTGTTTGAGCGGGATGCGCACGCAACCCGACAGCCAATCCTGACAAGACGACGAACAGCAGAGCCGTCATTGCAACAAACGATGCGAATCGATTTTTCACAACTCTTTCCTTCAGCGGTTGAATCGGCCAGAATAACAAATAGGGAAGTCGCAGCATGGTGAGAACTCCGACAACTGCGATTCGCGCCCCGAGCATCTTTCCACTGGGCTTACACTTATCCACTCGAGGATTTCGACTATGCCGCTTCTACAGAAGGGTATTGAGCTGGCCGCCCGGCGCATGCCCAAGGTCATCAGCCCACGCACGCATGCCGTACTCGACTATGCAATTGCCGGATCGTTTCTCTTGATGGCGGCACGGTACTGGAAGCACAACAAGCGCGCGTCGATGGGCTCGATGCTCTGTGCCGGCGCTATCGCAGCCAACAGTTTGCTCACCGATTATCCTGGCGGGATATCACCCGTTCTGAGCTATAAGAACCACGGGCGTGTCGACGGAGCCTTGGCGGGACTGACGGCCGCCCTGCCTCGTGTTATGGGATTCGAAGAGGAGCCGGAGGCAGGATTCTTCGGCACTCAGGCCCTGACGGAAACTTGTGTCATGGCGTTGACTGACTATGACTCATTTCCACAACAAACCATCAGATAAGGGGCAGCAGAACGATTGGAAATAGACGCGTCCGGCAAGTTGAAACCCCGGACTGGGAAGGGCTGCACCGACTTTCCGCAACCCCGTCGAAGCGATATCATCTACATGCCTGAGTGGAAGGTACTCATGTTATGGGAAATGCCTTTAAGACAACACTTTTATTAACGGCATTGACTCTGTTCCTCTTGTTGCTGGGGCAGATCTTCGGCGGACAGCGGGGTATGGTGATGGCCCTGGGGATAGCCGTTGTCATGAATTTTGTCTCGTACTTCTTCAGCGACAAGATTGCTTTGGCGGCCTATCGCGCCCAGCCGGTGTCACGCGAGCAGCTGCCGCGTGCTTACGAAATCGTGGGGAGGCTGAGCCAGAAGATTGGCATTCCAATGCCGAAGATGTATGTGATCCCCACCGACTCGCCAAACGCTTTTGCCACCGGGCGCAATCCGAATCATGCTTCGGTCGCAGTGACGCAAGGAATCCTGAATTTGCTGACCGACGAAGAACTGGAAGGCGTGCTGGCGCATGAGCTGGGACACGTGAAGAACCGTGACATCCTTATCAGCTCAATCGCGGCGACGCTGGCGGGAGCCATTACCTTCCTGGCGCGCATGGGGATGTTCGCCTCGATGTTCGGAGGTGGCGGCGGCCGTGACGATCGCGATCGCGGCGGCGGCGGATTGGTGGCGTTGCTGATGTTGATTCTGGCGCCGATTGCCGCCATGCTGATTCAACTTGCGGTCTCTCGCTCGCGCGAATACCAGGCGGATGCTTCAGGAGCGCATTTCACGGGGAATCCCTATGCGCTCGCAAGTGCATTGCAGAAGCTGGACGCGTACTCGAAGCGCATTCCAATGCAGGGTACGCCATCAACAGCGCATCTGTTCATTGTGGCGCCTATGCTGGGCATCGATTTTGCCAACCTCTTCTCGACCCATCCACCGATTGCCAAGCGCATTGAGCGGCTGACGGGACGTCCGGCGGAACTGCAGTAACTCCACCCGCGAGAAATAGAGAATTCACCACATGACACAGGAATCATCGAGCAGGGCAGGAGCGGAACCTCGTGTTGTTCACGCATCCGTACGTCAGCGCATTAAGCTGTCACGAATAATCAAAGTTTTGGTGGAGTTCAAGCCGGCCCGCTGACCTGCCTGATTTTCCTGCTTTGCCAGAGGCCCAATCGTTGTACTCTCATAGCCTGTTATGAAACTGCTGACCAAATTCAACATCGTCCTGATCATCTTTTTCGGAGCTGGCGGGTTCATCATCGCCCAGTTGGCCTATGACTTCCTGATGCAGAATGCCCGCGACCAAGTGTTGCAGCAGGCGGAGCTAATGATGGCCAGCGCTCGTTCGATGCGCGACTACACCTCAGAGCAGATCAAACCGCATCTGCTGCAGAATCCGGACCACCTGACGAACTTCCTGCCGCAGACAGTGCCGGCCTATGCTGCCCAGACCATTTTCAGTCAGTTGCGCAAGACATATACCAATTACTCCTATCGCGAGGCGACACTGAACCCGACGAACCTGCAAGACCGTGCCGACGATTGGGAGACCGACGTGATCCGCTACTTCAGCGATCATCCCAACGAGAAGGTGGTGAAGGGGGAACGCGATACACCGCTGGGGCGCCAGCTCTACCTGGCCAAGCCGATTCCGGTTGACGCGAGCTGCATGGGATGCCACAGTGCGCCTGATGTCGCTCCAGTTGCGATGATTCGCAAATATGGCTCGGCCAATGGTTTTGGCTGGGTGCTCGGCCAGGTGATTGCAGCTCAGATCGTCTCTGTACCCATGGACGTGCCCATCGGGATCGCGAAGAAGGCCTTCAATCGCTTGCTGCTGTTTCTGTTCATTACGTTCCTGGTGACGATTGCTGCTCTGGATACGGCGGTTTATGTGCTTGTCATTAGGCCGCTCAAGACAGTGGCAGATGCGGCAGATCGCGTGAGCAAAGGCGACACCGAGGCTCCCGAAGTCGCCGTGCGCGGCAAGGATGAGATCGCCAATGTGACCGTGTCGTTCAATCGCATGCGGGTGAGCCTGCAGAAAGCCCTGCGAATGCTGGAACAGTAGGCTTTTTTCGCCACTGAGAGACGGAGGGCGCAGAGAAAAATCCTCGTGCCAACGGAAGCTGTTCCGGCGTCTGGTCGTTCGACCGGAGGCCCTCAAGCCAAGGTTCGGTGTGACTTGAGCGACCTCCTCATGCCACAGATGCTTGAAAGAATATGTGCCTCGCCATCCACCAATCAGGGGCAGGGTGGCTTTACGACATCCATTTATCGATTCCTCATCCCGACCAAGTGGCCTCGTGCGAGTTGCCGCGAGCATAGGAACTCGCCCCGGTCGCCGAAGTGACCTCGGGCTTGCTTTAGGAGGGCATCTTCCATCGGCAGTTAGGAGCTTGCCGCTACCTTTTCTTGTGAGCAAGAAACGCCAAACGGTCTTTTTCCGAGTCGATCTCGAGGGCGACCTTGCTGTAGAGGTCCTCAACGGAGGAGCAATGGCTGGCAGCACGTTTCACAACGACTTTCGCGATCGGTCCGATGAAGACGGCCAGCTCACGGCTCACCGAATCGAGCATAGCCGGATCCAACTCGCCGCCGGCGGGCGCCTTGGCACTGTCACTAGGCCGGGCAGGAGGAGCGCCCGACGATGCCGGTTTCATCGGAGTCAAGCTCAACGGAGGCAGGTCTTCTGGCTCGATGGCCAACGTCTGCAGGGTCATGGCGTCGTCCATCGAGAGATTGCTCAAGGCATTGAGAAACTCGGCGGCTGTTTGGAAGCGCTCAGCCGGTTTTTTCGCCATTGCTCTCATAATGGAGGCAGACACCACGTGCGGGATCGCAGGATTCAATTCCGAAGGCCACCTTGCCTCCTGGATCAGGTGCCCAGTCATGACGTCGTATTCGCTGGCGCCGTCGAAGGGCCGTCGGCCGGCGAGGATCTCGTAGAGCGTGACGCCAGTGGAATAGATGTCGGAGCGGAGATCGACCCGCTCGCCACGCACCTGCTCCGGAGACATGTAGTGCAGCGAGCCTACTACGAAACCAGGCCGCGTGACGGCATGATCAGTAGTCGTAAAGGCCAAACCAAAGTCGAGCAGCTTTGCCTGGCCCTCGCGCGTGATCATAATGTTCGACGGCTTGATGTCCCGATGGATGATGCCGCGGGTGTGCGCGTAGTCGAGCGCCGCCAGCACCTGGCGTATGTACTCCAGGCCCTCGGGCGCGCGCCGCGCCCATGGTGAGCGCAGCTTCCAGTGCAGTTCCTCACCTTCAATGAATTCCATGACCATGGCGATTTGATCGTCGAGGCGGAAGGCGTTGTGGAGTCGCGCGATGTTAGGGTGCGACAGGCTGGCCAGCACGCGAATCTCGCGCAGAAAGCGCTCGGGCAGTTCGCCTCCCTTGCGGTCGGAGCGAAGAAACTTCATGGCCTCCGTACGCTGCGAGATAATGTGGCGAACTTTGTACACCTCGCCGATGCCGCCGGCTCCGAGATGGCTGAGCACTTCGTAGTCGCCGATGTTCTGGCCTGGAGTGTATGGCATGTCGATGCCGCGGCCCCTTCTTAGACTGTCTCTGGAATTTCCGGGTGGTTGGTTCATTGTGCGGGGAGAACGTGGCAAATGCAAGCCGATCATTGCGCCGTCTTTTCGCCGGCGATGAACAAGTTATGCTTTGCGAGAACACTTCGTAATTCGCTTAAGGATCGCCTTTCCTCCAGGTCCGCGTATGACACAGAGAGCGCAAACTTGGTTTGCGCCGGGAACTGAGCAAGTTTCTCCTCGAGCGCTTCCATTGAACGAAAGTGGTACTGGGCAACCCTGGCCTGGAATCCCGCTGGTGCAGGGTTCTCGCTGAAGGAGATGTCGAGTGGTTGACTCTTCCACATATCTACGAAACGATCCAGTTGGTCCCTTACTCTTCGAACTTTGGTGAGGTGCGATAACTGCCGCAACTTGCTGCCGTCCGTGAGCCATGATTTGCCGGTTGCAATGGCCATCATCAAGTTCTGTCCCAAGCCGAGCTGATCTCCGCGATCGCCTGTATCGTCCGCAAGTGTCAAGTCGAGATCGGCTTCACGTCCTTCCCATGCCGCTGCCCAAACCGTATACCGTTGCCAAAGTGGTGCTTCTGCAGCGGCTGAACCAAATTTTCCCAGCATTGTCGCCGCTGTCATGGCCACCCGCGGATCGGGGTCATCCAGACCCCGAATGCCAATTTCTTCCAGTACCGGGTTGTAGGTGATCTCTGAAATTTCCTGAAACATTTCGTGAGAACACCCGAACTCGCCATGAGCCAGGGCCTCATTGATCCGCGGACGAGCGAGTTCCGGACTGACGCGCAGAAGATACGCCAAGATCGGCGACTGGATGGCGCACGACCATTTCCCGATCAAGGAGTCCAGCTTGAAGGTGACCTGGGGCAAGATGGCCTCAGTGGCATAACGGGCGATCAGCGATGCCAGGTTAGCTGAACCCCCGACATCGTTGCTTGCCACGAAGTGTTCCGCCAAGGCCGAATCCACTTCTGGCAGCGTCTTGTCCGGCAACATCCCGAGAACCCGGGCATCGTAGCGCGGACGCGGCCGAGTGATCTCCCGTATGATCGCCGGACGCGCTCCCGCTGGGTCGAGTTCGTACCAGCGCTGCAGGGCGGTCGAACTCACTTGAAGCGACTCAGGGGCGTCTATTTCCCGCGAATTGGGGTAGTAGTGATAGGACTCGGCGTAGCGACGCAAGATCGGCAACATGCTCGGACTGGCGATCTTGTCCCAGCGATCGGTCAGTAAGAATCGCTGATCGCTGGCCGGCAACTGGTCGAATCTTGCGATTAAGGCCTGGGCAAGGGCGTCGGTGGTTTGCTTTGGCAGAGTTCCGGCGTTCCAGGCTTCATACGCCGCAGTGCGCAGACTGACGGAAAGGGCCTTACCCTGCTTGTTGGGAAGAACCGCTAGAAGTTCCTCAACTGCCTTCCTTTGTTGCTCACGCCAGTTGGGACCTGGACCATTCGAAGCGGATGAAACGGCTTTGAGCGCGGCAAGAAAGTTTCCATCAATTGGGTGATCTCGCTTGGCCAATTCCTCTTCTAGCGCGCCGCGGGCTGTGTCAGGGTACGGCGAAGAGATCAGGCCCAGCATGCAAATGTAGTCGAAAGCGCCGTTGGCATCGGCGCGCATCCACTTTGCCAGCTCTCGCGTTGCCTCCGGAGTGCCCAAGAACCTGAGAGTCTCCAAGGCCTGCTTGCGTTTCCTGGCGTACTGTTCCAGGTCCTGCGGGCTGATGGGTTCCGCAACGTTGAGGTCGATGACGGCCTGCTTAAGAACCTCTATCTGCCACTTGCGGCTGGCTGGCACAATCGTGAGCGGGATTTCGTTGGAACGCGACGTAACTTGAGAGGCGCCAAACGGACTGGAAGGATCCCGCACACTGACACGAGTGCTCGAGACCACCAGCCGGTACTCTCCTGGCCGTGTGAAGCGCACCCACTCATTGAGGTTCAGCGTAATGGTCCAGGGCTTTGTTGTGAGAAACTGAAATCCCCTCAAACCTCCGCCAATACCTGGCGAGTAGTCCGCCAGTGGGTCGACTGCGCCACTTGCTGGCGTGATGTTGAAGTGCTCGGAGGTCATCCGTCCGCTGCGATCATACTGGGCAGTGTCGACCTGGTAATGGTTCTTTGCATCACTGCTGAAAGCCAGCCGCAGAGGAATCGTTTCGCCGATATGGAATTCCCGCTGGTCGCCGACAATGGAAATTCGAAGGACTACGGCAGGGTCGCCGTCCGGGATCGGTTGCGCGGAACAAGCTGCGCCTCCAGGCAAAAGGAGTAATAGGATCGCCAGCGAACGCATGTTACGTACCGTCCGACCAAAACAATTAGACACCACAGCTCTGTCCTCCAGCGAAAGTTATTTTGTGGGGTCCTTCTAAATCGCTCAACCAGGCCACAGCAGAGTTACACCCGCGAAGCTCCTTGGCGGCGGCAACAGGAAACTGCTAGGCTCGTAAGCGGCCGTGCACCCTGGCTTTCTACGCTCAGAGGGGCTTGCCTGCGATGAACCTGCTTACTTTCATGCGTTACGCCGTGGCTGTGTGCGGCATTTTCGGGCTCGGCGGGGCTGGGGCAGCCCAGAACGGCAATCAGACTGCTGTCTCGGCCTCTGTGAATGCAGCTTCCACAATGACAATCCCAAAACCACCCACAACGCCGCAACAACCGGTAACCCACGACTACTTCGGTCATAAGGTTGTTGATCCGTATCAGTGGCTGGAGGACAGCACCAGTCCGGAGACGCAGCAGTGGGTCAGTGAGCAGCTAGCCTACACGCGGAGCATTCTTGACCGGCTGCCGGGGCGCGACAAGCTCCACGCGCGCCTTGAACAACTGCTGCAGATCGATAACCTCGGCCAGACCGCTGTCGGTGGCGCCTCTTATTTCCATACTCGACGCGATGGCCAGCAGAACCAGCCCGTGCTCTATGTCCGAAAGGGATTTGATGGCAAAGACGACGTGCTCGTAGACGTAAATCAGCTCTCCAAAGACGGCACAGTCGCGCTCGACTGGTGGCAGCCCTCGCATGACGGCAAGTATGTAGCGTACGGCACATCCGAGAGCGGCTCGGAAATGAGCACGCTGCGTATCATCGAGAGCGCCACGCACAAGCTGCTGCCCGATATGATCGAGCGAACGCGCGCTGCAAGCATCGCGTGGAAACCGGACGATAGCGGCTTCTATTACACGCGCTATCCCAAGCCTGGTGCGGTGCCCGCCGGCCAGGAGATGTACAACCGGCACGTCTTTTATCACGCGCTCGGTGACGACCCCACGAGGGACCCCCTGGTTTTCGGGGAAGGCCGTGATCCTGAAGATTGGCCTTCCGTCGTGCTGTCGAATGACGGCCGCTGGCTGAGCATCATCGTGTCGCAGGGATGGTCGAAGAGCGAGGTATATCTCAAAGATCTACAAACGAACGCGCCGCCCGTGGCGGTCGCTGCCGGCAAGAATTTCCTGTATAGCGCTGAACCTTACGACGGCGATCTCTACATCGTTACAAACGAGGATGCACCGCGCTACCGCGTCTTCAAAAGCCCGGTCACCAAGCCGGAGCGCGAGCACTGGCGCGAAATCATCCCCCAGGGCGACGCAGTTTTGTCGGAGCTGCACATCGTTGGTGGTCAACTCTTCGCGAAGTACGAGAAGGAGGCGCACTCGCTGTTGAGGCGCTTTACCAGTGCAGGCCAGCCGCTCGGCGATATCGCGCTGCCGACGCTAGGCACGGTGGAGTATATTGCCGGTGAGTATGACAGCACGAGTGCCTTCTATCTGTTCAATTCGTTCACCGTGCCGACGACGATCTATCGATTCGATATCCAGACGGCAAAAAGCACGTTGTGGGCCTCGGTGGAGACTGGCTTCGACACCAATCAGTACGATACGAAGCAGGTGTGGTATTCATCGAAAGATGGCACGCGAGTGCCAATGTTCCTCGTGATGCGCAAGGGATTGAAGTTGACAGGGCGTAATCCCGTGCTGCTCACGGCATACGGTGGGTTCAACGTTAGCCTGACTCCAGAGTTCGGAAAGACGCTCTTTCCCTGGCTCGATCGCGACGGAGTCTTCGCGATGGCGAATCTGCGGGGTGGCAGCGAGTTTGGCGAAGACTGGCATCGGGCCGGAATGCTCGACAAGAAGCAGAACGTCTTTGACGACTTCATCGCTGCGGCGGAGTTCCTGGAGAAAGAGGGATATACCGACAAGCAGCGCCTTGCGATTCGCGGCGGCAGCAATGGCGGACTGCTGATGGGCGCGGCACTGACGCAGAGGCCCGACCTGTTTCGCGCCGTCGTCTGCCAAGTGCCGTTGCTTGACATGCTGCGATATCAGAATTTTCAGATTGCGAAACTATGGATTCCGGAGTATGGCACGTCCGACGATGCCAAGCAGTTCGAATGGCTGTACGCTTATTCGCCCTATCACCATGTGAAAAACGGCGCGGACTATCCTGCGATACTGTTTATGACGGCTGACAGCGACACGCGTGTCGATCCCATGCACGCCAAGAAGATGGCGGCCAGGCTGCAGACGGCGAACGGCGGGCCGAATCCGATTCTGCTGCGCATTGAACCGAAAGCCGGACACGGGGCTGGGAAACCGATTTCCAAGCTGGTAGAGGAATGGACGGATATCTATACGTTTCTGTTCTGGCAGTTGGCGATGGGGGAGTGAGGCAGGCCTGAGAGAGATTGCTCCGCGGGTGCCACCGCTGGCCTGCTCGACGATGCAAACGCCCAGCCTCTTCCTGCTCCCTCTCTTTGAGGGATTAATCTCCTATGGTTTAGGTCATTGCTACAGACTGCCTGGACGACAGTCGGAGGATCGTCGAATCTCGTGGTTGAAAGCGCTGGCTCCAGCTCTGCCTCGGCCCTGCATGATGACTCTCAATTCCTCTTCGGCGTGATGCGATCGGCGCCCACATACGGGCGCAAGACTTCCGGAATGATCACGCTGCCGTCGGCTTGCTGGTAGTTCTCGACAATCGCGACCCAGGTGCGTCCGACAGCCAGGCCGCTGCCATTCAGCGTATGGACCAATTCGGATTTCTTCGCACCTACCGCGCGATAGCGAATGTTGGCGCGGCGGGCCTGGAAGTCAGTGAAATTCGAGCACGAGGAGATCTCGCGAAAGAGTCCTTGCCCCGGCAGCCACACTTCGATGTCGTAGGTCTTGGCCGACGAAAAACCCAGGTCCGCGGTACAGAGCGCGACCACGCGATAGTGCAGGCCCAGCTTCTGCAGCACTCGCTCGGCGTCGCGGGTGAGCTTCCCGTGTTCTTCCCATGATTGGTCGGGCCGAGCGAACTTCACCAGCTCAACCTTCTGGAACTGGTGCTGTCGAATGATGCCGCGCACGTCTTTGCCGTACGATCCCGCCTCGCTGCGGAAACACGGTGTGTAGGCCGTGAGTGAGATCGGCAGGCGCGCGCCGTCGAGCGTCTCGTCGCGATAGAGGTTAGTCACCGGAACTTCGGCAGTGGGGATCAGGTAAAGATTCTTGTCGCCGTGCGGCACCTTGAAGAGGTCAGCTTCGAACTTAGGAAGATTCCCCGTGCCATACAGCGATTCAGGGTTGACGAGAAACGGCGGCAAAACTTCAGTGTAGCCATGCTCGCGTGTGTGCAGGTCGAGCATGAAGTTGATGAGCGCGCGTTCCAGCTTGGCACCAAGGTCCCAGTACACTGCAAAGCGCGCGCCGCTGATCTTCGCGGCGCGTTCCAGATCAAGCACACCCAGTTCTTCGCCAAGCTCCCAGTGCGGCTTGGGGAGAAAATCGAATTTCGGTGGCGAACCCCAACGGCGCACCTCGGCGTTGTCGTGCTCATCTTTGCCAACGGGGACGCTTGCATCCGGCAGGTTGGGGATGCCGGTCAACACCTCACGCAGTTGAGCATCGAGCGCTTCAGCGCGCTTTTCGGCGATGGCGATCTTCTCGCGCAGCTCCTTCGTCTCGTCGATAAGCGTGGTGGCGTCACTTTTCTCTTTTTTCAGCCGGGCAATTTCTTCGGTGGCCTTGTTGCGCCGGGCCTTCATGGTTTCGGCTTCGGTGATGGCAGAGCGCCGGTCGCCATCAATGGTCTCGAAATCCCTCAAGACAGCGAACGGGTCCATGCCGCGCTGACGAAGCTTTTCTTCGACAAGCGGGAGATGATCGCGGACAAAAGCCAGATCGAGCATAAGAAGGTAGGTTACGCGAGGGTGGAGTTCCTGACCAGCCCACTCTTGGCATGGGTCGGTGCGAGCAAGAAAGCCGTTGCCGGTTGACCGCGGTGTGGCTGTTGTTGGTCCGATCTCACTCCTGCCCTGAGATTTTCACGCGCAGATCTTCGGGGATGCGGCCACGGATCTGTTCCGGCAGCTTGTCGTGAACTCGCCGTGCGCCGATCAGGGCGGCGTCTTTTACCACCGTAGGAGCCGGGGTAGCAATGGCGACCAACAACCACAGCAGCATGGAGAGGAGAAATCCGCCAAGTGCGCCGAGCTCCAGAAGGAAGGCGTGTCTTGGTCCAAAGTGACGGATCACACCGTAAGCCAGAAGAAATACCCCCATGGAAACGGAAGCCAGCGCCATCAATCCGATGTCGATGCCGCGGTGGAGTCGCTGGCGCGAGCGGCAGAACTCGCATTCGGCGAAGTGAGCCTCGTAATCCCCACGCATTTCCGGCGCTATGCCAGAGATGTCGTATCGCCATCCTGCGAGGATTTTGCCCACCACGGGGTCAGTACATGGTTTCATCGATCAAGCTAGCTTCCCGCAGAACGAGGAAAGCATTTGTGGATGCGATCTAGAGCCGGACCGCCGCCAGAGGCTCGTGCTGTGCCGCGAGCAGAAGCTGATTGCTGAGCAGACTGCGTTGTGCCCCCAGGGCGCGCTCGGCCGTCATCCGGGCGATCTCCGGATGGTTGTTCTGCTCCGACAGATGCGCTAGGATGAGGAACTCGGCAGCCCCATCATAGTCGGTCGTCAAGAAATCCGCGAGAGCGTCGTTGGAGAGATGACCAACGCGGCTCATGACACGCTGCTTCACGCTCCAGGGATACGGGCCGCCCCGCAATAGCTCCAGATCGTGGTTGGATTCGATCATCAGCACGTAGCACCCGTGGAGATGATTCCGAACGCTGGCCGGCATGTAGCCGAGATCGGTGCAGAGGCCAACCTTGATGCCTTCGCTGCGGAAGGTGAAGCCGACAGGATCGATGGCGTCATGCGGAATGGTGAAGGGCGTGACGGTGATGTCACCAATGTCGAAGGCGCGGCCAGAGTCGAAGAGCTCGAGCCGATCAAGCTTGACGCGGTTCCCGGCGCTGTCGCGCGCCGAACGCCGGTACGCCTCGTGGGTGGCTCCAGTCATGTACACGGGAACTTTGAGCCTGCGCGTCAGTACGCGCACTCCCGCAATGTGGTCGGTGTGCTCGTGGGTGATCAGGATCGCGTCAATTGTGCGTGGGTTTTCGCCGCACAGCAGCAGACGGCGCAGCAGCTCGCGGCAGGAGAGGCCGGCATCGATCAGCAGCCTTGTTCCCGAGCTGGATACGAGAGTGCAATTGCCTTGGCTTCCACTTGCCAGCACCGTCACCGACACTGCCATAGACGCGAGCATAATCGGAACATTGAGGAAGCGGGAGTAACAAAGTAGTAACCGCTGTGGAATCTTGTCGATCCTCATGGCTCTTCGCTTGAATCTTGCGTCTCCGGATTAGGAAACAAAGTTGCGGCGGAGGGAGGCGGCCATCGCTTCGGAGCGACGATTTGCTTGCAAAATCGGCAAAATGCTCCATGATTACCTGCATCATCTGCGAAAGGTGAGCTCATGAGCCGAGCGCAGTCGTCCACCTCAACCAGCGGTAAAGCTGAAAGTGTCGCCAGCCAGGGAAGTCTGGTGCGATTTGGTCTCGCCCTGGCTAACTGGAGCGAGCGATGGTTTCCCGACCCGCTGGTTTTTGCATTCGTCGGCATTGTCTGCGTGTTTGTCACGGGACTCTTGCTGCGGCAAAGCCCGGCGAAGCTTGCGATTCAGGGTGGGAAGAGCTTCTGGGCGCTGGTGCCATTCACTATGCAGATGGTGATGATCATCATCGGCGGTTATGTGGTGGCGTCGACTCCGGTGGTGTATCGCGCGATCCGCTGGCTGGCGGGGGTGCCCAAGACACCGAAGAGTGCGGTGGCCCTGGTGGCGCTGTTTTCGATGCTAACCTCGCTGATTTCGTGGGGCCTGAGCCTGATCTTCAGCGGCCTATACGTGCGCGAGCTGTCGCAACGCGTAAGGGGTATGGATTATCGCGCCGCTGGCGCAGCCGCCTACCTTGGCTTGGGTGCGGTATGGGCCATGGGACTGTCATCATCTGCCGCTATGCTGATGGCGACAAAGAGTTCGATTCCGGCTTCGCTGTTCACTATCAGCGGCCTGATTCCGCTGACGCAAACAGTGTTCCTGTGGCAGAGCATTGCATTGACCGTGATCCTGATCATCGCGTCTGTACTAGTGGCCTACTTCTCGACACCCTCAGCGGAGCACGCCAGGACAGCGGAGGACTACGGCATTCAGCATGAGCCGATTTTGCAACCACCCGAGGCCAGAACTAAGCCGGGTGAGTGGCTGGAGTACAGTCCACTGCTGAATGTCCTGGTAGCGGCCTTGCTCGGCTGGTACCTCATCGATGTTTTCCGCACCTCACCGCAAGGCGCGCTGGCTGCGCTCGACCTGAATACCTACAACCTGATGTTCATCACCGTGGGGCTGCTGCTGCACTGGCGGCCCAAGTGCTTCATGAAGGCGGTAGCCGACTGTATTCCAGCCACCGGGGGCGTACTAATCCAGTTTCCGTTTTATGCGGTGATCTTCGGCATGATCGTCGGGACGGGCATTTCGGAGTGGCTGGCCAAGCTGTTTGCCTCCATCACGACACACAACACATTTCCGCTGCTGGTGGCAATTTATTCGGCGGTACTCGGCGTTTTTGTTCCTTCAGGCGGAAGCAAGTGGGTGATCGAGGCCCCCTACGTGCTGCAGGCGGCGAATCTCCATCAGGTACACCTGGGCTGGGTAGTACAGATCTACAATGCCGCCGAGGCGCTGCCCAACCTGATCAATCCCTTCTGGATGTTGCCGCTGTTGGGAATCCTGCGACTCAAGGCGCGTGACCTGGTAGGGTATGGCGTCTTGCAACTGGCGGTTCATATCCCCATCGTGTTCTTCCTATGCTGGCTGTTCGCGCGCTACATGGTGTACATGCCACCGATGAAGTGATCGGAAGCGGCCAGCGCGCGCAAGAATCATTCCACCGCATCGACCACAGCCCACGAGCTGAGGTTGAGATCAGCGAACGGCTCCAGGTCGGCGGTGGCGCGCTGGCCCTCAGGCGATTTCCACGCCGCTTCCATCGCCTCCCAGTCATCCCAATAGAGCTCAATAACCGCGCTCCAGGCGGGTGGCTTGCGAGTTGGATCGGCGGCGGGATAGTTCTGAACATACTTCCGGAGACCCGGAAGTCGTTTTGCTATCGGGCCATGCACGTTGCGCAAGTAATCCCGAAACTGCGCGTCACTCTGATCGTGGCGCTTGTGCAGGACGACGATGAATTTCAGCAAGGCGCTCATGTGTGCAGTGCTCTCTCTCGCGCGATCCCGGCCACTGTTGCGCGCGTGATCCGCAAATAGCTTGCGGGCGCGATCAGGATCTGCGCGCCGCGCACGCCAGCGGATATTGAGATCACATCCCACAACCCGATGGTCTCGTCAGCGTAAACCGGGTACAACCCATCTCATGAATGCCTCGAGTCCCCGAAGCCTAATTCTGACCGTCTCGCTCTTGTGGTTCAACTTCCGGATTGCCCGTTAGAACGAAGCCGCTTGCGCGGCGGACGCTGCCGCGTATATGGGTGCAAAGAGTATCTTGCACAAAGAGTATCTTGCGCTTGAAAGAAGAACAGCCGCGGCGTACTATCGCCGGGGTTAACGCTGGGAGCAGTACATTGACGAGCATTAATAATCAAGGTTTTCGCGCAACCCCCTTCTTTGCAATGACTTCCAGCTCCAAATCGATTGAATTCCCATAGACCGCGTCCACCGCAAACGCAAACGGCTTCCTTCTAACGGTTTTATCGAAAGCGCGTAGAGCATTGCCGTCACACGCACTCATGCTCGAGTGCGCGCTTCCGATAAAACACTAGCGTCACTCGCTCAGTATGCGCCAACGGGGGTATTTCGCAATTCCGCTTTTGGCCACGACTACAGCCTGAGCTGCCGAAGCAAGCCTTGGAATTTCGGATCGTCGCGGAGCGTGTCAAATCTGGGATCTACCTTGAGAAAAATCACCTGGCTCAAGCGTTCATCCGCAGCCTTTTGCAGCAAGTCGATGGTTTGATGCTTGTCACCGAGGGCCAGGGAGACTCCTGCGAGGTCCCAGCTAGACACCAGGTTTCTCGCAGCAAGTTTCTTCCAAGCACCTTTCCAGCCGAGTTTTGCGTGAGTCTTTTGGATTTCCGCCACGGCCGGGTTGAACCCTTCCGCGGTCATCTTGAAAAATTCCTTGTCGGCTTCCTCGGAACGTCCCTCGGCTTGGTAAATCAGCCAGAGAACGTAATGGGGAGGGAACCAATCCGGGCGCAAGGCGAGGGTGAAGCGGAGCTGTTGGATAGCCTCATCGTACTGACGCGCATAGAAGAGCATCTTCCCGAGATCATAGTTGATAACAAGTGAAAGTGGATCCAAATCGCGAGCCCTTCTCACCTCTTCAACAGACTGATTGAATTGGCCCCGGACGGCAAGATAATTGGCCAGGCCATCGTGCGCATCGGCCTTGCTTGCATTTACTTCAATCGCCCGCTGGAATTCCCTTTCTGCACCCGAGTAGTCGCGGTCGTACGAAAGGAGCTGCCATCCTAACGCGGCGTGGGCATCGCTACTGCCGCCGTCCAGCTTCACAGCCTTGCGAGCGGCCGCTTCACTTTTGACGTAGGCTTCGGCTGGCGGCACCTGGTTCAAATCCATGAGGCCTCCGTAGGATTCCGCCAGGCCTGCATAGGGTTGAGCGTATTCAGGGTCCCTCGCGATTGCCTGTTCGAAGTACTGGATGCTCTTTCTCAGGTCGTCGGGAGTAAACCGATTCCAAAAATAGAGACCCTTGACATAATCATCGTAAGCGTCGGGATTGATCTGACGGGCCTTTGCTGATTCCAGCTTCTGCTCCGGTTTGAGACTCACCCGCACTTGCTGGGAAATTGATTCACCCAGCTCCATTTGCAATTGGAGAGAGTCTCGGATCTCGTAATCGTAGTTTTGTGCCCAAATATGCGTTTGGTCTCGGACCCGTATAAGTTGAGCACTGATGCGGGCGCGCTCTCCCTCGCGACGCACGCTGCCCTCCAGGATGTAGTCCACTCCCAGCTCTTGCCCAATCTGGCCCGCCGTTTTGTTAGTGTGTTTATAGGCCATCGCCGACGCTCGGGCGATTACGCCGAGTTTTTCAGGATTAAGTTCTCCCAGGTCAGTAATGGTCTCCTCCGTAAGGCCATCGCTGAAATATTCCCGCTCCGGATCGTTGCTGAGATTTTGAAACGGCAGCACCGCCAACATGACTCTGCCCCTGCCTTGCGTAGGAACAGCCTTAAGAGGATGTCGGCCAAAGTAGCCGGCTACCACCAGTCCAGCAACAAGAGCTATAGCCAGCAAGAGACCGGCTGTTGCCGGTCGCCAAGAGAGCCGCTTCCTTGGGGCAACTGCTGTTCCTGACTCTAAATTCACGCCTTGGGCGGGTGTCCCCATTTCTTGCGCAATAATGCGTACCCGCTCTGCGAAGCGATACCCCCGGCCTGGAAGGGTCACGATGTAGCGGTGGTCCTGGGGCGATTCGCCCAACGCCTTGCGCACCATCGAGATGTGCTGCATGAGGTTGGCCTCTTCCACGAACGTGTCCGGCCAAAGTGCCCTCATGAACTCGTCTTTAGAAACGACTTGCTCGGCGTTCCGAACCAGAATCAATAGCGTCTCAAACGCCTTCGCCGTCAGGGCGATTTGTTCGCTCCCGCGAAAGAGCAGGCCTCGTTCTGGGTCCATCCGGTAGGAACCGAACTCGTACAACTGCTTGCCTGCTCCGGTCATATCTGCCTTTTGGAGGATTTTAGAAGTTTTCAGGCCTCTTTTTAAGACATTTCACGTCCACCGCGCGCACGATCGCACGTCGTCACAAGGAGGACCACATGAAATCGAGAATATTGGGAAGTCTCGGTGGCATAGTAGCGTCAGCCGCGCTCGCAGCCTCTACTCTTTCAGGGCAACAACAACCGGCTCAAGCGCAAAGCTATGTCGTCACCGATCTTGGTACGTTGGGTGGTACGTTTAGCGTGGGCTTTTCCGTCAACAACAAAGACTGGGTGGCGGGCACCTCGGCTCTGCCTGGCGGCCAGGTGCAGCACGCCTTCGTCTGGCAGAACGGGGTGATGACCGACCTCGGTACCTTTGGAGGGGCGAACAGTTCTGCAACTTTCCCTCTCAATGAGAGCGGGGAGTTGCCAGGTGCTGCAGAAACTTCCACTCCAGATCCGTTGGGGGAAGAGTTCTGTGATTTCCTCGGTTTCACCGACCACCTCATATGCCTCCCGTTCATTTGGCATACCGGCGTTATGACCCCGCTGCCCACGCTGGGGGGAAATAACGGAGTCGCCAACGAGATTAACAACCAGGGGCAGGCAGTGGGGGCGGCGGAGAATACCTTGCTCGACCCAACATGCCAGAGCTCTACACTCCAGCTGAAACCCGTCCTATGGGAGAAGGGCGAAGTCCACGGGCTCCCTACACTTCCGGGAGATCTGGACGGAGCCGTCAACGCGATCAATGACCTGGGCCAGGCTGTCGGCTTCTCCGGTACAGGCGTTTGCGCAAATGAGTTTCTTCACGCTGTGCTCTGGCAAAACGGCACGGTGACCGACCTCGGCAATCTCGGAGGCACGACAGGCAACAACCCTCAAGACATCAATAACCAATCTCAAGTGGTCGGCGCTTCCAACCTGCCCGGTGATTTAACCTCTCACGCCTTCCTCTGGCAGAGTGGGATAATCCGCGACCTCGGCACACTTCCCGGAGACTTTTCCAGCTACGCCGGCAGCATCAACAACAACAGCCAAGTGGTCGGCCAGTCATGCGATGCGAACTTTAACTGCCGCGCATTTTTCTGGGAGAACGGCGTGATGACCGACCTCAACACTCTCACTCTCGCGGGCTCCCCGCTGTTTCTGGTGATCGCCTTCGGCATCAATTCCAGCCGCGAGATCTCAGGCCTGGGAATAACCAGCGCCGGCGAAGCTCACGCTTTCCTTGCAACTCCAGACAATGGCAGCGCTGGCGGCGCAAAACCAAAGCTGGCATTACCCGAGAATCTCCGTCAGTTTATTCAGCAGAGGCTGCATCGCGGGCCCAAAGTTCAGACGAGAGCCCAATGATCAGCAGAAAACGAGGCATCGTGAGCTGACAATGTCCGCGCCGCGCCGACGGCCCGCACCGTGGCTCTTCAGTCTGCTGATCCTGCCCCTGGGGATTATTGTCGGCTTCAAGGCCACGCCACTGCCTTTTTTACTCGCAAAAGCCGGCGTTCCGGTGGATCAAATCGCGAGCATCAGCTCGATCGTGAACCTTCCGGGTACATTCATTTTTCTTTCCTCTCCGCTCGCGGACATCAAGCTGCGCCGCCGCACCTGGCTGTCGGTCGGAGCCTTCGGCCGCGCAGTCATTGTTTGCATCTACTTTCCGCTGATTGGCCCGAAGCATGTGACCTTGATGACCACGCTGATTCTCACGGCCGGTGTGGCCGAATCGCTCATCATGGCCGGATGCGGCGGCCTTATGGTGAGAGCACTCTCCCTGGCCGCCCAAGCGGAAGCACCCGCATGGTGGCAGGCGGGCTTTCTAGGGGGGCTTTGGGAGGCGCTGCCATCCTGTGGCTCGCGACCCGATTGCCGATTCTGTTTGTGGGCTTTTGCACCGCGGCTATGATTGCGTTGCCGGGGCTGCTTCCCTTTTCGATTTCGGAGCCTGCGCCAGGGCCATCTCCATCGTTGCGCGAACTCTTCAAGGGTATCGGTAAAGAGATTTGGGACGTGATTCGAACACCCGAGCGCCGTTGGAGCGCGGCGCTTCTCGTTGCTCCCGGAGGAACTGGCGCCGCAATGTTTTTGCTCCCGGCCGTCGCTTCTCATTACGGTGTGGGAGCAACCGGCGTCACGTGGATCAACGGCGTCGGAGGCGTGCTGATGGCCTTCGGCTCGCACTGCGGCACTCTGATTCCTTCCGATTGGGATCGACGTTTGATGTACGCGTTTGCCGGTCTATTGAACGCGTGCGTTGCTCTGGTCTTAATCGTTGCAAATCATCCCTCGATTTATCTGGCGGGCACAGCGCTTTATCTAATCACCAACGGATTCGGCTGGGCGTGGTTCACGGCATTGACGGCCGAGGTCGTTGGCCTTGAGGTACGGGACGCGAGCACGCTCTTCACGATCCTCAACTCCGCGGGAAGCATTCCTTTGATTTATATGATTTAGCTCGACGGTGCGGGCTACCGGCACTTCGGCGTACACGGTTTGCTGTGGACGGATGCTGCTGCCAGCCTGCTAGTGTGCGCGATAGTTCTTCTAGTGTTTGTCGTCCGCGGTTTGGGCCTGCGGCGTGTTCCCAGACCGGGGATTTTTCCAGCGCAACCTACGGGGTGACTAGGTCTTTTGCGACGACACAACACTGCATTAGCTATCGATGAAAGCGCAGTTCCACGGTTGGGAGTGCATCGTCGGCCATCCGGAAGTAGTTCTACTAATCGTCGACCGACCGGGCGCTGCGCGGACTGCTTCACGGCATCAACACAGGAATGTGCCATAAACGTGACCTGACAGACCAACAGTGGAAGATCCTTGACCCCCTAGTCCCAGAGCCCGCCAGGCGACGTGACGGCCGGGGTCGGCCCTGGAAGGAGCGGCGGGCAGTTTTGAACGGTATCTTATGGGTTTTACGCACAAGCGCTCCCTGGGCGGACGTTCCAGAG
>Ga0306921_10000623_pt1 | contig 32187 bp, 24 predicted proteins | sample sta12Cox44000080_FD_203760 | JGI IMG/M metagenome (GOLD analysis project Ga0306921, IMG submission 203760) | Lab enrichment of tropical soil microbial communities from Luquillo Experimental Forest, Puerto Rico - statoxic.12C.oxic.44.000.080 (v2)... | ecosystem: Environmental > Terrestrial >... | reverse complement strand
GCTGTTTGCTTCCACGGTTACTTGCTGGCGTTCCAACAAGCGGCTACTCTTGGGGGATCGTATCTTCTTCCTGCGCGCGGAGATACAAAGGGGCTGCCAGGGCCATCAAGCGCAGAACCACCATTGTGCCACTTACCGATTTCATGAATCGCTCCGAGAAGAAGTCCGGGCTGGTTGATTAGATTCCAAAACGGCGGCTCGCGATGACTGACCAGAGCTCAGGGGTGGCGCCTGTTTTATTGCGACTGTATGCTCGAAGACTAAAGAAGGGATTGTGCGTGACGAGCTGGGAGAACGGCGCATCGAATCCCACAGTCTGCCTAAACTGGGCGGAACACTCGAGAAAGAGGTAATTTATGACTTCTTACGGCGGAAAAGAATTGGCGAGCGCGTTTCGGACGGTGCGGAAAAACACAATTCAGGTGGCGGAAGATATTCCCGAGTCGCAGTACGGGTATGTGGCGGCACCGGAGGTGCGGCCAGTGGCAAAGATGCTGACTCATATCGCGATTGCCACGCGGATATGGGAAGAGATCCATAAGAAAGGGCTGACCACTTTGGTGGGCTTCGATTTCTTCGGGGTGATGGACCGATTCAACGCAGAGGAAAACAAGACCAGATCGAAAGCGGAGATTCTGGAATTGCTCCGCAAGGAAGGCGAACAGTTTGCGGCTTGGATGGAGACGCTGACACCGGAGTCGCTGGCGGAGCTGGTCACGGAGCCGGACGGAAAAACGGCGAAGTCGCGGTTTGAGAGACTGCTGGGCGCGAAGGAACACGAGATGCACCATCGCGGGCAACTGATACTGATCGAGCGGCAATTGGGGATCGTGCCGCATTTGACAAGGCAGTTCAACGAGAGAATCGCGCAGATGAAAGCTGCGCGCGCTTGAGTAGGCAGGTGGCCCTATCAGACCGAAGAGGGCGGCGTAAAGCCGCCCCTACAAGAATGGGAAGAACCCGAGAGCGCAGACAAGAGTAGCAGCGCCACGGGTGCAGGCTACCAGATGCGGACGCGGTCTGGCGGGGCCAGGTAGAGCTTTTCGCCTTGCTGGACGGTGAAGGCCGGGTACCAGGCGTCGATGTTGCGGACTACATCCGCGCGGTATTGCGCGGGGGCGTGACCGTCGGTGAGAACTTGCTGGCGTAGCGCGGCTTCGCGAGTCTTCGAGCCCCAATTCTGGCCGAAGGCAATGAAGAACTGCTGATCGCTGCTGAAGCCTTCTTGCACCGGACCTTCCTTACCGGCAAGCGACGCGCGATAGCCATCGTATGCCGCGGCGATTCCAGCGAGATCCGCAATATTTTCCGCGAGCGTCTGCTTGCCCTTTACATGGATATCCGGAAAGGGTTCGTAGGCGTCATACTGCGCCACGAGTTTTGCGGTGGACGCTTCGAAATGAGCGAGGTCGGCGGGAGTCCACCAATTGCGCACAGCGCCCTTGGAATCGAAGGCCGCGCCTTCGGAGTCGAAGGTGTGGCTGATTTCGTGTCCAATCACAGAGCCAATCGCGCCATAGTTAGCCGCGGCGGGCGCCTGGGGATCAAAAAACGGCGGCTGCAAAATGGCGGCGGGAAAATTGAGCGCATTCTGGAGAGGAAGATTAACGGCGTTGACGGTTTGCGGGGTCATGGACCATTCCTTGCGGTCCACCGGTTTGCCGAGGCGCTCGACGCTGCGGTGATATTCCAAAAGGCTGCCGCGCCAGAGGTTGCCGAAAATGTCGTCGGGCTTAACCTCGTAACCAGAGTAATCGTGCCAGGTTTCCGGGTAACCGATACCGACATAGAGAGTGGTGAGCTTGGCCTGGGCTTCCGCTTTGGTTGTGGGGTCCATCCAGGAGAGGCCTTCGATGCGTTTGCGGAAAGCAGCGGTTATGTTGGCGACCATGGCTTGCGCCTGAGCCTTGGCTTCGGGCGGGAAATAGCGCTGCGCGTAGATTTTCCCAACTTCGTCGCCGAGTAAGGCGTTGACGACGAGCACGCCACGCTGCCAGCGAGGACGCTGCTGCGGCGTGCCCGTGAGCGCTTTGCCGAAGAAGGCGAAGCGTTCTTCCGCGAAAGACTTAGGAAGAATGCCGGCATAACCTTCGACCAAATGGTACGCGAGCCAATCTTTCCAGGTGTCGAGAGGAGTGGAAGCAACGAGCGCGGATTCACCCGCGAAGGCGGTGGGTTGCCAGACGATGAAACTGGCCTGCTTGCTGAGACCGGCGCCACGGAAGTATTCGGCCCAATCGAGGCCGGGCGCCTTGGTGGCAAAGTCCTCCCGCTTCCAAGTGTTGTTGGCTTTGTGGATGTCGTCGTTATCCTCGAGGCTCAGATGTTTTTCGGCAATGGCATGTTCGAGTTCGAGAATGTGCGTGGCGCGCGCGTCCGTGTCCGTGAATCCGGCGAGCTTGAGCATCGCGGAGACATGGGCCGCGTATTGCGTGCGGATAGAGCGCATGCGGTCGCTATCGGCGAGATAGTATTCGCGGTCGGGAAGCTGCACACCGCCCTGGAGCAGATAGGCGGTGTAATGATCCGAGTCATTAAAGCTGGGAGCGACCCACAGGCCAAAAAGATTGGGTGTATGAAAATTCGTGTTGTTCAGCGCATCCACATCGGCGCGGAGGGTTTCACCGAGGGCGTGGGCGAGTTCGCGCTTGTCATGAATCGCGGCGATGCCGTCGAGGTGCGGCCGGAGCGGAGCGAGACCCTTGGCTTCAACAGCGGCTTCGTCCATATAGGAATTGTAGAGATCGGCGATTTTCCGGCTGCTGGAGCCTGCGGAAGCGCTGGCTTTCGCGGCTTCCTCGATCAGGGCGGCGGTGCGTTTGTTGCTTTGGTCGGCGAGCTTGGAAAAGACACCCAGGCGAGCACGGTCAGGAGGGATTTCGGTGCGCTTGATCCATTCGCCGTTGGCGTAGAGATAGAAATCGTCGCCGGGCTTGACCGAGCGGTCCATGTTGGCGATAGCGATGCCGTGAGTTTCCGGGGCGGGTGCTTCCTGGGCGTGGCCCGGGAAAAACGGGAGTGCACAGTTGACGGCAAGGAACAGGGCAAACCGGGCGAGCTTGTATTTCATTTACAGGGCTCCAATGGCCAGTTAAAAAAAAAGGAGGAACGCGGCCGGGTGATTTAGACGACAGGTACAGAACTATGGTAGCACGGGGGCTGGGCGGGAGCGGAACGGGGAAGAGTTCACACAAACGAGGCAAAGGCTGCGCAGAGAAAACCAAGAAGAATGTGCCGCACCTATGGCGCTATGAGCATTTGGATTTGCGGTCCTGGCGCCCCCACGCTGGGCTAGCCTATGACGCCTTGGCGCTACGAAAGGAAACCCCAAGAGGGTCCCTACACGACAAAGGGCAGGCAAGAAGAGAGCGTCGCAGGCTGGTCGCCCCGGGCACGATGTATCGCACCCTGCCCCGGGTGCGGGCGGAACCGAAAGCCTTTGGGCATCCATGGTAAACTGGGAACGAAATTCACGCGATTTACTTGAGGAACGAGGCGCTAACGTGGCGGATCACAACGAAGAGGGTGGTTTCAAGGTAGTTGACCGGCGGCCTTTTACGGCGGAGGGAGAGATCCGCAAAGAAGTGGTCGAAGAGCAGGAACGCGAAGCGAAGGTCGAAGCGGCGAAAGAAAGAGAGAAGGTCGCGGCGGCGGCTCCTGCAGATAAGGTTGCGGCGCCTGCTGCAGAGACGCCGAAGAAGTTACCGGCCTTTGAAAATTTGATCCGGTTAATCGGAAGTAATGCAGCGATGGTGCTGGGCGCGTATGCGGACCCGCGGACGGGGCAGCCGGTGATTGACCCGGACGCGGCGCGGGAACTGATTGATATGTTGGATGCGCTGCATGAGAAGACCAAGGGAAACCTGGCGCCGGAAGAAGATGGGATGCTGCTGGACTTGCTGGGGAAATTGAAGATGACGTATTTGGAGATCAATCAGGCGATGGCCGCGGAAATGGCAAAGGCGACGACGCAGGCGAAGGGCGGGAAGAAGTGAGAGAAGTCTTAAGTAGTTAGTTGTAAGTTTTAAGTAAAGCCTTCAGAGAAATCCAAGAGCGGAGCGCCTCAGACGGCGGCCCCTACAAACCCAAGAGGCGGTAATCCAAACAATTGAGAATGACGGACGCGTGGAGATCCTTCGGCGCCGCAAAATGCGCGGCGCCTCGGGATGACAACTTCGCTCGCGGAGAAACGAGCCCCACAAAACCAATGGACGGCCTAAAAAGCGGACCGTCTCGCCCGTCACAAACCCAAGCGAGCGCGATGTATCGTGCCCTACGTTAGAAAGAAACCCAAGAGCACACGCAGGAGTGCCTGTGCCACAATGAGGGGATGGCGGAGACGACGATACGCGTTAGGGTGCTGGGGTCGGGCACATCCATGGGAGTGCCCTCGCTGGGGTGTCACTGCGCGGTGTGCGATTCGGCGGACCCACATGATAAGAGATTGCGCCCATCCCTGCTGCTTTCCCGTGACGAACAGCAAGTGGTGATTGATACGACGCCGGACTTCCGGACGCAGGCGCTGCAAGCGCGGCTGGACCGGCTGGATGCGGTGTTGCTGACGCACGGGCACGCGGATCATATTTTGGGATTTGACGATTTGCGGCCGTACAACATCCGACAGCGCGCGGCGATGCCGGTGTTCGGAAACGAAGAAACGTTTCGGGTGGTGCGGCGGGTGTTCGAGTATGTTTTCGATACCCGGCCAACGCTGAGCTCGGTGCCGAGCGTGATTCTGAATGAGGTGAAGGGGCCGTTTGAGCTGCTGGGGATTCCGATCATTCCGGTGCCCCTGCTACATGGCGAGATGGATATTTTGGGATTTCGTTTCGGGCGGGCGGCGTATTTGACGGATTTCAGCCGGTTGCCGGAATCGTCGGTGCCGTTGCTGGAGGATCTGGACGAGTTGATTTTGGATGCGCTGCGGGACGTGCCGCACCCGATGCATCAGACCGTAGAGCAGGCGCTGGCGCTGATTGAAAAGTTGAAGCCGCGGCGGGCCTGGTTTACGCATATTGCGCACGATCTGCCGCATGCTGCAACCAACGAGCGACTGCGGAAGGCGGGTTATCCGCACGTGCAGCTTGCGTACGACGGGCTGGAGCTGGAGGTGGAGACGGACTCACCCGCCGTAGAGAGGGCTGCGAAAGCGCTGGCCGTGCATGTGCAGGTTCCGCCGGGAAGGTTGAGCCCGTTCTATTCGGCGGCGGACTGGGCGGAGCGGTATGGAGCGACGAAGCGCGGGAGCGTGATTGCGATTGGCAATTTTGACGGGATTCACCTGGGGCACCAGCGGGTGCTGGAATTTACGATTGCCCGCGCGAAGGAATCGGGCGCAGTAGCGACGGCGCTAACGTTTGAGCCGCCGCCGCTGAAGGTGCTGCGGCCGGAAGTGGCGCCGCTGCGGATTTCGACCAATCAGCAGCGGATGGAATGGTTTGGAGCGCTGGGGATGGAAGCGGCGGTGGTACTGCCCTTCACGATGGAGTTGGCGAAGGTTTCGCCAGAAGACTTTATCGATGAAATTTTGGTGCGGCAACTGCAGGTGCTCGCGGTGGTGGTGGGAGGCAATTTTCGGTTTGGGCACCGGCAGGCGGGGGATGTGAAGTTTCTGCGCGAACTGGGAATGCGCTACGGATTCGAGGTGGTGGTGCACACACCGGTGGTGCTGGATGGGCAGATTGTGTCGAGCACGCTGATCCGGAAACAGATTGCGGAAGGCGATGTGACGCACGCGGCGCGGTTGCTGGGCCGGCCATTCGTCTTGACGGGAGAAGTGGTAAAAGGGACGGGAACAGGGCGGAAGTTTACGTTTCCGACGCTGAATCTGAAGCCCGAGCAGGAACTGCTGCCAGCAAGAGGTGTATATATTACGCGAACGGTTTTGGAAGGCGAGACGAGCAGCCACCGGAGCGTGACGAATGTGGGGATGCGGCCAACGTTCAATGGGAGCGGTCTGACGGTGGAGACACACCTGCTGGATTACTCGGGGAATTTTACGCCCCAATATGTCGAGATACGGTTTTGGAAGAAATTGCGGGAGGAGAAGAAATTCGGCGGGGCGGAGGAGTTGAAGACACAGATTGCGAAGGATATTGCGACGGCGAACAAGTTTTTTGCGCGGTTGCGGAGATTGCGGTCAAAGGGGACGCATGTGGCAGCGTATTGATGGGAGAGGATTAGCCACGGAGAAGCAGCGGGCAGGGCACGGAGGAAGGCCGGACAAGAGAAACCCAAGAACCAGCCTGAAGGCTGGCCACTACAAACCCAGGAAAAACCCGCGAGAATACTGATCACTGATTACTTCTTGTGGGCTTCAGAGGCGAGGCAGTCGTGGCAGACGCCGCCGACTTCGGTGCGAGAGACGGTGACTTGCATGCCGAAGTCGCGGGCGATCTGGTCCTTGAGCTGTTCGTAAAGGCGGGATTCGAATTCGCGGACCTTGCCGCAGCGGAGGCAGGCGACGTGAATGTGGTCGCGCGGGCCGTGGGTTTCGTAGTAGTGGCGGTCGCCGCGAAGATGGAGAAGATCGAGTTCGTCAATGAGGCCTTGTTTCTTGAGCAGGTCGATGGTGCGGTAGACGGTGACGAGATGGACTTCGGGACTGATCTTCTGGGCGCGCTCGAGGATTTGATCCACGTCTAGGTGCTGCTCGGCGTTGTCCATGACTTGGAGAATGAGGCGGCGCTGGCGCGTCAGACGAATGCCCTTCTGGCGAAGGGATTTTTGAAGGGGACCGGTGGTCTCGGCGGTGTTGAGGCGCTCACCGGAAGAGACGCGATGGGATGGCGTAGCAACCATAAAGCGATTGTACCTTATGGGTGCCGCAAGAGGGCGGGGCTCAAAAAGGCTCAGCCCCAACACTCCGAAGCACGCCGGCTAAGAGTGGCTGGGCAAGAGCCGAACAACGTCATTGTACATAACGTAGACAAAAAGAACCAAAAGGAAGACCAGGCCGACCTGAACGAAGCGTTCCTTAAACGCGAGGCTGAAGTCTCGGCGGCGAATGCCTTCCAGGGAAAGCAGCAGGATGTGGCCGCCATCGAGAATCGGAATCGGAAGAAGATTCAGGATTCCGAGATTGACGCTGATCAGGGCCATGAAAGAAATGACAGTGAAAGCGCCTTGTGAAACGGCTTCCCCTGCAGCGCGAGAGATGCCGACAACGCTCTGGAGCTGCTTGACGGAAACGCGGCCACTAAAGAGTTTTCCGATGACACCGATAGTTTCGCGGACAATTTCCCAAGTGCGGTTCGCAGCGGTGGTAACGGCTTCGACGGGGCCAACGCGGTGATAGGACATGGCAGGCTCGGGCACGACGCCAATTTGATAATTTTTCTCGCTGGCCTCGGTGATGCCTTGCCTCGGCGTCACGGAAAGGGTCATGTTTTGACCCTTGCGGGAGATCTCGACTTGCAGGGTCTTGCCCCCCGAGCCGCGCACGGCGTCCACGAACTGATCCCAGTAATCAATTTTTTGGCCCTCAACACTGAGGATGTTATCGCCAGCGCGAAGACCGGCGTGGCTGGCAGGCGTGCCGGAGGCGACTTCGCCAATCGTCGGAGGGACGGGACGGAAGCCGAGAGGAAGTTGGTTGGGAGAATTCTTGAGAGTGATTTCCACTTGGCGAACAACGCCGTTGTTCTCGACTTCTGCTTTTAGGGGCGTGCCGGGCGTTGATTCGTAGAGAGCGATCTGGGCTTGTTCCCACGTGGGATTCTTGATGCCGTTAAGGGAGATGAGTTTGTCGCCGGGCTGAAGCGGAGAAGCGTCTTGCTGGTTGGCAGGAAATCCCGCAACGATTACAGGTTTGTTCAGGAAGGCCGCATAGGGTACGCCGGAGATCAGATAATAAGCAGCGAGGAGAAGCACCGGGAAGATGAGGTTCACGGCGGGGCCAGCGAAAGAGATGAGCGCGCGCTGCCAGCGCTTTTTGCTCATGAGTTCGTCGGGGGCGCCGGTGGGTTTCTGATCACCGGAGTCGATGTCGCTGAGATCCTGGCCGGCCATGCGAACGTAGCCGCCGAGAGGCAAGGCGCTGACGCGCCAGTCGGTGGCACCCCGTTTAATGCCGAAAAGGCGAGGGCCGAAGCCGATGGAGAAGACGTCCACGCGGACGCCAAAGAGGCGTGCGACGATGAAATGTCCCCATTCGTGGACGAGGATGATGACGCCCAGGACGAGAACCATGCCGATGATCGTGTTCATGCTTGCGAGTGACTCCCTAGAATCTATTGTAACAAATCCCGAATGGCCTGCTCTGAGAACGAACCAGAGCGACAGGGCTCGCCGACTCGCTCTGCGCTGACCAGCCTAAAGGCTGGCCACAACAAAAAACCTAGAGAGCGGCGGCGCACGCTGTAGCGTAGCGCGCTACCTCTTCGTGGGCTTGGCGACGGGCATCGGCGTCGGCCGAGAGCACGTCATCCATGGACGCAAACTTCACACCAGGCGTTCGGCTCAGCACGCGCTCGATCACTTCCGGGATTCCGAGGAATGGCAACCGCTTTTCCAGGAAGGCCGCGACAGCAATTTCATCGGCGGCGTTCAGGGCACATGGCAGCGCCCCGCCCTTCTTCATCGCTTCGCGCGCCAGGCGGAGGCATGGGAAACGGCGAGTAGAAGCCTTCTCAAAATCGAGCCGCTTGAGTTTCGACCAATCCAGCGCCACTTGGTTAGATGCGACCCTCTCCGGATAGGTTAACGCATATTGGATGGGCATGCGCATGTCCGTGGGGCCGAGTTGCGCTAAAACGGAACAGTCCACAAATTCGACCATGGAGTGGATGGTGGACTGAGGATGGATGAGGACGTCGATCTGATCAGGGCGGACGCCGAAGAGCCAGCGCGCTTCGATGATCTCGAAGCCTTTGTTCATCATGGTGGCGGAGTCGATGGTGATGCGGTTGCCCATGCGCCAGTTAGGATGAGCAAGGGCCTGGTCGATGGTGACGGTGGCCAGAGCCTTGAGCAGCGTTTTTCGGAAAGGGCCGCCGGACGCGGTGAGGATGATGCGGCGGACTTCGGGATAGAGTAATTCCTCAGGGGCTAAACCTCCAACCTTGGCTGACAGATCAATGTCGGACCTGAAGGTTCGACCCCCGGTGCCAGTCGTTGTGGGCTCGGTTGAAGTGAAACCCAAGACCCCAGGTGCAACACCGGACCCGGGGCCACCCGGGCCCTCGCGGGACGAGGAGCGGCGGCCGGCGCGCAGGCATTGGTGGACGGCGTTGTGTTCGCTGTCCACGGGGAGCAGTTCCCTGCCCGACTTGGTTGCGGCGGCCATGACCAGTTCGCCGGCGGCGACGAGGACTTCCTTATTCGAGAGCGCGATGGTGCGGCCGAGCTTTACGGCTTCATAGGTGGCTTCGAGGCCGACAATACCGACGGCGGCGGAGACGACGATGTCGGTTTGGGGATGCGTGCCAACGGCGAGCATGCCTTCGCGGCCGTGATGGATGGCGGGGAGAGGCGTGATTCCTTTTTCGCGGAGGCGGCGGGAGACTTCGTCGGCGAGCTTTTGGTACGCGACAGAAACGAGTTCGGGGCGATGGCGTTCGACTTGGGAAACAAGTTCTTCGAGGTTGGAGCCGGCGGCGAGGGCGACGATTTTGAATTGGCCGGGGAGGGAGTCGACTACGGAAAGAGTCTGGCGGCCGATAGAGCCGGTGGAGCCAAGGATGGAGAGAGATTTCATTGAGAGAGTTTTCGGAACGAAAACCATTTCCTCAGGGGCTGAAGCCCAGTCATTGCCCGGGTGGTTATGTCGGAGCTAAAGCTCCGACCCCCGGTGCCTTTACAGCCGTCGGAAAACGAACCAAGAAAAGCCAAAATCAGCACCCAACAAGAGAACTAGCCAGGGTCATGGAAACCCCTAGGCCTAAAGGCCTGAGCTACAAAGTTGCGGGATTCACCAAAACCAAATAATACCAGATGACGGGGATGCAGAGGATGAGAGCGTCAATGCGGTCGAGGACACCACCGTGGCCGGGGAGGAGGCTGCCGGAGTCCTTTACACCGGCGGAGCGTTTGTAGGCGGATTCGAGGAGGTCGCCCATTTGTCCGGCGAGGTTGCCGAGGGCGGCCATGGCGAAAAGATGGGGCAGAGGGATTTTGATCCAGAAGCTGAAAGCATAGGCGACGAGGAGAGAGCCGAGGATGCCGCCCGCGGAGCCTTCCCAGGTTTTCTTGGGGGAGATGTGCGGAGCGAGAGGATGAACGCCAAGGGAGCGGCCGACGAAGTAGGCGACGGTGTCTCCAGCCCAGGTGATGGCGAGGGCGAAGAGGAGGAGGCGGTGGCCAAGATTGTGGACTCCATGCAAGCGAACGGCGTAGGAGAGTGGGAATGCCACAAGAAGAAGAGCGCTGGCGCTGATTCCGGCAGAGGGAAGAGATTCAACTAGAGGACGGCTCGTCCAGAGAGTGAGAAGCGTGATGCCCAACACAAAGGAAATGAAAATCGCCTGAAACGTATTATCTCCACCATCAAAAGGGACGACTCTGTGGACCACCACAATTGGGAATCGGTTCTCGACGGAAACTGCTCCCCACTGGATGACCAGGAGGAACAAGGCGCAGAAGCTCGTCCAGTGGCTGTAGGCGCGATGGCCGATGGCCTCGCCGAGCGCGAAATATTCCCAGAGGGCGAGGATGGTGACGAGGGCGGTGGCAATGGCGACGACAGTGGTGGAGGTGTAGAGGACGATGCCGACGACAACGGGGATTAAAACGAGCGCGGTGAGAACGCGTTTACCGGTCATCGGATCGAGAGTCCTTTGGAGCGCGAGAAACAAAAATAGAAAATGGGAACGAGGAGTAAGGATAGCAGATATCGGCGATGCGACAGCGGGAGGCAGGAGAAGAGGCAAGACGCGATGGTTGGGGTCCTTCGGCCCGGCAAACAGCGCCGGTCCTCAAGATGACCGCATGCTTGCCGGTTGCGGAAGGAACGAGCGTCGCTTGGGCTTGAACCGTCAAAGAGGCGGCGAGCCACCGCACTCAAAGATGGGCGCTACACAATCGCGGTGAGGGAGCGAGCCCTAGCGGGCGGCGGATTTGGGGGCGTCAATACCACCGTAGCGGCGTTCGCGTTTCTGGAAGTCGAGGAGGGCTTCGAGGAGGTGGGCTCGATTGAAATCAGGCCACAGCGTTTCGGTGACGAAGATTTCCGCGTAGGCAATTTGCCAGAGAAGAAAATTGCTGACGCGCATTTCACCGCTGGTGCGGATGAGGAGATCGGGATCGGGAAGGTCGGCAGTGTAGAGATGGCGCGCGATCTGTTCCTCGGTGACGGGCTGACGATGGTCGTTGGACTCGGCGAGGATGGCATTCATGGCGTCCACAATTTCAGCGCGGCCGCCGTAGTTTAGCGCGATGGAAAGAATCATGCCGGTGTTATGTGCGGTTTCTTCCGCGGCTTCGCGGGTGTCCTTCTGAACACCGGCGGGGAGTTCGTCGGGACGGCCGAGAAAACGCATGCGTATATTATTTTTCTGAATGAGCGGCATCTCCTTGCGGAGGTACTCACGGAGAAGCTGCATAAGAAACTCGATTTCGGTTTTTGGACGGCGCCAGTTTTCGACGGAAAAGGCGTAGAGGGTGAGGGCCTCGACGTGGAGGCGCGCGCATGTTTCGATGGTGGTGCGCGCGGACTGCGTGCCGGCGCGGTGACCGGCGACGCGCGGAAGATGGCGCTTCTGGGCCCAACGGCCGTTGCCGTCCATGATGACGGCGATGTGACGGGGTAGGCGGGCGAGATCCAGATTTTCGAGGAGGTGCGATTCCTCGGCGGTGATGGGGCCAAAGCCTTCGGTAGCGGAAGGGCTAGCGAGAAGATGTTTGAGAGCGTGCGACAAGGTCAATCCAGGCAAATGTTCTTTACGCCGCAAAGTTAACACAGGGATTGGTAGGGGCGCAAATGGGTGTTGTGGGAAAGGTACGAGGAAGAGGGACTTTTGAACACAGAGGGCGCAGGGCAAGAACACTGAGGGCACTGAGGAGAGAAAGGAACGAAGGAAAGAAAAGTCCAGGAGCACAGGCAGGACTGCCTGAGCCACAGCTCAGGAGGAGTTGGCGTGGAGGGCCTGGGCGACACCCTGGTAGACGAGGACAAAGGTGAGGGCGATCATGGCGAGGGCGGTGACCCAGGCTACGACGTTGAAGAAAAACGTGTTGGTGTGCTCGCCCATGAGGTCTTTGCGATTGACGAGAAGCAGGATGAAGATGATGACGACGGGGAGCCAGACACCGTTACCAACCTGCGAGAAGATGAAAATTTTCCAAAGCGGGGCATTGGGAAGGAGAACGATGCCGCCACCGATGACAATCAAGATGCTGTATAGCCAATAGAAGGCGGGGGCTTCACGGAATTTGTGATCAATGCCGGCTTCAAAGCCGAGACCTTCACAGATGACGTGGGCGGTGGAGAGCGGAAGGATGCTTGCAGCGAAGAGCGACGCGTTGAGAAGGCCGAAGGCAAAAGTGAACCCGGCCCACTTCCCTGCCAGGGGGATGAGGGCTTTGGCGGCTTCGGCGGCATCGGTAATGTTGGTGAGGCCGTTGGCGTGGAGTGTGGCGGCGGTGCAGACGATGATGAAGAAAACAATGACCATGCAACTGATGCTGCCGAAGAGGACGTCAAGGCGGGCTTGCGGATACTGGCGCACTCCAACCTTCTTCTCGACGAAGCCTGCTTGCAGGTAGAAGAATTGCCACGGGGCGATGGTGGTGCCGACGAGAGCGGTCAGGGTGACAAGATAGCCGACGTCAAAATGAATGCTGGGGACTATGGTCATGCGGGCGGCCTGCAGCCAGTCGGGATGCGAGAGGAGCGCGGAAAAGAGATAGGTGAGATAGAAGACGCAGAGAATCAGAAAGATGACTTCGACTTGGCGATAGGTACCCTTGAGTACGAGAGTCCATACGACAATGGCAGCAAGAGGGACAGCGATGTACTTGCTGATGCCGAAGATCTGAGCGGCTGCAGCGACACCGGCAAATTCAGCGACGACGTTGCCGAGGTCGACGAAAAAGCCGGTAATCATAACGAAGAAGGTGGGGCGGAAACCGAACTCCTCGCGGATCAGGTCGGAGAGCCCTTTGCCGGTGATAACCCCCATGCGCGCGCACATTTCTTCGGTGACATAGAGGGCGATAGTCATGGGGATGAGGGACCAGAGAAGGGCATAGCCATAAGCGCTGCCGGCCTGGGTGTAGGTGGCGATGCCGCCGGCGTCATTGTCCACGTTGGAGGTGATGATGCCGGGACCGATAACGGCGAGGAACAAGGCGATGCGCCGGCGCCAAGCCTTTCCGCGGGAAAAAAACTCGAACGTGCGGGCGCGCATGCGGTCGATGGTCTTGTTGATGATGGCAAGATTCATGACGGGGGAAGTTTACAGTCCACAGTGGACAGTCCAGAGTTTCGGAGAAGAACGAGACTGGTGGCAACAGGGGATTCAAAAATCGAAAGCGATTCCTCAGGGGCCAAAGCCCGATTCGCGCGGGAGATAAATGTCGGACCTGAAGGTCCGACCTCCAGTGCCAAGCACAAAGTCATGCATTCACCAGGCGGGAGACGACGTCGTCTACCGTGACGGTGCCGATGGGGCGCCCCTGTTCGTCAATGACGCTGAGCATGCGGAGATTGTATTTGTCGAAGAGCTCGAAGACATCTTTCTCGCTGGCATCCGAGGTGACACTAATGAGCGGCTCGGTCTTGAGTTCGGCCATGCGCTGTTCGGAAGCAGCAAGGAGCATGCGCGCAACGGGAACGGTGCCGGAGAATTGCGCGCGCTTGTCAATGAGGACGATGGTGTCGAGTTGTTCGAAGTTCAGGTCCTGCTGACGCATCCAGTCGAGAACTTCGTCGCGGGTGGATTGCTCGCTGACGAAGACGAATTCGGTGTTCATCATGCCCCCCGCAGTGGAGGGATCGAAGGCGAGAAGTTCGCGGACTTCCTCGGCTTCCTGGTTGGGCATTTCCTCAAGGAGCTCCTCGGAGGTTTCCCTGGGGAGATCGGCGAGAAGGTCGGCGGCCGCGTCGGGAGCCATTTCTTCGATAATGTCGGCGGCTTTTTCGGGGTCGAGTTTTTCTACGATTTGCGTGGTGAGGCGCTCGTCAAGTTCGGCAAGGACGGCAGCGGCGGTCTCCTCGTCGAGGGAGGCAATGATGCCCTGGCGCTCGGCGGCGGAGAGCTGTTCCATCATTTCGGCGAGGTCGGCGGGATGGAGGTCCTCGAGTTTTTCGTGGGTAATGCGGAGCTTGACGCGGCGGAGCGGGTCTGGCTCGATGAGGTTGACGAATTCCCAGCGAATGGAGCGCTGTGGGAGCCTGCCTTGCAAGCGACGAACCATGCCGGCGGGAGCGACGCCCTGAAGCAGGCGGCGAAAAGCTCCGGGCAAGCCAACGTCCACCTGGGCGATGCGGAGTTCGATGTTGCCGTTGAGACGGTGCTCGGCGAGGTCCACGTCGTTGACGCGGACGACCTTGCGGCCCTCGGTGTCAATGATTTGTTGGTCAAGAAGGTCCTTACGGACAGCAAGCCAGGCTTCGTTAGGTTGATAGGCGTCGAGCGCGCGCTCGTTGACGTTGAGCTCGATGCGGCCGGGCTGGACGCTAGAGACCTGGTCGAAATGGGCGACGAGCGGCTGGAAGCGTCCGCGGGAGATGAGGAAGTGCGCGACGCGGTTGGGCTGCTCGGCCGGTTCGACGAAGAACTCGCGCACGCGGCCAACGAAGTGGCCCTGGACGTCATAGGCGTGGGCGCCCATGAGTTCGGTGGCGAAGAGCATGTGATTACTCCTTTCAGACGGTGGTCCGCCGAATCAAAAAGTAAAACCTACACCCTTAGAAACCAGGGTGCGACACCCAAGAAAAAACCCCAAAAAGCCGCAGGGCTAGAAGACTCGCCCGGCGCTACAGGGTCGGTCCGCGACGATTTGGGTGACACGGCCGACGCGTAATAAGCGGTGGCTAGCCGCCGCACTCCAAAAACAAAAAACCCGCGGTCGGGATCAACCGGCGGCGGGTAAACAGGCAACGAAACTGAGGTTACCGTTAGCCGGTGGCGAATCCTCCGCAAGCCATAACCTTGGCGAGGCCTACCCGATCGAACCACCTTTCGACGATAAGGAGGGTGGAAACCGGGAACCTCGCAGGCCAAGCGGTCAACTGGCTGAGACTCTCCCCGGGGATACTAGGGTGAGGTTCGAGTTCGCTAGACGCGCTCATCGCAGAGAAATTCGCTCCGAAATTACAAATAAACCTCAAGTGAATTATTGTCAACAAAAGAATGACGTTTGCACGGAAAAAAAGAGGAAGAAGGAGGAAGAGTTCACTGCGGAGGGAGTAGAGGTCCCCAGAGGACACCGATAGATAGAGGTGATCAAAAGAAGCGGACTAAGAGCGGGAAGCTGGGAAGAGCATGTCGGTAGGAGGGACGCCGCGGCGGCGGCAGTCATCAAGATAGAGGACGAGATAGTTTTTGAGGATGTAGTCCGTAGAGGAGAAGCCGAGTTCCCTGGCGGCCTGGTCGATGGCCGGGCCGGGGCCTTCGAGTTCGACGAAGCTTCCGATGGGGGTTTCGTCGAGTTCGATGAGCAGGTCCTTTGCCCATTTGAGACGGGGCGGAAGATGGTAGGTAGTGCGGTATTTCTCGTAGCGGAACCAGCCACGGAGGCCGAGGCCTTCAAAGATTTTCTGGAGGGCGAGACCGTCGGTGAGGATGAGTTCGATCTCCTCTCGGATCTTATAGCGGCCTTGCTGGCGCTGCGGCAGGGTCAGTTCGCCGATGGCGAGTTGGTCCGGCGGGCTCTTGAAGGTGAGGAGCGTGCGCTGAGGGGGGGTTGTTTTGCGGCGCTTCTTCCCTTTTGGCCCAGATGGCTCGGAAGTTTCGGTGCGGATGCGGAGGAGTTGGCCATGCTTGGCGAGGCCGCCTTCTGGGGTGTCAAAGATGAGGTTCATTTCGTGGACACGGCCCGGGCCGGGGAGAATGAGCTTTGCACCGAGACGTTTAAGGTGGCGGCGGAAGGAGAGCAGGTTGTCGAGCCTTAGTTTGATTTCGGTCTCCGGGGGCATGGGGAAAAGGTAGCACGGGGATGAGGGAGTTTTAAGTTTTAAGTACGGAGTTATAAGTTTTTAGTGGAAGAGGAGTTCGCCCCAGTGTCGCGCCTACGGCACATCGGATCTTGTGGTTTGCTTTCGCAAGCGCTCAAGCGCTTGGCTAACGTGCGCCGCACCTACGGTGCTTGAGGAAGAGGCGATGGTGACGGGAAGCCGCCGTTGAAAACTCAGGATGGTGGGTAAGCCACCCTGACCAGCAAAGAAGAAAGCGGGCCGCCCGGAAGAAAGGCAGACAAACCCAAAGGAGAAGGCCGCAGGACTCGGGGATTCGCCCTGCACTACACGCGCGGTACAGGCGAGCGACTTTTCGCGGGTGGGAAGTTCGGATAGGATAGCGGACGCAGGGTTCCTTCTTGCCTGGGCGGTCGGCGCCTGCCTGAGGCGGTCCAACAACGAGTCAGATGGCAAACGAATACAAATCGCATGCGGCTTCGCTTTCTTCGGAGAGCGAAAGCAGCCGGGAGCCGGCGCCGCTGGCCCTGCGCGAGCCTGTAGAACACGTGATCCATGGCGACCGGCGGGTTGACCAGTATGCTTGGCTGCGGAAGAAGGGCGATCCGCGGGTAATCGCGTATCTCGAGGAAGAGAATGCTTACGCCGATGGGTTCATGAGGGCGACGGAGGGGATGCAAGAGAAGTTGTATCAGGAGATCCTGGGGCGGATTCAGCAGACGGACTTGAGCGTGCCGTACCGGCTCCGGGGGTATTCGTATTACACGCGGACGGTCGAAGGGAAGCAGTATGGGATTTATTGCAGAAGAGAAGAGAGTTCACAGCCTACAGTTGACAGTTTGCAGCTCCAAAGAAGAGAAACCCCAGAGAGGAGTCCTCAGGGGCTGAAGCCCATTGGTCGAGCTTCGTTTGTGTCGGACCTGAACGTCCGACCCCCTGAACTAGAAGAAAACCCAAGAGCACGGGCAGGAGCGCCTGTGCTACCGGAAGAGGTGCTACTGGATTTGAATGCGTTGGCGGAGGGGCATACGTATTTGGGACTGGGATTGTTTGAGGCGAGCGACGACAACCACTTGCTGGCGTATGCGACGGACACGACGGGATTTCGGCAGTACACGCTGGAAGTTAAGGATCTTCGGGTTGGGAAGCTACTTCCCTTTCGAACGGAACGGGTAACCAGTGCGGCTTGGGCGAGCGATAACCGGACCTTGTTTTACGTGGTGGAAGACGAGGTGACGAAGCGATCGCACCGGTTGTACCGGCACGTGCTAGGGACGGGTGCGGTGGATGAGTTGCTGTATGAAGAGAAAGACGAGCGGTTTCGGATTGATGTGGAGAGGACGCGGAGCGGAGCATACCTGTTGCTGGTGAGCAACAGCCATACGACGAGCGAGGTGCGGTATCTGAGGGCGGACCATCCGCTGGGCGAGTTTCAACTGATCGCGGCGCGAGAAGAAGAGCACGAGTATTACGTGGACCATCATCCGGGAAGCGCGGCGGACTCGGCGGGCGGAATCTTCTTTGTGCGAACAAACAGCGGGGGGCGGACCTACCGGCTGATGACGGCGCAGGCGGTGGATCCAGTGCGATCGCGCTGGCATGAAGTGATCGCGAACCGGCCGGGGGTGATGCTGGCTGGCGTGGAAGTGTTTCGAACGCACCTGGTGCTGCTTGAGCGGGAAGATGGGCTGCCGTATCTGAGGATTGTGGACTTGACGAGAGAGGCGCAGTCGGCGTTGGAGGCTTCGCAACGGATCGCGTTTGTGGAGCCGGCGTACAACGTGTCGCTGGGTGCAAATCCAGAATTCGATACGGGGCATGTGCGATTTCAGTATGAGTCGTTGATTACGCCGCGGTCGGTATATGACTTCGATGTGAGAACCGGCGAGCGAATACTCAGGAAGCAGCAACCGGTGCTGGGCGGATATGATGCCGCACGGTATGGTAGCGAGCGCCTGCACGCGCGGGTGGCGGACGGGACCATGGTGCCGCTGTCCGTAGTTTATCGGCACGACACGCCGCGGGATGGCAGCGCGCCGCTCCTGCTGTATGGTTACGGGAGTTATGGACTTTCGATGCCGGTGTCGTTCAGCTCGAACCGGTTGAGTCTGCTGGACCGCGGCGTGATTTTTGTGGTCGCGCACATTCGCGGCGGGGGTGAACTGGGGAAGCCGTGGCATGACGCCGGGCGAACGCACCGGAAGATGAATACCTTCACGGATTTTATCGCAGCGGCGGAACACCTGATCGCCGAGAAGTACACTTCTAAAGACCAGTTGATTATCGAGGGCGGCAGCGCGGGCGGATTGTTGATGGGCGCGGTGACGAACCTGCGGCCAGATCTGTTCCGGATGGTGATCAGCCACGTGCCGTTCGTGGACGTATTGAATACCATGCTGGATGCATCGCTTCCTTTGACGATCGGCGAATATGAAGAGTGGGGAAATCCGCATGTGGTGGAAGATTATTTCTACATGAAGGGCTATTGCCCGTACACGAATCTCGAGCGGAAAGACTATCCTACGATGCTGGTAAAGGCGGGATTAAATGACAGCCAGGTGATGTACTGGGAGCCGGCGAAGTATGTGGCAAAGTTGCGGACGTTGAAGACGGATGCGAATCCTCTGCTACTGAAAACGAATATGGGAGCGGGGCATGGGGGAGCGAGCGGAAGATACGACTATTTGTGGGAAATTGCGTTTGATTATGCGTTTTTGTTGAGGGAGATGGGAATTCAAGAAAAGACATAACACAGAGGACAGTGAGGGTAAGAGAAGGAAGGAAGGAAGGAAGGAAGGAAGGAAGGAAGGGAAAAAGAATTTACGGCGGAGCGCAGGGGGCCAGAGGAGGAGATGACGGAAGTAGGGTTGGAATGCCGGCCCGCAATCCTTAGGGGAACTTAGACTAAGACTCGAGAGTTCGAACTGACCGCTTTTCATGAGCAAACCGACGACACCATTGATGCAGCAGTACCACGGAGTGAAATCGAGATACCCGCACGCGCTGCTGTTGTTCCGGCTGGGGGATTTTTACGAATTGTTTTATGAGGACGCGATGATTGCGGCGAGGGAGCTGCAGATCACGCTGACTTCACGGAACCGGGAAAAGGGGCAGCCGATTCCGATGTGCGGCGTGCCCTATCACGCGGCGGAGGGATACATTGCGCGGCTGATTCGCGCGGGGTTCAAGGTAGCAATTTGCGAGCAGATGGAGCAGCCAGGGCCCGGGAAAAAGCTGGTGCGGCGCGAAGTGCGGAGGGTGATCACGCCGGGAACGGCGACCGACGTCGCGGTGCTGGACGCGAAAGAGAACAATTACCTGGCCGCGGTTGCGCAGAACGGGGTGGGAGGAACGATCGGGCTGGCGCTGGTGGATTTGTCCACCGGCGAATTTCAAGCGACGGAGTTTGCGGGTCCGCAGGCGGAGGAATCGCTACGCGATGAGTTGCAGCTTGTGCGACCGCGGGAGACGCTGCTTCCCCGCCCGCAACAATTATTTGAGACGGCGAAGACTTCCCTGCTCGACGGCGCGGGCGGCGTAGAAACGCGCGTGGAAGATTGGGTATTTCAGCGCGATTATGCCGAGCGGATCTTGCGCGAACACTTTGGGGTTGCGGAGTTGACCGGGTTTGGGCTAGACGACCATGGGCAGGCGCTTTCCGCTGCGGGCGCGATTGTGCATTACCTGCGCGAGAATGCCGCTCGGGGAGAGGAAGCCCCTAGCGTAGAGGCGCTGCGTCACCTGGACCGGATCCGGTATTACGAGCAGCACGATGCGCTGGTTCTCGATCCCGTGTCGGTGAGAAATCTGGAGCTGCTTTCCCCGATTTTTGCTGAGGAAAGCAAGTCGGCCGGACCGGCAACCTTGATCGCGGCGCTGGATTCGACGGTGACGGGGATGGGCGCACGGTTGCTGCGGGGATGGGTGCTGCGGCCGCTGCTTGACACGGACGCGATTGAAGGACGACTGGATGCGGTAGCGCATTTTGTGAAACAGACCGTCGTGCGCGGAGAGATCCGCAAAGAGTTGCGCGGAATTCAGGATCTGGAGCGGCTAACGGGCCGCATTACGCTCGGACAGGCGATGCCGCGGGAAATGCAGGCGCTGCGGAAGTCGCTGGCGCAACTGCCGGTGCTGAAAAATTTCCTGACGCCACCAGCCACAGGCGGGAGCGAACTGCTGCGACAGTTGTATGAAGAGATCGACGAACTGACGGACGTCCGGGAACGGCTGGAGAAGGCCATTGCAGATGAGCCGCCGGCTGTGGCCACGGACCCGGGGATTATTCGCGCGGGATACAACGCGGAACTGGATGAGTTGCGGAACCTGAGTCAGCACAGCAAGCAAATCATTGCTTCGATGGAGGAACGGGAACGGAAACGGACGGGGATTAACTCGCTGAAGATCCGGTTCAATCAGATATTCGGGTATTACATCGAAATTTCGAAAGCGAATTTGCACCACGCACCGGCGGACTACGAGCGAAAGCAGACGCTGGTGAATGCTGAACGGTTTACTTCACCGGAGTTGAAGGAGTACGAGAGGAAGATCCTGGCGGCGGATGAGCGGATTCTGGAGATCGAGCGGCAGTTGTTCGTGGATTTGCGTGCAGGAATCGCGGCCAAGGCTTCACGCTTGCGGCGGACGGCAGCGGCTGTTGCGCAGTTGGATGTCTTGGCGTCTTTCGCGAAACTGGCGGCGGACCGGAATTATGTACGCCCGGAATTCAATGGCACGGGCGAATTGCTGATTGTGGGTGGAAGGCACCCAGTCATTGAGGAGTTGTTGAAGCAGAAAGGTGAGCGGTTTGTGCCGAATGATTTGTGTTTTGAGCCGGGACGGCAGCAATTACTGCTGATTACGGGGCCGAACATGGGCGGGAAATCCACTTATCTGCGGCAAGCAGCATTGATCGTGTTGATGGCGCAGACGGGGGCTTACGTGCCGGCGCGGCAGGCGGTGTTGCCGCTGACGGACCGGATTTTCACGCGCATTGGGGCGAGCGACAATCTGGCGAGAGGCAGGTCTACGTTTCTGGTGGAGATGAGCGAAGTTGCATCCATCCTGCATCACGCGACGCCGTCGAGCCTGGTGCTGCTGGATGAAGTGGGACGCGGGACGGCGACGTTTGACGGGCTGTCCATTGCATGGGCGGTGGTGGAGCATTTGCAGAAGACAACGCGGGCGCGGACGCTGTTTGCGACCCACTATCACGAGCTGACAGAACTGGCGGAATTGTTGCCTGCGGTGAAAAATGTGCATGTGTCCGTGAAAGAGACGCCGAGCGAGATTATTTTCCTGCGGCGCGTGGAGCCGGGCAGCGCGGACAAGAGTTATGGGATCGAGGTGGCGCGACTGGCGGGGCTGCCGAGGAGCGTGATCGAACGAGCCCGCGAAGTGCTGAAGAGGCATGAGCAGAGCGAGCATGAATTGAGCGAGACGCTTTCGCCAGGGGCGGCGGAAGCGGGGCATCACAATGGTAATCAGAGTGTGATGTTTACGGCGTTGGACCGGAAAGTGTTGGAAAGATTGCGCGGGGCAAATCTGGATGAGTTGAAGCCCATTGAGGCGTTGAATTTGCTGGCGGAGCTGAAGAAGCAGATTACGTGAAGATGCGGCCAAGGCGGAGTTGAAGAAACCGGGTTGAGGTCCTTCGCCGCGCAAAAGACGCGCGGCTCAGGATGACAATTGGGCTGCGGCCGCAGCACAAGGGTCAGAATGACAGAGTAAGAGAACCGCAAACCCAAGCGGGCGGCGTAAGCCGCCCCCCTACAAAAGCAAGAAGAGTCAAAAGCAGGAACAATCGGTGAAGCAAAAATGCGCCCACAGGGAGAGGTGTGTTAGAACGGAGCGAGCGCGAGACGTGGAACAACGGTTGTGGTGGATGAGTTAGATCCTTCCGCGCAAGCGAGCGGCTCAGGATGAAAGTCGGGCTGCGGCTCGGGAAGACGGCCACAGCACAAGTTTGAGGGCGGCGAGATGCTGGTGATGGGATTGATGAGCGGGACGTCGGCGGATGGGATTGACGTGGCGCTGGCGCAGGTTGGTGGAGCGCCGCCGAAGCTGCGCAGCGAATTGCTCCATCACACGACCATGCGGATGCCGGGAGCGGTGCGAACGGAAGTGCTGCGCATCGCGGAAGGCGGCGGCTGCACGGCGGGAGAGATCAGCCAGTTGAATTTTCGTTTGGGCGCTGCGTTTGGCGAAGCGGCGGTGGCAGCGTGCCGGGAATTTCGTGTGGCGCTTTCGCGGGTGGAGTTAATTGGGAGCCACGGACAGACAATTTTTCATCAAGGGAGGCGAGTCCTCTTTCTCGGGCGTGCGACGGCTTCGACAACGCAGATTGGCGAGCCGGCAATGATTGCGGCGATTACCGGGATAACGACGGTCGGAGATTTTCGGCCGGCCGATGTAGCGGCCGGCGGACAAGGCGCACCGCTGGTGCCTTATGTGGATTGGTTGTTATATCGGGACGAGAAGTTGGGTCGGGTGTCGCTGAACCTGGGCGGAATTGGAAATGTGACAGTGCTGCCGGCGGGCGCCAAGGCGAGTCAGGTTCTCGCGTTTGATACCGGACCGGGGAACATGCTGATTGATGCGCTGGTGGCGCACTTCACGCGCGGGAAACAGCGCTACGACAGAGGCGCCCGGCTGGCGCGGCAAGGGCAAGTGATTGCGCCACTGCTGAAAGCGCTGTTGCGCGACCCATACCTGAAATTGGGGCCGCCAAAATCAACGGGGCGGGAATATTACGGGCGGGCGTATTTTCAGGAGCTGCTGCGGCTGGGGAAGCGGCATCGGGCCCGGCGGAATGATCTGATACGGACGACGACAGAGTTCACAGTGGATTCCGTGGTTGGTGCGTTGAAGAGATTTGTATTGCGGAAGACGAAGGTACAGCAGTTGATCGTGTCCGGAGGCGGCGCAAGGAATCCGTTGATTCTGGCGCAACTGACGGCGGCGCTGTCGCCGATGGAGGTGCTGCCTTCTTCGCGGCTGGGCGTGCCGGAAGAAGCGAAGGAGGCTTACGCGTTTGCGCTGCTGGCGTATGAGACGTGGAACCGAAGGGCGGGAAATTTGCCGTCGGCGACTGGAGCGAGGAACGGAGCCGTGTTGGGGAAGATTTGTTATGCAGGGTAAGGAGGGTTTACTACGGAGGCACTGAGAACTCAGAAAAGCGACAGAAAGACAAGTAAAAGGACCCCCTCCAAAGGGCAGCGGGCACAAAGTACTCGCGCACGCACCTTCGGCTATATCGTGGTTTTCGTTATGTGCTTGGCGGGGTGCGGGAATGTGGAGCGGCCGCAGTCGGGACTCGTGCGGTTTGAGATTGAGTCGAACCCGACGAATCTGGACCCGCGGTACGCGACGGACGGGCAATCGCAGCGGATTGTGGGGCTGATTTTCAGCGGCCTGGTGGAACGTGACGAGGAGATGAATGTGCACGGGGACCTGGCGGAGTCCTGGGAGACGCCGAATCCGCTGGCGTACGTATTTCATTTGCGGCGCGGAGTGAAGTTCCACGACGGGCAAGAGCTGACGTCGAAGGATGTGAAGGCGACGTTTGAGTGGATGATGAATCCGGCGAACAAATCGCCGAAGCGCGGAGCGTTCCGACTGCTGACCTCCGTGGAGGCGCCGGATGCGTATACGGTGGTGTTTCGTTTGAAGGAACCGTATGCGTCGTTTGTGTGGAATGTGGCAAGGCCGGCGATTGGGATTGTGCCAGCGGATGCGGGAGCGGATTTCGCGCGGCGGCCGATCGGGACGGGAGCGTTCCGGTTTGTCAGGCAAGTCCAGGATGATGAGGTGGTGCTGGAGCGGAATGAGGATTATTTTCGTGAGGAAGAGTGCGGGCTGCGGCCTTCGACGTTGGGGGTCGAGAGTAAGAAATCTAACACAGAGGGCGCAGAGAAAGAGCGAGAAGAGGATAAGAAAACCCAAGAACCACCCTTACAAACCAAGGGCGGGGCACCCCCCTGTGGGCCGAAAGTGGCGAGAGTGACGTTTCGGATTGTTCCCGACGCCATCGTGCGAGCGCTGGAATTGCGTAAAGGGAGCGCGGACATTGAAGTTAGTTCCCTTTCGCCGGACATGATTCCCGTGTTGGAAAGGCAGAAGGACCTGGAAGTCACGCAGCGGCCAGGGACGAATCTGGCGTACCTGGGAATTAATTTCGAGGACCCGGTGCTGGCAAAGCGCGGGGTGCGGCAAGCGCTGGCGTACGCGACGGACCGAGAGGCTTTGATCCGGTATTTACTGCGTGGCGAGGCGCAGCTGGCAATGGGGATCCTGCCGCCGAATCATTGGGCCTATGACGGAAACGTGAAGAAATATGGATACGATCCGGGGCAAGCGGACAAGTTATTGGATGCGGCGGGATACCCAAAGAAAACGGATGGGACGCGATTTCATTTGATGCTGAAGGTGTCCACGCAAGAGCAGGCGCGCTTGCTAGGGGCGGCGCTGCAGGACCAGTGGCGGAACGTGGGGATTGCTCTGGAGGTGCGGCCGCTGGAGCCGGCGACGCTCTTTTCGGATCTGGCAAAGGGGAATTTTCAGCTCAGTTATTCCATTTGGATTGGGGCAAATAATGATCCGGACTTTTTTGAGTATGCCTTCTCGACGAGAAGGTTTCCGCCGGACGGGGCGAACCGGGGACATTACCGGAATGCGCGGATGGATTTGCTGACGGATGAGATCCGGACGGAGATGAACCGGGAGAAACGAAAAGAGTTGTGCGACGAAGCGCAGGGAATCTTTGCGGAGGATTTGCCCTACGTGCCGCTGTGGTTTACGGATGTGGTGAGTGTGCACCGGAAGTGGATGGGGGAGATTGAACTGACGCCGACGGGAGATTACGAGTTTTTGGGGCGGTAGTAGAAGAAATTTAACACAGAGGGCGCGGAGAAAAGAAAGAAAGAAGGAAGGGGAAAAGGGTCGGAGGAGTCAGGCAGGGACGGGGTCGTCGCCGGACAGGGCGTCTTGGATATCGTCGGAGGGGATGGCGCCTTCGCGGCCGATGCACCAGTGGTCGCCGCGGAGTTCGACGATAGTGGAGGGCATGATCTCGCTGGTTTCGCCGGCGTCGAGGATCAGGGGGATGCGGTCGCCGAGCTGTCGAAAAACGTCCTCTCCACTGGCGCACGTCGGAGAGCCAGAGAGGTTGGCGCTTGTGCCCGTGAGGGGAACGCCAAGTTCTTTGATGAGGCGGCAGGCGACTTCGTTTTTGGGCCAGCGCATGGCGACGCGCCGGCTATTGGCGGTGACTTTGAGGGGGAGCCGGTTAGAAGCGTCAACGACGATGGTGAGCGGGCCGGGCCAGCAGGCTTCCGCGAGGCGATAGAAATTGTCGGGTAGCTCGCGAGCGAGAATCAGGGCCTGGTCGATGGAATTGATGAGAATGGGAAGGGCACGGGATTCGAGGCGGCCCTTCACGCGGAAGATTTCGTCGACGGCACGGAGATTGACGGGATCGGCAGCGAGGGCGTAAAGCGTGTCGGTCGGAATGGCGATGACCGCGCCGCGTTTCAACCAGTCAGCGGCATACTGCACCAAGCGTGGATCAGGGCTCTCGGCATTGAGCTTCAAGACTTCAGCAGACAAAGAAGCGCACCTAACCTGTTCTGGAGCGGCGGCGACAATCCCCCAGGGCCGCTGGAGGCGACGCTATCATACGCACAATCCCGGCGCAATGGCGCGAAGCAGGAGGAGTTTGTTACATTCGCCGTAGAGAGGCGCGGAGATGGGGACAACGTCAAAAACGGGACGTCCTGATAAGCCCCTGGGCAAAGGAACTCGCGATGAAGCCGCAACTGCTTCGGCCGCGGATGTGTTGGTCAGCCGGGATAACCGGTGGCTGAAAGCGTTTCGCATGGCGCTGCGAGGCGGGTTGGCTTCGGAAAACGGTGCGGTGGGCGTCGAGGGTGTGCGGCTGGTGGAGGAGGCGCTGGGATCGGCCTGCCGGATCGAGGGGGTTCTGTTTAGCGAAAGTGGAGAGCGATACCGGGAACGGTTGGCGCCGTTGATAGGGCGGCCGGGGATGGGGTTTCCGGTGTTGCGGACGACGGACCGGTTGTTCGAAGGGATCGCGGATACGGAGCATCCTCAAGGGGTGGCGGCGCTGGTGCAGCCTCGGCAGATTGTACTGGAAGACGTATTTGCGACGCCGGAGGGGGCGTGCGCACCGCTGCTGGTGGTGCTGGCAGGTGTGCAGGACCCGGGAAATGTCGGGACGATTTTACGGACGGCGGCGGCGTTTGGCGCGACGGGGGCGGTGACGTCGGCGACGGGCCAGAGCGCGACAGCGAGCCCATATGCGCCGAAGGCGATGCGAGCTTCGGCAGGGGCGGCGCTGCATTTGCCGATCTTGGCGGGGATGAGCCTGGCGATTTTGTTGACGCAGTTGAAGGTGAATGGGATTCACACGCTGGCATCGTGTGTGCACCAGGCAGGCGCAGATGCGGCGGCGCCGTGGGAAGTGGATTGGTGCCAACCGATTGCGCTGCTCGTGGGAAATGAAGGAGCAGGATTGCCGGAAGAGATCGTGCACAGCGCGGATGCGCGGATCCACATCCCGATGGCGACCCGAGTGGAAAGTTTGAATGCCGCGGCGGCGGCGGCGGTGATTTTTTATGAGGCGTTTCGACAGAGGAAGAAGAGTTAGCCGCTGAGACAAAGAGCACGCCGAGATAGGGCCTCCACTGCGGGAGCGACCGCGACGCGTGCCCCTATTCGTAGCGTGCGTTAAACTCATAGGCCTGGCATGAGGGGAGTGCCGCAGGGCTCGAGGACTGGCTCTGCGCTACAAGACGATGAGTTTGTTTTCGCCATTGAGGGACGTGGGGGAGCGCGAGGCGGCGCTGCAGCCGCTGGCGGAGCGGATGCGTCCGCGGATGCTGGACGAATTTATCGGGCAGGAAAAGCTTCTGGGGCCAGGCAAGCCGCTGCGGGTACAAATCGAAACCGACAATTTGAGCTCGATGCTGCTGTGGGGGCCACCGGGGTGCGGGAAGACGACGCTGGCGCGGGTGATTGCGCGGCTGACGCGGAGCGAGTTTGTGTCGTTCAGCGCGGTCTTGAGCGGGATCAAAGACATTAAAGAAGTGATGACGGATGCGGAGCGGAAATCTCGGAACGGGCAGCGAACGATTGTGTTTGTGGATGAGGTACACCGCTTCAACAAGGCGCAGCAGGACGCTTTTTTGCCGCACGTGGAGGCGGGACATATTTTGTTCATCGGGGCGACAACGGAGAATCCATCGTTTGAGGTCATCTCCCCGCTACTCTCGAGGACGAAGGTGTATGTGCTGGAGGCGTTGACGACGCCGCAGATTGTGGAATTGCTGAAGAGGGCGATGGGGGATAAAGAGCGGGGATTTGGGAACGAGCAGATTGAAGCGACCGAGGATGTGTTGTTTCGCATGGCGTCGTTTGCGAATGGCGATGCACGGGCGGCGTATAACACCTTGGAGTTGTGTGTGCGGAGTGTGGCGCCTGAGAGTCAAGAGGCCTCCGGTGCAAAGGTGGCCCCTGGGGCACCCGGGAAGGCGGGGGCCAGGGCGCAGGAGGGGACACAGAAGAAGCAGATTACCGCGGAATTGCTGGAAGATGTGCTGCAGCGGAAGCTGCTGCGGTATGACAAGGCGGGCGAAGAGCATTTTAATTTAATTTCGGCCCTGCATAAGTCCATACGGAATTCGGATCCGGACGCGGCGCTGTATTGGCTGGCGCGAATGATCGAGAGCGGCGAAGATCCACTCTATCTGGCGCGGCGGATGGTGCGGATGGCGAGCGAGGATATTGGATTGGCAGAGCCGGGAGCGTTGGCGGTGACGCTGGCGGCGAAGGATGCGTTCGATTTCCTGGGAGCGCCGGAGGGGCATCTGGCTTTGGCGCAGGCGGCGGTGTATCTGTCGCTAGCGCCGAAGTCCAACGCTCTGGAAGCGGCTTACGGGCATGTGATGGAGGATGTGCGGAAGATGGAAGCGGATCCCGTGCCCCTGCATTTGCGGAATGCGGTGACGGGTTTGATGAAGAATATTGGGTACGGTGAAGGATACAAGTACGCGCACAGTTTTGAGGAGAAAGTGACGGACATGACATGCCTGCCCGAGAATTTGGCGGGGCGGACATATTACAAGCCAACAGACCAGGGATTTGAGGCACGATTGCGGGCGAAGATAGCGGAGATCGCGAAAATTAAGGCGCGTTAGGAAAATGACACAGAGACTCAGTCGAAACAGAAAAAAGAATCCTAAAACTCACTCTTATAAACGGAGCCTGGCACGCCTGCCACTTATGAGTGTCTCTCTTAGCGCGGCGGCGTTGTTGATTGTTCCCTGCTTGGGCGCGGAGACGGCGGGGCGGCCGAAGATTTATGGGATCGCCTATGTGAAGGTGAAGGTCACGGACCTGGAGAAGGCGAAAGCGTTTTATGGAGGCGTGCTGGGAATGGCGAGCAGTGGGAGCAGTTGCAAGGGCGTCGCGGATCCGTGCTTTGTGGTGAACCCATACCAGCATGTGGAGTTGGTGCGAACCGGCGCGGGAGATCGCGGATCGTATCTCGCAGAAATCGGACTCACAACGAGCGACGTGAATCAGATGCGGACCTATTTGACGGCGAAAGGGATTGCGGCGGCGCAGATTCTTCGCGGGATGAATGGATTGCGATATTTTGAAACTCAAGACCCGGAACACAACAAGATCGCGTTCGTGGAGAGTACGGGAGAGGACGCGGAGATTGCAACGCCGGGGCTGATCAGCAACCGAATGTTCCACGCGGGGTTTGTGGTGAAGGATTTGAAGGTGGAAAGCAATTTTTATAAAGACATCCTAGGGTTCCGGTTGTATTGGCACGGTGGAATCAAGGATGAGGGGACGGACTGGTATGAGATTCAGGCGCCGGATGGGGATAATTGGATTGAGTTCATGCTGAATATCCCGGCGACCGCGGACCATAAGGAATTGGGCGTGCAGAATCACTTTTCGCTGGGCGTGGCGAACGCCCAAACGGCAGCAGAGAAGCTGCGCGCGAAGGGTGCAAAAGAGTTTGACGGGCCGGAGATCGGACGCGACGGGAAAAACGCACTGGATATTTACGATCCCGATTGGACGCGGGTGGAGTTGATGGAGTTTACGCCGGTGCAGAAGCCGTGCTGCGCGGAATATACGGGGCCGCATCCTAAGCCATGACTCGGCAAGGATTAGAACAATCCCAGCAATTAGGCGTGGTTCCTTTTTCTATGCTGGGACTCTTGGTAATCGTTTTGTGCTTGCTGAGCAATTCCGAGCAGCTTGCGGCCCAGAACATGGATAAGCCGGTCCTGAATGTGGATGAGGAAGTAACCGCGTTTGCTTATGCGCCGGACGGGCGAGTCGTGTTTTCAGTACGGCGGATGTTCAAGGCGAAGAAATACGATCTGCAGCGGGACGATATTTTTATTTTGGACACGGGCGGGAAGAAGCGGCGGATTTTCGAGGGGCAGAAATTCGCGCACGGAGACAAACCGTTTACCTACCAGGTGGACTCGTTCACGTGGTCTCCGAATGGACACATTATCGCGGTGCAACTGTTCACTACGTCCGTGGATCCGGAGGATGGGCACACGGAGGACGCACGGGCCCTGCTGCTTCTCGATGATGGCGGGCGGGAGCTGCGGCCGGGCGGAAAAGAATCGCTGGTGATGAATGCGGAACAGCCGTTGTGGCTGCGAGACAACGTCACGTTGGTTTACTTCGCGGAGGAAGTAACGCCGCGCGCGTTGTTTTCGATGAACTATCTGAATATTACAAACGGGCCATCGGGGAAGGCGTTTGAAGGGCGGACGTTTGCGGATGCGGAGCGAATTTCGGGGAGCAACTCCGCCATTGCTGTGGAGCGCGATCGCAATCAAGATGGGCCGCCGCGGCTACAGCGACTCGAATTGCTCGCTCAGAACGACACGGAACTGGCAACGCTGCAGGCCTTTGGAGGAGGGCTGTCGGTTTCGCCGTCGGGTACAAAGGCAGCGTATTACCTGGATAACGAGGTGCTGGAGATTCGCGACCTGGAAGAGCCGCACAAAATAGCGAGGATGCGGGTAGGGCTGGGCGTACTGCAGTGGAGCAAGGACGACGCGCGCATCTATCTGAAAAGGACCATCGAGAAGAAATCGGCGGAATTGGTCGCGTTTGAGGTACCTGCCCTGGTGGCCTACACGTCGAATCAACAAGCCCCGGTGTCGGAACCGACACCGCAGCCCATGCTGCACGGATTGACGATACGGGAGTTTGGGTTGTCGCCGGACGGGAAGTTTATCGGGGTGGTGTTCCCTGGGAAGAGGAACTTGCAGATCTTCGGGTTTTAGTAGAAGAAAGAAATTAACACAGGGGGCCGGAAGGAAGAGCACAAAGAGCGCAGAGAAGATATCGGAGACAGGAGAAGCGGCGCCGCCTAAATCGGGCGGCGTTTTTTGTGTTCAACCAGCAGGCAGGCGTTTTCGACGACCAGGAGTCCGGTGGCGCGGACTTTTTCGGAGGCGGGGGGATTTTCGATGCCGAGCTGGAGCCAGGCGACTCTGGCGCGGACGGCGATGGCGGAGTCGAGGACGGGTGGAACGTAATCGGCGCGGCGAAAGATGTCCACGATGTCTACGGGTTCGGGGATGTCCTCGAGGCGAGCATAAGCCTTTTCGCCGAGCACTTCCCTTTCGTTGGGATTGACGGGAAAGATGCGGTAGCCGGCGGATTGCAAATAGGCAGCGACCGCGTGGCTGGGACGAGTCGGATTTGAAGAGAGGCCGACGACGGCGATGGTTTTGGAGCGCCGGAGGATGTCCAGGATGGGGTCGGGTGAGGAATTCAAGCCGTCTGGGAGATAGAGCGTCATTGGGTGTTCATTTTATAGATGCGGAGGAGGGTTAGGAATATACAGAGGGGGACTCTAACAGGGAACAAAGAGAACGCAGAGGACGCAGAGAAGAGTTCACTTCGGAACCAGTCTAAAGGCTGGCCACTACAAAGGCGGGCGGCGTAGAGGGCCGCCCCCTGCAGGATCGGGATCGACGGGAGGAGGGGTGAGTAGGATCGGCGGGGATAGTGGCGCACGGCATGGAAAGGTTACCTCTTCCAGGGTGCGCGACTATATGGAGCGGTTGGAGAAATTGTCGGACTGAGAGACGGAAACGGAGCTCTCGTTTTCGTGACGTTTGTGGCGGGCAAAGACGCGCGAAATCGTGGCGAGAAGCTTGTCATTTTCCTGGGGGCTGCCAACGGAAATGCGGATGGCATTAGGAAAACCCATCCAGGCGAGCGGGCGGACGATCACGCCTTCCTCAAGGAGTTCATCGCAAAGACCCTTGGCGTGGGGGCCGATGGGGACAAACAGAAAATTCGTTTCGCTGGGAACGGGAGCGAGACCGAGCTTGCGCAATTCGTTGTAGAGGCGGGCGCGCTCGCTCCGGTTCGTGGCGGCAGAGCGCTCGACGTGTTCGCGGTCGTCGAGAGCGGCGAGGGCGGCGGCCTGGCCGACACTGGTGACATTGAAGGGGGTGCGCAGCTTGTTCATTTCGGCGACGAGCGTAGGATGGCCGATGCCATAGCCAATGCGGAGTCCCGCGAGGCCGTAGACTTTAGAAAAGGTGCGAAGAGTCAGAATGTTGTTGTACTGCCTGAAGAGCGCGAGTGCGTCGGGAAGATCGCTGCGTTCGGCATACTCCTTGTAGGCTTCGTCGAGAACAATCAAGACATCACCCGGGACATTTCTCAGGAAGAGATCGAATTCCGCGGCGCCGAAAGCCGTGCCGGTCGGGTTGTTGGGATTCGCGATATAGATGACACGAGTATGTGGTGTGACGGCGCCGGCGATGGCGTCAAGATCGAACGCGTAATTTCGCATCGGGGTTTGGATGAGTTTGCCGCCGCTGGCGCGAATGGCGATGGCGAAGAGGGCGAAGGAGCCTTCGCTGGTGATGCCTTCGCAGCCTGGGCGAAGGAGAACGCGGGAAGCGAGATCAATGATTTCGCTGGAGCCGAGGCCGACGAAGATTTCTTCGGGACGAACACTGAAGCGGGAAGCGAGAACTTCGCGGAGGCGTTTGCTGCCACCGTCGGGATACCAGTTGGCTTCGCCA
>Ga0306921_10000622_pt1 | contig 32235 bp, 28 predicted proteins | sample sta12Cox44000080_FD_203760 | JGI IMG/M metagenome (GOLD analysis project Ga0306921, IMG submission 203760) | Lab enrichment of tropical soil microbial communities from Luquillo Experimental Forest, Puerto Rico - statoxic.12C.oxic.44.000.080 (v2)... | ecosystem: Environmental > Terrestrial >... | reverse complement strand
CGCTGGCGAGCAGCTTGCGGCTGCGCTCCGCGGTGAGCATGACGTAGAGCGACTCGGGCGTGGTGACCAGGATGTGCGGCGCGCGGCGCAGCATGCCCTGGCGCTCGGCGGGCGAGGTGTCGCCGGTGCGCACCGCGGCGCGCAGCGGCGGGAGCTCGAGCCCGAGCTCCCGCGCGACCTCGCGGATCTCGGCGAGCGGCGCCTCGAGGTTGCGCTGGATGTCGTGCGAGAGCGCGCGCAGCGGCGAGACGTAGATGGCCTCGATCCGGTCTTCGAGCGCGCCCTCGAGCGCGCGCCGGACCAGCCGATCGATCACCAGCAGGAACGCGGTGAGCGTCTTGCCCGAGCCGGTCGGCGCCGCGATCAGCACGTCGCTTCCGCTCGCGATCGCCGGCCAGCCCGCCGCCTGCGCAGGCGTGGGGGCGCGGAAGCGTCGCTCGAACCAGGTGCGGACCGGCAGCGTGGTGCCGAGTGCCTCGAACACGCGCTAGCCGGGGAGCCCGCTCGCCTCGGGCAGGCCGAGCATCAGGTTCAGGTTCTGGATCGCCACGCCCGCGGCGCCCTTCCCCAGGTTGTCGAGCACCGCCAGCAGCAGCACGTGCCCGCTGGGGTGGGGGATCACGCGCAGCTCGATGCGGTTCGTGTCGTTGCAGGCGCGCGGATCGAAGCTGCGCTCGTCCGAGTCGAGCGGCTCGCGGATCGGCAGTACGTGCACGAAGCGCTCGTCGCGGTAGCGCGCGTCGAGCGCCTCGAACACGCGTTTGCCGCCGGCGATGTCCGGCGCGCTCTCGGCGTGGAGCGGGATCTCGACCCGCATGCCGCAGCGAAACGGGCCGACGGCCGGGACGAACGCCGGAGAGTGCGCGAGCCCGGAATAGCGGGTGATCTCCGGGATGTGCTTGTGCACGCGGTCGAGCGCGTAGGGCGCTTCGTAGACGTGGGTCAGCAGGCCGCGTGCCGGATCTTCCCAGCGAGCGATCATGTCGCGGCCGCCGCCGGAGTAGCCCGACAGCCCGTGCACGTAGATCGCCGCCTCGCGCGACAGCACGCCCGCTTCGACGAGCGGCCGCAGCAGCAGGATCGACGCGGTTGCCCAGCAGCCTGCGTTCGACACGCGGTCCGCGGCGGCGATCGCCACGCGCTGACCGCGCTCGAGCTCCGGCAGTCCGAACGTCCAGCCCGGCGCGACGCGGTGGGCGGAGCTCGCGTCGAGCACGCGCGCGCCCGCTTCGTGCGCGAAGCTCGCGGCTTCTCGCGCGGCCTCGTCGGGCAGACACAGGACGGTGAGGTCGGCCTCCGCGGTCGCCCCGCGGCGCGTGGCGGGGTCCTTTCGCTGCGACTCGGGCAGCTCGACCACCTGCAGGTCGCGCCGGCCGGCCAGCCACTCGCGAATGCGAAGGCCGGTGGTACCGACGTGGCCATCGATGAAGACGCGGGGCGCCATCGCGCGGAAGTATAGCGACGGCGGGCCTCCCTACCCTGTGAAGGCCTTCTCAGGCGCATCCCGAAACCGCCGAGAGTAGAATCCCATCCGAGCACTCGGAAATCAGCTACGCCATATGCAATATTCCCGAGCTGAGAGGTAGGAATTAGCAGATGGGCCGCCAGGAGATCCCCGCGTCGGTGATGGAGGAGATCGACTCTGGAAAGCTCGCAGAGCTGTCCGCGCAACAACTCCTCCAGTGGGGCTTCGACCGCTTCACCCCGCGGATCGCGCTGTCGGCGAGCTTCGGCTCGCCCGACGGGATGGTGCTCCTGGACATGATGCACCAGCTCGACCCCAAGCGGACGCGCGTGTTCACGATCGACACCGGTCGTCTGCCGCAGGAGACCTACAACCTGATCGACCGCGTGCGCGAGCGCTACGAGGTCGAGGTCGAGGTCTACTTCCCCGACCCCGAGCGCGTGCAGAAGATGCTGCGCAGCTACGGCACGAACCTGTTCTACGAGTCCGTGGAGAAGCGGAAGCTGTGCTGCGGCGTGCGCAAGGTCGAGCCGCTGCAGCGCGCACTGGCCGATCTGGACGCCTGGATCAGCGGCCTGCGGCCCGAGCAGAGCGTCACGCGCTCCGAGGTGACCGCGGTCGAGATCGATCAGGTGCACGAGGGCCGGGTCAAGCTGAACCCGCTGGCGAAGTGGAACAAGGACGACGTGTGGGCGTACGTGCGCAAGCACGCCGTTCCCGTCAACGCGCTGCACGCCAAGGGCTATCCGTCGGTCGGCTGCGCGCCGTGCTCGCGCGCGATCCGCGAGGGCGAGGACGATCGCGCCGGCCGCTGGTGGTGGGAACAGCCCGAGAATCGCGAGTGCGGCATCCACACCGGCTACGAGGAGAAAGGCTCGGGGATCTGACGATACGCCGTGGGTGAGCGGCGTTGACGGAGCTTCGGGCAGGCGCTTCTCTCCGCGCGTGAGCCGGCGGGGGGAGCGGTCTCCGGTACGGCCGGCGCGCCGCGCCGCCGGCTGGGCCGTGCTCTGCCTCGCGTTCGCGGCCGCCTCGGTCGCGCGCGCGGGCACCGATCCGGGCCTCACCTGCCGGCTTCGACAGCTGTCCGCGGCGAGCCGGCTCTACCGCACCTCGCACGTCTGCTGGGCGAAGGCCTACGCGCATGTGGGCGATCCGTCGTCGTGCCTGGTGAAGGCGGAGGACCATTTCCGCCGCGCCTACACGAGCGCCGCAGCGAGCGCGCAGAGGAGCGGCAGCCACTGCGGGCTGCGCCTCGACGTCGACTCGCTGCTGCAGATCGTCGCGAGCGACGTCGATCCGAGCGTGGGCGCGATCGCCAGTGACGTGAACTTCGGAAGCCCGACGGACCTCAAGTTCCGCGCCCGGCTGATGAGCGCGGCCGGCGACCTGGCGGCGCGCGCGTTCTCCGCCGAGATCGCGTTCGCCCGCCGCGGTGACGACGCGCTGCGGACGCAGCAGCTCGCCGAGGCCGTCGCGAAGTTCCAGGCGATCTTCCAGAGCGGCGAGTCGTCCGCGATCGCGCACGGGATCCTCTACGACGGCCCGCCGGCCTCCACCGTGAGCGACTCGGTCCAGGGCTGGGCCGCGATGTGGGAGCGGATCACGCGCTCGCAGCTGCAGGCGCTCTCACTCTCCGGGACGATCTACGCCGCCGAGTCGACCTTCGTCGACTCCGACGTGAACGACACCAACGTGCCGCCTGTCGACAACGGCACGCTGATCGAGGACGCGCAGCCGCTGCCAGTGCCTTCCACCGTCGGCGGCTACGTGAACCTGGCGGGCGCGGGAGCGCAGGGGAACTCGTTCACCTTCGGCGACGCGATGGACCGCTATCACGTGACGCTCAACGCGGGCCAGGTGGTGCTGCTCACGGTCGGCGACCCGGTCGGCACGCTGCCGATGCAGGCGAACCTCAAACTCTGCTTGTGGGGACCGATTCCCGTCTCGGGGGTGCCGCCCAAGGCCTGCGCGGAGAGCGACGGCTCCTTCCAGATCGTGGTCGCGCAGGCGGACGGCGAGTACTTCATCGAGGTCTCCCCCAAGCCCACCTGCTTCTGCGGTACGAACTACACGCTCTCGGTCGGGCAGACCGTGCCGGCTGCTGCGATGAAGGCCGAGCGCACCGACGTCGAGTTCGAGCCTGGCGAGCTGATCGTGAAGCTGCGCGCGCCGTCGCAGGCGCTCGCGGCGCGACCGCAGGCCGTGGCGATGCTGGCAGCAGCCGGCCTCGCCAAGGTCGCGGGCGATCCCTCGCGCGAGATGCTGTGGCGGCTGCCGGCGACGGCGGGCGCGCGCACCAGCACGTTCCGGGCGCTCGGCGCCGCGGTCGCACACGCGCAGCTCACCACCCAGGATCTCTCGCCCGAGCAGCTGGCGCGTGAGGAAACGCTGCTGGCGCTGCGCACGCTGCGCCAGCGTCCCGAGCTTTCGAGCGTCTCGCTCAACTACATCATGAAGCCGGCGCTGGTGCCTTCCGATCCGCTCTACACGCTGCAGTGGCACTACCCGCTGATCCACCTGCCGGAGGCGTGGGACATCACGACCGGCAGCCCGTCGGTGATCGTGGCCGTGGTCGACACCGGAGTGCGGCTGGACCATCCCGACCTCGCCGGCAAGTTCGTGCCCGGCTACGACTTCATCAGCGACCCGACGCGCGCGCGCGACGGCAACGGCATCGACCCGGATCCGAACGACCCGGGAGACCGCGCGCTCGGCTCGTCGAGCTCGTTCCACGGCACGCACGTGGCGGGCACGGTCGGCGCCGCCACGGACAACGGCATCGGCGTCGCGGGCGTTGCCTGGGGGGCGAAGATCATGCCGGTGCGCGTGCTCGGCCTGAACGGCGGGACGCTGTACGACGTGATGCAGGGCGTGCGCTTCGCGGCCGGCCTCGCGAACGACTCGGGCACCGTGCCCGCGCAGCGGGCCGACATCATCAACCTCTCGCTCGCGGGCGGCGGCTACGACGACGCCACCAACACGCTGATGCAACAGATCCACGACGCGGGCGTGTTCGTGGTCGCGGCGGCGGGAAACGACGCCTCCCCCGAGCCCACGTATCCCGCCGACTACGACGGCGTCTACTCCGTCGCGGCCGTGGACCTGAACCGCAATCCCGCCTTCTACTCGAACTTCAACGCCAAGGTCGACCTGGCTGCGCCGGGCGGGGACACCTCGGTGGACCGCAACGCCGACGGCTGGGCGGACGGCGTGCTCTCGACGCTCGCCGACGACAGCGTGTCGCCGATCAGCTTCGGCTACGTGTTCTACCAGGGCACCTCGATGGCGACGCCCCACGTCTCGGGCGTGCTGGCGCTGATGAGGTCGGTCACGCCCGGTCTCACCACGGCAGACGTGGACGCGCTGCTCGCCGCGGGCAAGCTGACCGAGGACCTGGGCGCGCCCGGACGCGACGACCTGACCGGCTACGGGCTGATCGACGCGCGCGCCGCGGTGGTCGCCGCGGGAGCGCCCGACACGAGCGCGGTGGCCTCACTCAGCGTGACTCCGTCGGGGCTGAACTTCGGGGTCGCGTTCGACGCGCTCGGGCTCACCGTCGCGAACGCCTCGAGCGATCCGCTCTCGATCAGCTCGGTCGCGGTGGAGAATGCGGGTGCCGCGCCGTGGCTCAGCGTCTCGCCGAACGGCGTGGACGGGAACGGGCTGGGCCAGTACCGCGCCGTGGTTGACCGGACCGGTCTCGGGACGGGCAGCTACTCCGCGACGATCGCCGTGACGTCGAGCGCGGGCACGGTGCACGTGCCCGTCGTGATGCGCCAGGGCGGCGCCACAGCCTCGAACGCGGGCTACCAGTACGTGCTGCTGATCGACGCCGTGTCGATGGAGGTGATCGCCGAGGACGCGTTGGCGGCCAGCAACGGCAGCTACGCGTACTCGTTCTCGAACATCCCGCAGGGCGACTACATGGTCGTCGCCGGCACCGACATGGACAACGACTTCCTGATCTGCGACCCGGGCGAGGCCTGCGGCGCGTATCCGACGCTGGACCTGCCCGGCACGATCACGCTCGACCAGAACCGCTCCGGCCTCGACTTCGACACCTCGTTCCGGCAGTCGATCAGCTCCAGTGCAGCCGCGATCCCCGCCGCGCCGCCCAAGGGCTTCGCGCGCCCGAAGCACTAGTCGCCGGAGAGCGAGACCGACACCTCCGCGCCGTCGACGCGCACCGCGAAGCGGCGCAGGTCCTCGGTCACGATGCCGCCGTCGGCGGCTCCGGTGCGCACGTCGAAGCAGCCGCCGTGGAGCGGGCACTCGAGCTGCGCGCCGACGAGCACGCCTTCGGACAGGCTCGCCCAGGCGTGCGTGCAGACGTCGTCGACGGCGTAGAGCTCGCCGCCGACGTTGCAGAGCGCGATCTCGATCCCGTCCACCACCACGCGGCGAGCCGTGCCGGGCGGCACGTCGGCGAGCCGCGCGACGCGCTGCCAGGTCAGGAGCGACTCGGGCGCGCCAGCGCGGCGTGGCGCGGGCAGCTCACGAGGTGGTCGTTCACCATGCCGATCGCCTGCATGAACGCGTAGCAGATGGTGGTGCCGACGAAGCCAAAGCCGCGCGCGCGCAGGTCCTTGGCCAGCGCGTCCGACTCGGCGGTGCGCGCCGGTACGTCCGCGAGCCTGCGGAAGCGGTTCTGGCGCGGCGCGCCGCCGACGAAGCGCCACAGGTAGGCGTCGAAGCTGCCGAACTCGCCCGCGGTCGCGAGGAAGGCGCGCGCGTTCGCGACCGCGGCCGCGACCTTCTGCCGGTTGCGCACGATGCCGGGGTCGGCGAGCAGCTTCTGCTGACGCTTCTCCGTGTAGCGCGCGACGCGCGCGGGATCGAAGCCGTCGAAGGCGCGGCGGTAGGCGTCGCGCTTGCGCAGGATGGTGAGCCAGGAGAGCCCCGCCTGCGCGCCCTCGAGCACGAGCATCTCGAACAGGTGGCGGTCGTCGTGCGAGGGCACCCCCCACTCGCGGTCGTGGTACGGGTGGTAGAGCGGATCCTTTTCCGCCCAGGGACAGCGGCCGCTCACCCGGCGAACTCCTCGAACGCGCGCGCGCAATCGACCCGCGCGCCGATGTGCGCGAGCAGCAAGTAGGTCCCCGCGAGCTTGCGGTGCAGGAAGATGAGCTCGGTGGGCGGCGCGTGCAGCCCGCGGCGGGTGTAGGCTTCGACGCCGAGGTCGCGCACCTCGCGCGCCAAGTGGGCGGCGGCGAAGTCGTAGGGCCCGCGCCGCGCGAGCGGCTCGGCGACGCGCAGCGAGAGCTGGGCGAACGCCGCGCGTGCCTCGGCGCTCTCGTCGCCGCGCAGGAGACCGAGCTCGCGTCCGCGCTCCTCGACCTCGGCGCAGTCGCCGGCGATCGTCGCCGCGATCAGCCCACGGTAGTGGTCGGTGAAGTGGCGCGAGAAGCTGCGCACCGAGCCGAAGTCGAGGAGCGCCACCCGCTCGTGCTTCGGCTCGTAGAGGTAGTTGCCGAAGTTCGGGTCGGTCTGCACGAAGCGGAACTCGAACAGCTCGCGGAACACCAGCCGCAACAGCTTCGCGCCGATCTCGTCGCGCAGCCGCTGCGGATGCGCCGGCGAGCGCAGGTCCTCGATCGGCAGCGCGCGCACGCGGTCGCTCGCCAGCACGCGCCGGGTCGACAGGTCCGCGTGCACCCGCGGCACCAGCACGCCGGGATCGTCGCCCACGAACGAGCGGTACTGCTCCTGGCTGCGCGCCTCGCGCGCGTAGTCCGCCTCGCGGCGCAGCTCCTCCTTCAGCTCGGGGACGACCTGTTCGAGGTCGAGGCCGGCGGGGACGAGCCGCAGCGCGCGCAGCAGCAGCGCCAGGTTGTCGACGTCGCCGTCGATCGAGCGCTCGACGCCCGGATACTGCAGCTTCAGCGCCAGGTCGCGCCCGTCGCGCGCGTGCGCGGCGTGCACCTGTCCGATCGACGCCGCGGCGAGCGGCTCGAAGTCGAACTCGGCGAGCCGCCGCTTCCACTCGCGTCCGAGCTCGTGGGCCAGCACCTGGCGCACCTGCGCCTCGGGCATGAAGTGCGCGTGGCTCTGCAGGCTGGCCAGCGTCTCGCGCAGCGCCGGCGAGAGCAGGTCGTCGCCCTGCAGCGAGAGCAGTTGCCCCAGCTTCATCGCCGCGCCGCGCAGGTCGGCGAGCGTGTCCGCGAGCCGGCGCGCACTCGCGCGGGTCAAGAGCAGCGAAGCGTCGCGCTCGCCGGCGCCGGCGATCCGGCGCAGCGCCTCGAGCGCCGACTCGCCGGCGATCGCCGCGAACAGCCCGGCCAGCCGCGCGATCCGCTCGCCGCGGCCCTCGGGCACGCGCGTGGTCCGCTGCCGCGGTCGCCGCTCGTCCATCGAGAGATCTTAGCCGACGGGGAACGCGTTCTAGCGGCCGCGGAACACGGGCGGGCGCTTCTGCAACAGCGCCTGCACGCCCTCTTTCGAGTCCTCGGTCTCGAGCGTGCGCGACTGCGCGTGCGCCTCGGCGCGCGCGGCGGAGACCGGGTCCCAGGCGACGTTCTGGTACAGCGACCGCTTGGTCCAGCGCACCGCGATCGGCGCGCAGCTCGCGATCTCGCGCGCGAGCTCCAGCGACTTCGGCAGCACCTGGTCCTCGGCGACTGCGTAGTTCGCCAGGCCCAGCTGCGCGGCCTCGTCGCCCGAGACCATCCGGCCCGTGAACAGGAGCTCGGCCGCGCGCGGAATGCCGACGAAGCGGGGCAGGAAGTAGGTCGTCGCCATGCCCGGGTGCAGCCCGAGCTTGGTGAAGTTCGCGCCGTACTTCGCCTCGCGGTTCGCGACCCGGATGTCGCACACCAGCGCGAGCCCGAGCCCGCCGCCGATCGCATGGCCGTTCAGCGCGCCGATCACCGGCACCTCGATCTCGAGCAGCGACAGGAACGGGCTGTACATCGCGAAGCTGCGCTCGTTGGGCAGGAGCTTCCGCTCGCCCGAGTCGCCGCGCTGGATCTGCGACTTGAAGTCGGCCCCCGCGCAGAAGCTCTTGCCCCGGCCGGTCACGATCACGCAGCGCAGCTCGGTGTCTTCGCGCACGCGCCCGACCGCGGAGCGCAGGCCCTCGAGCACGTCCTCGGTCATGCTGTTGCGGTTCTCGGGCCGGTTCAGCGTGACCGTGGCGACGTGGTCCTTCTCTTCGTAGAGGACGGCGGGCTCGCTCATCGCCGGCTCCCCAGCTCGCTGGCGAGGAACGCGCGCGTGCGCTCCTCGGCGCCGTCCTCGACCGCGGTGATCGCTGCCGAGAAGTCGGTCACCCCGAGCTCGCACAGCTTCGCGAGCTCACGGCGCAGCGCGCCCTCGTCGGCCGCGAGCGCGATGTCGGCCGGGCCAGTGGCGCCTTCGCGGTCCAGCATCGCGCGGTAGGACGGCAGCTGGCCGTAGATGACCAGCGCCTTGGCGATCTTCTCGCGCGCCTCGTCCGGCTTGTTCGTGACCACGACCGGGAAGCCGGCCACGATCCGCGGCTCGGGCCTGCCCGCGGCCTTCGCCGCCTCGCGCAGCGTCGGGATCACGTGCGTGGCGAGGGTCTTCGGGCCGGTCATCCAGGTGATCGTGCCGTCGGCCAGCTCCCCGGTGAGCCGCAGCATGGTCGGCCCGAGCGCCGCGACGAGCAGCGGCACGCGCGTCGCGCCCGGGACCTGCAGCTGCGCGGCGACGCGGTACTGCTCGCCCTGGAACTGGACGCCCTCGCCGCGCAGCAGCGGCCCGATCACCTTCAGGTACTCGCGCATGTGGCGCGCAGGCTTGTCGTACGACATGCCGAGCATGTTCTCGATCACGATCTTGTGCGAGAGCCCGATGCCGAGCGCGAAGCGGCCGTGCGAGGCGGCCTGAGTGGTGAGCGCCTGCTGCGCCAGCGCGAACGGGTGCCGTGGATAGGTCGGGACGACCGCGGTGCCGAGCTCGATCCGCGAGGTCTCGCGCCCGACCAGCGCCAGCGCGTTGATCGCGTCGAGGCCGAAGATGTTCGCCATCCACACGTTCGGGAAGCCGGCCGCCTCGTCGCGCTTCACCGCGGCGATCAAGCCGTCGATCGCGCCCCCCGGACCGTCCGTCGCCCCGACCATCAGACCGATTCGCATCGCGCGTCCTCCGAGAGGGCGATCTTATCCGAACGCGGATCGGCACGATGCGCACGTTCTGCCGGCTCCAGGGCCGGGACCATCAGTACCCATTGAATACTATTCTCGGTTCTGATATGTTCCGTTGCCGGATATGCCTGCGTCCACCCCTCCCCGATCCCGACGGATACGCCCGCGCCGTGCGGCGCCGGCCCTGCAGGTCGCGGCCGACGGCCTCGCGGCCGAGGGACCCGTCTTCGACCCGGTCCACCGCGGGCTCGACCTGATCGGCGACCGCTGGACGCTGGTGCTGGTGCGCCACCTGCTGGCCAAGCCCCGCGGCTTCCAGGAGCTGCGCGGCCGCACCGGCATCGCCCCGCGCATCCTGTCGGCGCGCCTGCGCCAGATGGTGGAGCGGGGGCTGGTGGAGACCGTCCCCGCGGGCGGGCGCTCGCTCTACGGCCTGACCGACCTCGGCCGCACGCTCGAGCCGATCGTGCGCGAGATCGCGCTGTGGTGGGTGCGGCACATCATGCGCCAGGCGGGTCCGTTCAAGGAGACGACCGCGGCGTCGGTGGTCGAGGCGCTGCCGTTCCTGCTGCGCGACGAGCGCACCGCAGGCGTGCACGTCACCTACGAGCTGCGGCTGGTCGGCAAGGGCGGCGGCGTCTGGACGATCGACATCGACGACGGCGACTGCCGCGTGCGCGAGGGCTTCGCCGAGCGCGCCGACGTCCGCTACACCGCGGACGCGCGCGACTGGACACTGCTGGCGATCGGGCTCATGGACGACCGCGAGGCCGTCAGCGAGGGACGGCTCAAGAAGGACGGCCGCGGCGGCTCGATCGCCTGGTATTTCCACCAGCCCTATTCGCCGAAGAGAAAAGAGCGAGGAGACCCCAAATGATCTCATTCGGACCCACGGAGGAGCAGGAGCTCGTCCGCGACACGGTGCACGAGTTCGCGCAGAGCGAGATGCGCGAGCGCGCTCGCCCCTGCGACGAGAAGCGCGAGCTGCCCGAGGAGTTCCTGCAGAAGAGCTGGGAGCTGGGCCTGGTCGCCGGCGCGATCCCCGAGGCGTACGGCGGCGGCGGCACCGGCCGCTCCCCCGTCACCAACGCCCTGGTGCTGGAAGAGCTCGCCTGGGGCGACGTGCCGCTCGCGGCCGCCGCGCTGACGCCGGGGCTGTTCGCGCAGCCGCTCCTCGACTTCGGCACCGACGCGCAGAAGCAGCAGTTCCTACCGCTGTTCGCGGGGTCGCGCTTCCACGCGGCCACCCTGGCGCTGCTCGAGCCGACCTTCAGCTTCGAGGTCTCGAGCCTGCGCACGGTTGCCGAGCCGAAGGGCTCCGGCTTCTCGCTCTCGGGGAAGAAGCGGCTGGTGCCGCTCGCGGCGGACGCCAGCCATCTGCTGTTGGTTGCGCGCGGTGCGCGCGACGGCGTGGCCGGCCTCGAGGCGTTCATCGTGCCGCGCGACGCCAAGGGCCTCTCGATCGCACCCGAGCCTGAGCGCACGCTCGGCTTCCAGTGCCTGCCGCGCTACGGCGTCACGCTCGAGCGGGTCGAGGTGCCGGCCGAAGCGCGGCTCGGCGGCGAGCGCGGCATCGACGGCTCGCGCCTGCTCGCGATGCTGCGCACGGCCACCGCGGCGCTGGGTCTCGGCCTGGCGCGCGGCGTGTACGAGCTCGCCCTGCCCTACGCCAAGGAGCGCGTCGCCTTCGGCCAGCCGATCGCCCAGAAGCAGGCGATCGCCTTCATGCTGGCCGAGATGCAGATCGAGGTGAGCTCGCTGCGCCACCTGGTGTGGAAGGCAGCCAGCCTGCTCGAGCATGGGCTCGACGCGAGTCGCGCGGCGACGCTCGCACTCGCCTACGCGACCCGCGAGGTGATGAAGATCGCCGACAACGGCCTGCAGATCTTCGGCGGGCACGGCTACATCCGCGAGTACCCGGTCGAGATGTGGTACCGAAACGCGCGCGCGCTCACGGTCAACGAGAGCGTGGCGGCGCTCTGATTCGAGGAGTCATTTTTCATGATAGACTTCACCCTGTCCGAGAAGGACGAGCAGATCCTCACCGCAGTGCGCGAAGAGGCGCTGATCTGCCGCAGGTACGCGCGCTACTACGACGACCACGAGGAGGAGTTCGCGCCCGACCAGCTGCCCGAGGCGAAGGACTTCAAGAACCCCTACGCGCTGCTCACCAAACGCGACGAGCTCGACTCGTCGATGGGCGTGATGAGCATGCTGATCAGCGCCGGTCAGACCTGGGGCGACTACACCGTGCGCATGCGCAGGGGCACCGGCGGCCTGGGCAACGCCGCGCTGCGCGCCTCCGGCACGCCCGAGCAGCAGCAGCGCTGGAACGGCAAGACGCTGGCAATGGCGATCACCGAGCCCGGCTGCGGCAGCGATTCGAAGGCGGTGCAGACCACCGCGGTGCTCGACGCCGCGAAGAACGAGTGGGTGCTGAACGGCGAGAAGATCTTCGTGACCACCGGCTGCCGCGCCGAAGGCGTGGTGGTGTGGGCGACGATCGACAAGCGGGCCGGCCGCGCGGGCATCAAGAGCTTCATCGTGATGAAGGGCACGCCCGGCTTCGAGGTGACCCACAAGGAGAAGAAGCTGGGCATCCGCGCCGACGACACTGCGGCCTACGTGTTCCGCGACTGCCGCATCCCGCGCGACCACCTGCTCGGCGGCGACGAGTCGATCCCCAAGGAAGGCGCCGGCGGCTTCAAGGGCGTGATGCGCACCTTCAACATGACGCGCCCGGCGGTGGCGGCGATCGGCCTTGGCATCGCACAGGCAGCGCTCGACTTCACCCGCGATTCGCTCGCAGCGGAAGGCGTCGACGTGGACTGGAACGCGGGCCTGCACGGCCGCTCCGCCGTCCAGCAGGAGCTGATCGAGATCGAGGCCGACATCGAGGCCGCCATGCTGTCGGTGCTGCACGCGAGCTGGCTCTCGGGCGAAGCAAAGCCGAACAACCTGGAAGCATCGGTCTCCAAGGCGAAGGGCGGCGAGATCGCCCGCACCGCGACCCAGCGCTGCATTGCCCTCCTGGGGTCGCTCGGGATCTCGTTCGACTATCTGCTCGAGAAGTGGTTCCGCGACTGCCGCATCACCGACATCTACGAGGGCACCGGCCAGATCCAGCGCCTGATCATCGCGCGCGACATCCTCGGCTACTCGGCGGCGGAGCTCTCCTAGCCCGGGTCTGTCCAGACGCCACGCGACGAGGGATAATCGCCACCACTCGGCGGTGGCGCGGCAGCCTGTGGCAAAAGCGGATGGCGGATCGCTCGCGAAGACTCCCTTCCTGACGGGAGTGTTCCTGATCAGCTTCGCGATGCTGGTCTTCCAGATCGTGCAGACGCGGATCCTGTCGGTGATCGCCTGGTACTACCTCGCCTTCTTCGCGATCAGCGTGGCGATGCTGGGCATGACCGTGGGCGCCGTCCGTGTCTACCTACGCGGCGAAGAGCTCCGGGGCGGCGCGCTGGCGGCGACGCTGTCCAACGCAGCGCTGGCCTGCGCGCTCTCCATGCCTGCGTCGCTCCTGGTGCAGCTCTCGCTGGTGACCACGCTGGGGTGGAGCGTGGTGACGCTGGTCTCCTGGTCGCTGCTGCTCGCCGCGATGGCCGTGCCCTACGTGTTCGCGGGCATCGTGGTGAGCGTGGCCCTCACGCGCAGCCCCTTCCCGATCCATCAGGTCTACGCCGTGGACCTGCTCGGCTCGGCGCTCGGCTGCGTCGGGGTCGTGGTGCTGCTGAACTTCACCAGCGCCCCCTCGGTGATCCTGTGGGCGGGCGCGATCGCGGGGCTCTCCGCGCTGTGCTTCTCGCCGCGCGCCGGGCGCGCGCTGCCGCGCCCCGCGTGGGTGGCCGCGGGGCTTGCGCTCGCGGCGCTGCTGAACGCGGTCTCACCGATCGGTATCCGGCCGCTCTTGGTGAAGGACAAGCTCGAGGACCCCGCGCGCGCGACCTTCGAGCGCTGGAACTCATACTCGCGCGTCATCGCGGAGCCGGAGAAGGCGGGCAAGCCGCAGCTCTGGGGCGCGTCGCCGAACACGCCCGACGACCTGGTCGCCTCGGGCATCTGGCTGAACATCGACGGTGAGGCCGGGACCGAGATGTTCCACTTCGACGGCACACCGCAGAGCATCGACTTCCTGCGCTACGACCTGGTGAACCTGGCGTACAACCTCCCGGGCATCCGCAAGTCGGCGGTGATCGGCGTGGGCGGCGGCCGCGACGTGATGTCCGCGCACCTGTACGGCGTGCAGGACATCACCGGCGTCGAGCTGAACCCGATCTTCGTGAACCTGCACACCCGCGACCCGCAGTATGCGCGGTTCTCGAATCTCGGCGCGATCCCGAACCTGCACCTGTACGTCGACGACGCGCGCAGCTGGTTCGCGAGCACGCCGGAGCGCTTCGACCTGATCCAGATGAGCATGATCGACACCTGGGCCGCGACCGGCGCCGGCGCGTTCAGCTTGAGCGAGAACGGCCTGTACACGCTCGAGGGCTGGCGCGCGTTCCTGCACACGCTGAGCGACGGCGGCATCTTCACGGTGAGCCGCTGGTACAACCCCGGCGACGTCAACGAGGCCGGGCGCATGGTCGCGCTCGCCACCGCGGCGCTGCTCGACTTGGGCGTGAGCGACGCGCGGCCGCACCTGTTCGTCGCGCACGCGCAGAACATCGCCACGCTGGTGCTGTCGAAGAGCCCGTTCACGCCGGAGCAGCTCGCGACTCTGCACCGCGAGGTCGACCGGCTCGGCTTCGGCATCGTGGTCGCGCCCGACCGGCCGCCCGAGTCGCCGCTGCTCGGCCGGATCGTCGCCGCGACCGACCTGCCCTCGCTGAATCGGGCGGCCGGCAGCGAGTATCTCGACCTGACCGTGCCGACCGACGAGCGGCCGTTCTTCTTCAACCAGCTGCGTTTCTCGCACATCTTCGACCTGCTCGGGCACTCGGGCCGCGGCGGCGTCATCAGCGGCAACATCCGCGCCACCGCGGCGCTGCTGGTGATCCTGTTCATCTCGATTGTCGCCGTGGTCACCACCATTCTCGTGCCGCTGCGCGCGGCCGCGCGCAACCGCGACGGCCGGCTCGTCGCGGCGGGAAGCGCGTACTTCGCGCTGATCGGCCTCGGCTTCATGCTCGGCGAGATCTCGCTCTTGCAGTACTTCAGCGTCTATCTCGGGCACCCGATCTACTCGCTCGCGGTCTGCCTGTTCAGCCTGATCCTCGCGACCGGGCTCGGCAGCCTGGCCTCCGAGCGGCTGCCGATCGCGAGCCGGCGCGGAATGCTGGTCTGGGGACTCGTGGTGGGAAGTCTGTTGCTCGCGCTGCCCCTCGGCCTCGCCCACGTGTTCCAGGCGACCACGGGGCGCGAGCTGGCGGTGCGCATCGCCGTCTCGCTCGCGGTGGTGCTGCCGCTCGGCTTCCTGCTCGGCTTCGCGTTCCCCACCGGCATGAAGCTGGTGGAGGCGATCGACGCCGACCCGACGCCGTGGTTCTGGGGGATCAACGGCGCGACCGGCGTGCTCGCCTCCGTCCTGGCCGTGATCGTCTCGCTCTCGTTCGGAATCCGCGTGACGCTCTCGCTCGCCGGGCTGTGCTACCTGGGCCTGATCCCCGCAGCGCTGTGGCTCGTCGCGCAGGCGCAAGAGAAAGCCGCGGCCGCAGCCGCAGCGCCGAGCTCGAACGTGACTCGCGCGCGCCCGCTCAGCGCGCGGCGGTCCGGTCGCTGATCCGCGCGAGCAGCGATCGCACGTCGCGCACCACGTGTGCGGCTCGAGCGCCGGAAGGAAGCTCCCGGCCGGCGGCGTTCACCCACGCGAACGGCATGCCGGCGGCCGCGGCGCCCGCGAGATCCGATCCCAGCGAGTCGCCCACGTGCAAGGTCTCGTCGGCCACGCTGCCCAGTGCGCGCAGCGCCGCGTCGAACAGCTCGCGCCTCGGCTTGTAGCCGCCGCAGGACTCGCTCGTCACCACGTGCGCAAACGACCAGCCCGCGCTCGCGATCGCGGCGCGCAGGTCGCCGGCATCGATGTTCGAGACGATGCACACCGGCAAGCCCAGCCGTTCGAGGAACTCGGCGGCGCCGGGCAGAGGACGCGGCGCGCGCCAGTGCGCGAAGAGCGGCGCGGAGAGCGCATCGGGGTCGAGCGCGGCACCGAACTCGGCGAGCAGCTCGACCAGGCTCTCGCGCTCCAGTGCGCGCTGGCTCCGGAAGCTCGCTCCGTACGACTGCGCGCACAGCCGCGAGAAGCTTCGCGACCAGGAGCGGAGCACCTCGTCCGCGGAGACGGCTCGGCGCGCGGCCGTGGCGACCTCGCGGGCGATGCGCGTGATGATCCCGGTGTCTTCCTCGACCAGCGTCCCGTAGAAGTCGAGCGTCAGCGCGGAATACAACTCAAGTGCTGGACAGCTGGCGCAGGTAGGCGATCAGGTCCTTGATGCCCTGGTCGTTGATCACTCCGCCCCACGGGGCCATCATCGGCGACTTTCCGACCGAGGCGCCGCCTTTCGAGATCACCTGGTAGAGGTGCTCGTCGGTGAGGCTCGCCATGAACTGGTGGTCGGCGTGGTTCGCCGGCTTCGGGTTCAGCGTGCCCGCGACGGGTCCGTCGCCGTGGCCCGTCGCGCCGTGGCAGCTCGCGCAATACTGCGCGTAGAGCGCCTTCCCCGCGTCGGCGCTGCCGCGCAGGCTCCCGGCGGGAGCGGCGGATGGAGCGGGCGCGGTTGCGGGCGCCGGTGCGGGTGGCGCGGGTGCAGGCGCGGGGCTCGGCGACGTGGCCGGTGCGCTCGGTGGAGCCGGCTTCTCGTCGCCGCCACAGGCACACAGGCTCGCGACGAGGCACAGCGCCGCGAGGGAGCTCCTCACTGCGCGGCCCGCAGCGCGAGGTCCGCGAGCATCGCGGCGAAGGTGCCGACGAGGTACACCAGCGAGACGCGGAAGGTGCGCCGCGCCGTCGTCGCGTCGGGTCTTCGGAGCAGCGCCACGGCCTGGGCGAAGAACCACGCCCAGAGCCCGAGCGTCGCCATGCCGTAGACCGGTCCGAGCATGCCGAGCCAGATCGGTGCGATCGTCACCGGCAAGAGGCTCGCGATCCACAGCAGGCTGCGCCGACAGGTCGCGCGGTCGCCGATGCGGTCGAACAGCATCGGGAAGCCCGCGCGCGCGTAGTCGCTGCGGTGGTTCATGGCGATCGCGTAGAAGTGCGGCGGCTGCCACAGGAAGATGATCGCGAACAGCAGCCAGCCGGAGAGCGAGATCCGCCCGTCGACGGCGGCGTCCGCGATCAGCGGCGCGATCGCGCCCGATACGCCGCCCGCCACCACCGCGAACGGCGTGCGCGGCTTCAGCCACAGCGTGTAGACGAACACGTAGAAGAGAATCGCCGCCAGCGCGATGCCGGCCGCTGCGGGACCGGCCGCCGCCCACAGCACCGCGGTGCCGAGCGCCGAGAGCGCGAGCCCGAGCGCCAGCGCGCGCACCGCGGGCAGCGTCCCCGACGGCAGCGGGCGCGTCGCCGTGCGCTCCATGCGCGCGTCGCGATCGCGCTCGAGATAGCTGTTGAGCGCGTTGGCGGCACCGGCCGCGAGCGCGGTGCCGCAGAGCGTCCATGCCGCGAGGCGGAGGCCGGGCCAGTGGCCCTCGGCGAGCACCAGCGCCGGCAGCCCCGAGAACAGCACCAGCGGCAGCAGCCGCGGCTTGGTGAGTGCGAGGTAGGCGTTCACCGCGCGCCTCCGAGCGCGTGGCGCTCCACCGCGTGCGCCTCGACGCTCTCGTGCGCGGCGCGCGCCGCGAGCAGCGATTCGCGCAGCGCGAGCCCGACGCTGAGCGCGATCGCCGAGGCGAGCGCCGAGTGGAGCGCCGTGATCTCGACCGGCAGCTGCAGCAGCACGTTGGCCGCGCCGACGGCGATCTGCACCAGCACCAGCCGGAGCGCGGTCCAGGCCAGCCGCGCGACCGGCCCGGCGTTGCGCAGCTGCCAGGCGAGCAGCGCGCAGCCCAGGGCGACCGCGTAGGCGTTCAGACGGTGGATCACGTGCAGACCCACCAGGCCCCGCAGGGTGGGTGCGAGCGAGTCACCGTTGCAGGTGGGGAACGCCGCGCACGCGAGCCCGGCGGAGTGACTCGAGACCATCCCGCCGAGCACGATCTGCAGCGCGACCAGGCCCGTGACCGCGACGAGCAGGCGCGCGCCACCCGGGGAGAGATGCGAATGCACCGGCTCCTCGGCGCGCGCGGCCGCGAAGAGGTCGCGCGCCAGCCAGGCGAGCGCGAGCGCCAGCAGGTTGCCGGTGCACAAGTGGGCCGTCACGGTCCAGGGCGCGAGCCCGAGCAGCACCGTGAGACCGCCGAGCGCGACTTGCGTGCCGAGCAGTGCGAACAGCAGCGCGAGCCGCGCGGCGAAGCGCGCGCGCAGCTCGTTCCGGCGCAGCAGCGCGGCCGCGAGCGCAGCGATTCCCAGCGAGAGCGAGCCGGCGAGCAGGCGATGGCCCCACTCCAGGGCGATGCGCGCGTCGAAGGCCGGCACCAGCCGTCCGGTGCAGAGCGGCCAGTCGGGACACGACAGCCCCGCGCCGTTCGCGCGCACCAGTGCCCCGACGGCGATCAGCGCCCAGGCGCAGAACGCGAGCGCTGCAGCGGCGCGCCCGGCGCGCCGCGCCGTCCGCTGCCCGTCGTCGGAGAACGGCTCCATGCTAGCCGACGAAGTGCCCGTTCAGGAGCATCAGCACCACGATCATCAGCGCCGCGAGCCCGAGCGGGAAGCCGAACACCATGCGCGGCGTGCCGTGATCCTGGCGCAGGTGCATGAAGAAGTAGACCACCGCCCAGAACTTCGCGGCCGACATGATCAACAGGATCGGGATCACGTTGTCGGCGAGCGCCTTGAAGTTCGCGTGGTACCAGACCTTCACCGGCGGGATGATCAGCAGGATCTCGAACGCAGTGATCACCGTCAGCGTCGAGATCACCTTCACGTACAGGCTGACCGGCGGGTGCGCGTGCGCGTCGCTCATTGTGCGAACTCCACGAGATAGACCACGGTGAAGATGATGATCCAGACGATGTCGACGAAGTGCCAGTAGAGCCCGGCGATCTCGACGTCCATCTCCTTCTCCTTGGGGAGCTTGCCCTGCGCGTTCATCACGAACAGCGAGAGCAGCCACAGCACGCCGCCGGAGACGTGCGCGCCGTGGAAGCCCGTGAGCACGAAGAAGGTGGTTCCGTACAGGTTCTTCGAGAGCGAGAGACCCTTGTGGTAGAACTCGGTGAACTCGAAGCTCTGGAAGCCGAGGAAGATCAGCCCGCCGGTCGCGGTCGCGAGCAGCCACGCACCCGCGGCGAAGCGCTTGCCTTCGCGCACGTAGTGCAGCGCCATGACCATGAAGAACGAGCTCGCGAGCAGCGTGAAGGTCGAGATCGTGGTGACCTGCACGCTGAAGGTCTCGTGCGGGTACGGGCCGACCAGACTTTTTCCGCGGTAGGACAGGTAGGTCCCGATCAGCGTCCCGAAGAACATGCATTCGGAGCCGAGGAAGGTCCAGAACCCGAGCTTGCGGTGCGGGATGCCGAGCGCGGTGTACTCGGCGTGTGCGTCGACGGACATCGTTCTAGTGCTCCTCGGGTGCGTAGCCGTAGCCCGGCTGGAAGACCCAGCCGAACGTGCCGGCGACGAAGATCACGAAGCCGGTGATCGAGAGCCAAGGCCCCTTCGTCGGCACGAGCATCGCGCCGGCGAAGATCAGCGTGATGCCGAGACCGACGATGATCGGCCAATAGCTCGGCGGCGGAATGTGGATGCCGTCGTCGCGGCCCGGCGGCGGCTTCGGCGCGCCGTGGTACTTCATGTCGAACAGCGGGCGCGAGCTCGTCACCTGCGGAATGCGGTCGAAGTCCCACTCGGGCGGCGGCGAGCTGGTCGCCCACTCGAGCGTCGCGGCGTCCCACGGGTCGTTGCCCGCGATCTTCCCGCGCACGCGGCTGGTCACGTAGTTGTACAGGAAGATCAGCTGCGAGCTGGCGATGATGAACGCGCCGACCGTCGCAGCCATGTTCCAGCCCGACCAGCCCTCCCAGGCGTGGTAGGTGTAGATGCGCCGCGGCATGCCGTCGGCGCCCAGGAAGTGCATCGGGAAGAACGTGAGGTTGAACCCGATCAGCGTCGCCCAGAAGTGGAAGGCGCCCAGCCGCTCGTCCATCAGCCGGCCGGTGAACTTCGGGTACCAGTAGTAGATCCCGGCGAACAGCCCGAGGATCGAGCCGCCGAACAGCACGTAGTGGAAGTGCGCGACGATGAAGTAGGTGTCCTGCTGCTGCAGGTCGATCGCCGGCACCGCGTGCATGAAGCCGGACAGCCCGCCGATCGTGAACATGAACACGAAGCCGAGCGCGAACAGCATCGGCGTGGCGAAGCGAAGCTGGCCGCCCCAGACCGTGGCGATCCAGTTGAAGATCTTCACCGCCGTGGGCACCGCGATCAGCATGGTGGTGAACGAGAACGAGATGTCCGCGACCGGGCCCAGACCGGTGGTGAACATGTGGTGGCTCCACACGCCGAAGCCGAGGAAGCCGATCGCGATGCCCGAGAAGATCACGAACTCGGCGCCGAACAGCGGCTTGCGCGAGAACGTGGGGAGCACCTCGCTCACGATGCCCATCGCGGGCAAGATCAGGATGTAGACCTCGGGGTGGCCGAACAGCCAGAACAGGTGCTGGTAGAGCAGCGGGTCGCCGCCGGCTTCGGGGATGTAGAAGTTCGTGCCGAACAGCCGGTCGAACATCAGGAACACCAGCCCGACGGTGATGATCGGGAACGCGAGCACCACCAGGAACTGCACCACCAGCACCATCCACACGAACACCGGCATGCGCATCAGCGTCATGCCCGGCGCGCGCATGTTCAGGATGGTGACGATGAAGTTGACGCCGGCCATCATCGACGCGACGCCGAGGATCTGCAGGCCGAGGATCCAGAAATCGACCGAGTGAGTCGCCGTGCCGGTGCGGTTCGACAGCGGCGCGTAGGCGAACCAGCCCGCGTCGGGCGGCGTGCCGAACAGAAAGCTCGAGTTGATGAAGATCGCGCCGAACAGGAACACCCAGTAGGACAGCGCGTTCAGCCGCGGGAAGGCGACGTCGCGGGCGCCGATCATCAGCGGCACCATGTAATTGAAGAAGGCGGCGCCCAGCGGCATGATCGCCATGAAGATCATCGTCGTGCCGTGCATCGTGAACAGCGCGTTGAACGCCTGCGCCGACACCACGGTGCCGTCGGGCTGCGCCAGCTGCAGGCGCATGATCAGCGCCTCGATCCCACCGCCCATGAACAGCACGAAGGCGGAGACGCCGTAGAGGATGCCGATGCGCTTGTGGTCGACGGTGGTGATCCAGCTCCAGACACCCGTCGGCTCGGCGGCGTGCGCTTGCGGAAGCGTGTGAGTCGCGGTCGCCATCGCTTGCTCCTCTACTTCAACATCGAGAGATAGGCGACGAGCTGATCGACGGTGGCGTCGGGCAGGCAGTTGCCGATCTGCACGTCGCGGCAGCACGCGTCGGGCGTGCCGGGGCCGGTGCACTGCATCGCCGGCACGTTCATCTTGGCGTCCGGCTTCACGTGCTGCGGGTTCGAGATCCACAGCTTCAGGTTCGCGGGCGTGTTGTCGAGGATGCCCGCCGCGATCTTCGCGCGGGTCGCCACCTTCATCAGGTTCGGCCCGTTCATGTGCAGCACCGACTTGTCGTTCTGCATGGTCATGTGACAGGCGATGCAGCCCGACGCCGCGAACACGCCGAAGCCCGCCATCGCGGCCGGGTCGCCGGGCGCCTTCTGCTGCGCCACCCAGGTGTCGAACTCGGCCTGCGGCTTCACCACGATCTCCATCTTCATCAGCGCGTGCGACGAGCCGCAGTACTCGGTGCACTGGCCGTGGAAGTTCCCGAGCTCGGTCGGGGTGAACCAGAGCGGCTGGGTGCGGCCCGGCACCGCGTCGCGCTTGCCGCCGAGGCGCGGGAACCAGAAGGAGTGGATCACGTCGCTCGCGGTGACGTGGAACAGCACCGTGCGCCCCTGCGGCACCACGATCTCGTTGGCGGTCGTGAGGTCCTGCTCGGGGTAGTAGAACTCCCAGAACCACTGCCGGCCGGTCACGTCGATCACGAGCGGGTTGGGAGTCGGCGGCGGCCCCTGGTGGAAGCGGATCGCCTGGAAGCTCGGCACGTACATCACCAGCACCAGCACCACCGTGGCGAGAGTCCAAAAGACCTCGAGCGCGGTGTGTCCGTGGGTCTGCTTGGGCAGTGCGGTCTCGTCGCCCCGGGCGCGGAAGCGGAACAGCGCGAAGATCAGCAGACCCTCGACGCCGAGGAAGATCGCCAGCGTGATCCAGTACACCATCGCGTACACGCTCTGCGTGCGCTCGGCGTTGTCGGTCAGCGGGAAGATCGTGGACTGGAAGAGCAGCGGGGTCCCGAACGGGTACCAGATCCAGAGCACCGCCAGGACGGCGAAGATCGCTGCAAAGCCGAATAGAGGCGCGCGCTTCTCGCTCACCGAAGATTCCTTCCGTGCGAACCAGGCCCCGCGAGAACGCAGCCGCTGCGGAACGGGGCTCCCGCCACGGTCCCCCTGACCCCTAGTGGCGACCGGCGCGCAGGTTACTGGCGGCCAAAAACAGGGTCAAGCGAGCGGAAGCGTGCAAAAGCGCCTGCAACGTTCGGCTGCAGCAGTCGCAAAGAGCCCGTCAGTAGGACCTTGGAAGATCGAGCACGTGCTCCGCGACGAAGTTCAGGGCCATCTCCTGCGAGATCGGGGCGAGGCGCATGAGGCGGGCCTCGCGCCAGTAGCGCTCGACGTGGAACTCGCGGGCGTAGCCGAAGCCGCCGAGGGTCTGCAGGGCGCGGTCGCAGGCCCGGAAGGATGCGTCGGCGCAGCGCACCTTTGCCATGTTCGCGAGGGCACCCGCCGGGTCGCCGCGGTCGTAGCTCCATGCGGCCTTCTGCCACAGCAGCTCCGCGGCGACGAGCTCGCTGTACGAGTCGGCGAGCGGGTGTGCGATCGCCTGGTTCTGGCCGATCGGCCGCTCGAACACGATCCGCTCGCGCGCGTAGGCGACGGCGCGCTCGAGCGCGCGGAAGCCGATCCCCACTGCTTCGGCGGCGATCACGATCCGCTCGGGGTTGATCCCGTCGAGCAGGCAGTAGAAGCCGCGGCCGACCTCGCCCACCACGTCCTCCTCCGAGACGGGCAGGTCGCGGATGAACACCTCGTTCGAGTTCACCGCGTTGCGGCCGAGCTTGGGGATCTCGCGGATCTCGACGTGCGCGCGGTCGAGGTCGGCGAGGAACAGCGTCATCCCGTCCAGCCGCCGTGCGCACTCCTCGCGCGGCGTGGTGCGCGCGAGCAAGAGGATCTTCTGCGCCTGCTGCGCCTTGGTGTTCCACACCTTCTTCCCGTTCACGATCCAGCGCGAGCCGTCGCGCCGCGCGAAGGTGCGGATGCGCGAGGTGTCGGTGCCGGCGTCGTCCTCGGTCACGCCGAACGACACGTGCAGCTTCCCGCTCGCGGTTGGCGGCAGGTACTTCTCCTTCAGCGCCTTCGAGCCGTGGTGGATGACCGGGCCCATGCCGAAGATCGACAGGTGGAGCGTCGAGGCCGCGTTCATCGCGCCAGCGCTGCCGGCCACGGCGCGCAGCAGCGCCCCCGCGTGCATCACGCCCAGGCCCGCGCCGCCGTACTCCTCGGGCACGAGCACCCCCACCCAGCCGGCCTGCGCGAACGCGTCGTAGAACTCCCAGGGGAAGAGCTTCTTGTCGTCGTGCTCGAGCCAGTAGTCGTCGTCGAAGCGGGCGGCGAGCTTGCCGGCCTCGGCGCTGATGCCCGCGTAGTCGGCGTCGGGGGCGAAGTCCACGGGCGGGATCTTACGCCCTCCGGCTATGGTGGGCGCGATGGCGATGGACGACTCCAGACCCGCGAGCCGCACGGCGGTGGGGGTCGCGGTCCTGCGCGCGATCCACCAGCACCGCGACGGCTCGCCCAAGCTGCTGGACGACCCGATCGCGGAGGCGCTGGTCGGTCCCGACGCGCTCGCGCGTGCGCTCGCCGACGAAGCGCTGTTCTCGAGCCCGGCGATGCGCGGTCTGCGCACGCACGTGGTGCTGCGCAGCCGCTTCGCCGAGGACTGCGCGGAGGCCGCGGCGCGCCGCGCTGTGCGCCAGCTCGTGGTGCTCGGCGCAGGCTTCGACAGCTTCGCCTACCGCCAGCCCGAGTGGGCGCGCGCGCTGCGCATCTTCGAGGTCGACCACCCGGCGAGCCAGGCGCTGAAGCGCGAGCGCCTCGCGGCCGTAGGAATCGCGATCCCCGCCAACCTCGCCTTCGTGCCGGCCGACTTCGCGCGCCACTCGCTGCGCGAGATCCTCGCGGCGAGCGCGCTCGACTTCGCCGCGCCCGCGGTCTTCTCCTGCCTCGGCGTGCTCGTGTACCTGGAGCGGTCCGCGATCGAGGCGCTGTTCCGACTGGTCGCCGCGTTCCCGCGCGGCAGCGAGCTCATCGCGACCTTCACCCAGAGCGAGCGCGCCGCCGGCTCGGCAGCACGCGCCGCGGCCGGCGGCGAGCCCTGGCTCTCGCGCATGGACGAAGGCGAGATCCGCGCCGAGCTCCTGCGCTGCGGGTTCGCGGCGGTGGAGCTGCTCCAGCCGGAGGAGGCGGCGCGCCGCTACTTCGCCGGGCGCAGCGACGGCCTCTCGGCACCGCCGCGCGCGTCGATCGCGCGCGCCACGGTCTGATCCGGGGGCTACTTCAGCTTCGCCTCTTTGAACACGACGTGCTTGCGCACGATCGGGTCGTACTTCTTCACCTCGAGCTTGTCCGGGGTGTTCTGCTTGTTCTTCCGGGTGGTGTAGAAGAAGCCGGTCCCCGCGCTCGACTCGAGCTTGATCTTCTCGCGCGCGCCCTTCTTGGCCATGGGCGGGCGTTATAGCACACGGGAGCCCGGCGCGAAGTAAGATCCCGCCATGCCTGCACCGCTGGACGGAATCCGGGTCGTGGAGGTCGCGAGCTTCGTCGCGGCGCCGTCTGGCGGCGCGCTGCTCGCCGACCTGGGCGCCTCGGTGATCAAGGTCGAGGTCCCCGAGGGCGAGATCTACCGCCACACCAAGCCGCACATGGGCGGCTACAAGTCGGACTTCGACGGGGGCCCGCCGTTCGAGATGGACAACCGCGGCAAGCGCTCGCTCGCGCTGGACCTGACCCGGCCCGAGGCGCGCGACGCGCTGGCGAAGGTGATCGCGACCGCGGACGTCGTGCTCACCAACCTCTTGCCCGCGCGGCAGCGGAAGTACGGCCTCGATGCGGAGACGCTGCGCGCGCGCCACCCCGCGCTGATCCACGCCGCACTGAACGGCTACGGCCCGCGCGGAGACGAGGCCGACGCGCCGGCGTTCGACTACACCGCCTACTGGGCGCGCACCGGCATGATGGACATGTTCCGCCCGCCCGGCGCGATTCCTGCGTTCCTCCGCCCCGGTGTCGGCGATCACGCCGCCGGCGTGTCGCTGGTCGCGGGCATCCTGGCGGCGCTGCGCGTGCGCGACCGCACTGGGGAAGGTCAGGCGATCGACGTGTCGCTGCTGCAGGTGGGCCTCTACATCCAGGGCAACGACATGGCGAACGTGCTGGCGACCGGCCAGAGCCCGCCCATGCACAACCGCGCCGCACCGCGCAATCCGCTCTGGAACTACTACCCCACCGCCGACGAGCGCTGGCTCTTCCTGGTGATGGTCGACTCGCAGCGTTACTGGCCGAAGCTGTGCCGTGCGCTGGAGCGCACGGAGCTCGAGCGCGATCCGCGCTTCGCCGATCCCGTGCAGCGCTACCGCAATGCACGCGCGCTGGTGGACGCGCTCGATCCCGTGTTCCGCTCGCGCACGCTCGCGGAATGGGAGGCCGAGTTCGCGCGCCATGCGCTGATCTGGGCGCCGGTGCGCCGCATGCACGAACTGATCGACGATCCCCAGGTGCGGGCGATGGGATACTTCTCGACCGTCGACCACCCGAAGCTCGGCCGCTTCCAGAGCGTGGGGCCGCCGTTCAAGATGTCGGGCCACGCGATGGCGGCGAGCCGGCCCGCGCCGGATCTCGGCGCCGACAACGAGGCGATCCTGCGCGAGGCGGGCCTCGGCGACGACGAGATCGCGAAGCTCTCACGGCGCTGAGAACGAGTCACGCATGCAGTTGCGCGCGTCTTCACGATCTCTTCAAATTCGTGGCCCGGGTCCTGCCGTCGAACATGGACCATGGCGGTCCGCGCCCGGGTCGAGTCACGCAGCGAGTCTCTCGCCGTCGGTGGCGCGCTCTTCCTCGGCGCCTGCATCGCACTCGTGGTGGTGCTGTTCCGGCTGAACCACGCGTTCTACCAGGACGACGCGTACATCGTCCTGCACTACGCGCAGAACGCGCTCGCGGGCCGCGGCGCGGTGTGGAACCCCGGCGAGTACGTCCAGGGATATACGAGTTTTCTACATTTCGCCGCAGTCACTCTGCTGGGATGGCTCGGGTTCGACCTGGTGTTCGCTTCGCGTGCGCTCGGCATCGGCGCCTATGCGGCGCTCGTCACCGTGGTGTTCTCTCATCTGCGCGAAACGGCGTCGGCGAGTGAGAGCCCGCTCACCTGGCGGATTCCCTTCGCGCTCGTCGCGACCTCGGCCCCGGTCGTGGTGTGGTCGCTGGGCGGGCTCGAGACGGTCCCCGTGGCGCTCTTCGTCGCGCTCGGCTGCGTGCTGCTGCTGCGCGCGGAGGGCGCCGCCGAGACGGGCCGGCTCGCCGCGAGCGGCGCGTGCTTCGCGCTCGGCTTCCTCGCCCGGCCGGACGCGAGCCTGTTCGGTGCGGTCGCCTTTCTCACCTCGCTCGCGGAGTGGCGCGCGCGCGGCCGTGCGCTGCGCAACGCGCTCTGGTTCTCGCTGCCGATCGCGCTGATCGCGCTTCCGTACGTCGGCTGGGAGCTCAGCTACTACGGCGACTTCGTGCCCAACACCTTCCACGCCAAGGTGGACGGGAACGTGTCGCTCGAGAGCCTGCTGCGCGGCGTGCGCTACGTGGCGTCGTATTCGCTGCGCCCCCCGTTCCTGCCGCTGCTCGCGGTCGCGGCGCTCGCCGCGGAGTGGCGCACCGGGCGCCTGCGCGCTCCCGAGCTGCGGCTGGCCGCGATGTGCGCCGCCTACGCGGGGTTCATCGCCTTCGCGGGCGGTGACGCGATGGCGTCGTTCCGCTTCGCGGTGCCGCTCGTCACTCCGCTCGCGCTGATCGTCTACCTGTGCGCGCAGCGCTGGGACGAGCGCACCGTGCGCTGGACCGCGGCCGCGGTGCTCGTGCTCTCGTTCGCGCAGCTCACGAGCGGGCGGCTCAACCCGCGGGTCGAGGACGGCGCGTCGAAGTTCGGCACGGTGGTGGGCCGCTACATCGCGCACGCCTGGCCCGCGGGATCGCTGGTGGCGCTCAACACCGCCGGCTCGCCGCCCTACTTCGCGAGCCAGCTGCGCTACATCGACATGCTCGGGCTGAACGATCCGGTGATCGGCCGGCGCGACGTCGGCGAGCACAAGCTCGCGTGGCAGTCGCAGCCGGGCCACATGAAGGGCGACGGGGCCTACGTGCTGGAGCGGCGGCCCGACTACATCGTCCTCGGCGGCTGCCCGGGCACCACCGCCGACCAGCCGGTGTTCCTCTCGGACTACGAGCTCGCGGGCGATCCGCGCTTCGCGCACGACTACGAGCCCGTGCGGGTGCTGCTGTCGCCGAAGGGCGCGGAAGTCGCGCGCTCCGGCATCCCGTTCGTGTATTACCGGCGCGTCGCGGGCCGTGGCGAGCCCGCCGCTGCGGCGGCGCCTGCATCCCCTCGCTAGTCTCGCGAGCGAGGGAGGCGGATGAAGGGAATCGTTCTCGCCGGCGGCGCGGGTACGCGCCTGCACCCGATCACGCAGGTGGCCAGCAAGCAGCTGCAGCCGGTCTACGACAAGCCGATGATCTACTACCCGCTGGCGACGCTGATGCTGGCGGGCATCCGCGACCTGCTGTTGATCTCGACCCCGCAGGACGTGCCGCGCTTCCAGGCGCTGCTGGGCGACGGATCGGCCTGGGGCATCTCGATCGGCTACGCGGTACAGCCCGAGCCCAAGGGCATCGCCCAGGCGTTCCTGGTCGGCGAGCGCTTCATCGCCGGCGAGAAGGTGGCGCTGATCCTGGGCGACAACCTGTTCTACGGGCGCATGCGCCTGGACGAGATCGCGCGCGAGTTCCGCTCGGGCGCGGTGATCTTCGGCTACCCGGTGCGCGACCCGCAGCGCTACGGCGTGGTGGAGTTCGGCGAGGACGGCAAGGTGCTCTCGCTGGTCGAGAAGCCGAAGCAGCCGCGCTCGAACCTGGCGGTGCCGGGCATCTACCTGTACGACGAGCACGTGGTCGAGCGCACGCGCGGGCTGCGGCCGTCGGCGCGCGGCGAGCTCGAGATCACCGACCTGAACCGCGCCTATCTCGACCGCGGCGAGCTGCGCGCGGTGCGGCTGGGGCGCGGCATCGCCTGGCTCGACACGGGCACGCACGAGAGCCTGCTCGAGGCCGCGAACTTCATCGCCACGATCGAGCAACGCCAGGGACTGAAGATCGCCTGTCTCGAGGAGATCGCCTTCCGGCGCGGCTTCCTCGACGCCGCCGGGCTCGAGCGCTCGCTGCGCGCGATGCCGCCCTCGCCCTATCGCGACTACTGCGCGGCGCTGCTCGACGAGAACGGATGAGCCCCGAGGTCTTCCGGCGCACCCGAACCATCGTGCCCGGGGACGTCGACGAGCTCGGTCACGTGAACAACGTGCGCTGGCTCGCGTTCGTGGGTGAGCTCGCCGCGGCCCACGCCGTCATGCACGGCTCCGACCTCGCCGCGCTGCGCGCGCAGGGCGCGCTCTGGATCGTGCGCCGTCACGAGCTCGACTACCATCGGCCCGCGCTGCCCGGCGAGGAGATCGTCGAGGAGACCTGGGTCGAGAAGATGACGGGCGCGAAGAGCGAGCGGCACTCGCGCTTCACCCGCGCCTCCGACGGAGCGCTCCTGCTCGGCGCGGTGACGATCTGGGCCTACGTCGACGCCAAGACGCTCCGCCCGACGCGTATCCCAGAGGCGCTCCGCGCCCGCTATCGCCCCGGCAGCTGAGTGGCGGGCGGAGTCGCCGGATCCGGGGCGCCCTCCCGATCCACGATCGCGCCGCACGCCTTCGCGCTGGACAGACAGAACATGTCGATGCGGTGGTCGAAGCTATTGGCGACGTACAGGACGTCGCCGCGCGGCGAGAGCGCGACGGCCTCGGGCTGCGCGAACTGGCCGGGCGCCCCTCCGTACTCGCCGCGCTTGGCGACGAAGCGCCCGTCGACGTCCAGCTCCTGGATCCGGTTGTTGTGCGTGTCGGCGACGAAGATGTGGCCGTCCGACGCGCGCACGGCGACGCCGCTCTGGAGATCGAAGTTGAACTCGCCGTCGCCGAATCCCGGTCCGCCGATGTTCTGCTCGAACACGAGCTGGTCGCTGTAGCGCCGCAGGTCGCCAGCCGGCTGGTTCACCACGTAGAGCTTGCCGTTCGCGAACGCGAGCCCGCCGGGCAGGCGGAAGGGCACGTCCTTCACCGCGATGCCGTGGGCCGTCACCTGCCGGAGGTGGTTGAAGCTGAGGTCGGAGACGAACAGGTCGCCGCTCGCGGGCACGACCGCGACTCCGGAGATGTCCTCACCATAGTTGCCGAGCACGGGCTTGCGCTTGGCGTAGCCGATCACGCCGCCGTCCCGGTCGAAGTGCGTGATCCACGGGATCGACGGGTTGTCCGAATAGAACGTGCCGACGATGCCCGTCCAGACGCTCCCGTCGGGCGCGACCGCCACGGCGGTGTGGTTGCCTTGGCCGACGCCGCCCGGCCGCACGATGTCGACGCGGTAGGAGAAGCTCCAGGTGCGTTTGAACGCACCGGACTGCGAGAAGCGCTTGAACACGAAGGCGCTGGCGTCGACGACCACCACGTCGCCGTTGGTCGGGTCGACCGACAGCCCCATCGGCTGGTCCAGGTAGCTGCCTTCGCTGGACTTCCCGCCCCACGACTTCACCCAGGCGTTCTTCGCGTCGAACTTGTCCTCGCGGAACGCGTAGGACGCGTTCACGTACTTCTCACCCGTGAGCTTGTTGATCGCGATGTCGCGAGGATGGAACGGTCCGCGCGCCACGTCCTGCGGGCCTCGGAACTGGCCGAGGAACTTCCCCTCGGAAGTGAAGTACTGGATCCGCTCCGAATCGGTGTCGGTCACGTAGACGTTGCCCGCGCCGTCCACCTCGACCGAGCGGGGCCAGTGGAAGTGGCCCGGCATGCCGCCCGGCGGATCGCCCCACTTCAACAGGAACGTGCCGTCCTCGGCGAACTTCATCACCCGGTGCGTGATCGGGTCGGTCACGTAGACCCAGCGGTTCGCGGAGTCGAACGCGAGCCCGCCCGGGCCGGCGATGCCGCTGAAGTCGCCGGGACCCGTCCCCTTCTTGCCGAACTGGCGCAGGTAGGTGCCTTTCGCGTCGAACACCTGGACCCGGGCGTTGCCGGTGTCCCAGACGAAGACGTCGCCCGTCACGGAATCGACGCCGATGCCGTGCGGCAGGTCGAACTCGCCAGGACCGCTGCCCGCCGCGCCGAACTCGCGGATCAGACGCCCGGTCGAGCTGAACTGGCCGACCTTGTTCAGCACCTGCTCGACCACGTACACGTCGCCCGTCGTCTGGTTGACGTCGATGCCGTAGCAGGCGGGGCACGGCCAGGTGAGGAGCAGGCCTCCGTCGTGGTCGAACTTCGAGATCCGCCGGGTCTCGACCACGTACACCGACCCGCTGGCATCGTGGACCGCGTTCTGGACGGTGAGCGTGCCGAGCATCCCGGGCGGGTTCGGCGGGGTCACGCCGAAGCTGCCGAGGTACGGCGCGCTGCCGACGTCGAACTCGAACGCGTCTGCTGCCGCGGCGAAGCAGAGGCTCAGCGTCGCAACGAGCAGGAGCTGGCTTCGCCCCGAGGAGCGCTGGTGCGGAGACGACATGCGCGCTGCTTCGACGCAGCCGCGGCCGGGCATATTTCTTCGCGCTACGGACCGACCACGGTCGCGGCGCCGCACACCTGGGCGATGCCGGGCGGCTGCGCGCCGTCGGTGGTGTCGAGCGCGCGCTCGAGCACCGCCACGTCGAGGATCGAGCACGGGCCGCCGTCGCTCGCCACCTTGCATTTTCGCGCCGCCGCGAAGGGCGTGTTGGGGTCCTGCGTCAGGTACGCGCGGTAGGCGGTGACGTCCGACGCATCGACGATGCCATCCTGCGTCAGGTCGCCGCACTGGCAGACGTCGCCGATGCCGTCGGGGGTGGTGGTCAGGATGCCGCCCGAGTCCTTCTGGTCGTAGTTCGGCTCATAGGGACAGTTGTCGACGCTGCCGCAGACCTTGTCGGCGTCGACGTCGCCGAGCGGATCGGTGTTGCAGGTGTCGCAGGCGTCGCCGATGCCGTTGTGGTTCGAGTCCCGCTGGTCGGGGTTGTATACGAAGGGGCAGTTGTCGACGTTGCCGCAGATGCCGTCGCCGTCGATGTCGTTCAGCGGGTCGAGCGGACACGGATCGCAGGCGTCGCCGATGCCGTCGCCGTCGCTGTCGATCTGCGAAGGGTTGTAGACCGTCGGGCAGTTGTCCTGGTAGTCGCGCAGCCCGTCGTTGTCCTGATCGACGATCGCGTTGCAGGCGGGCACGGTGCTGAGACAGAACATGTCGATGCGGCGGTCGAAGGTGTTGTCCACGTAGAGGAAGTCGCCCCCGGGCGAGAGCGCGACGTCCTCGGGCTGCCCGAACTGGCCGGGAGCCCCGCCGAAGGTGCCGCGCTTGGCGATGAAGCTGCCGTCGGGCGCGAGCTCCTGGATCCGGTTGTTGTGCGTGTCCGCGACGAAGATGTGGCCGTCGGACGCCCGCACCGCGATGCCGCTCTGGATGTCGAAGTTGAACGTTCCATCGCCCGTGCCGGGGCCCCCGCCCAGGGTCGCTTCGAGCGACAGCTGATCGGTGTAGCGCAGGACGTTCTGGTGTTGTGGATTGACGACGTAGAGCTTGCCGTTCACGAACGTGATGCCGCCCGGTGCGACCAGGAACTGGTCGATGACCGTGGTCCCGTCCGGGTGCACGCGCCGCAGGTGGTTGAAGCTCAGGTCGGAGGCGAACACGTCACCCGAGGTCGGCTCGATCGCGACGTCCGCAATCAGCTCGCCGTAGTTGTTCTGCGACTCCTTCCGGTCCGCGTGCCCGATCACGACGCCGTTCGGATCCATGTGACTGAGCCACGGAATCGCCGGGTTGTCGGGATACAGGGTCTGGATGGCGCCGGTCCAGATCGAGCCGTCCGGGGCAGCGGCGATCGAGCTCGCATTGCCCTGGGGGACCCCGCCGGGCAGGGTGATGTCGACGCGGTTCGAAAAGCCCCAGATCGCAGCGCTCGGGTGTTTCCCGTCCCAGATCAGCTTCAAGCCGCCGCCCTGCGTGAAGCGCTTGAAGCGGAACGTCCCGCCGTCGGACACGATCACGTCGCCGTTGGTCGGGTCGACCGTGATCCCGAACGGCTGCTCCATGTAGCT